>JACCDS011861492.1_pt1 | contig 13292 bp, 4 predicted proteins | sample 7446441 | NCBI WGS metagenome assembly JACCDS01 (sample SAMN15323445, study PRJNA562643) | freshwater metagenome | isolation source: river surface water | place: USA:Blue River Watershed | collected 2017-08-17
CCCGGCGACGAGCTGCACCTGCTCCAGGAACTCGCTTCCAATCTCGCCTTCGGTCTCGTCAACCTCCGCGCCCGCCACGACCGCCAGCGCACCCACGACGCCGTGCTCGCCATGGCCCGCGGCGTCTCCGCCAGCACCGGCACCGAATTTCTCGAACGCCTCACGTCCAGCATGGTCGAGGCCCTCGGCGCCCAGTCCGGTTTTCTCGTCCGCATCGGCCACGACGGCCAGCCGGATCCCGCCGCCGGCTGGGCCGTGCTCGGCAACCGCAGCGTCCCCGCCTTCGATTGCGGCCTCCTGCGCCACGCCCTCGCGGCGTTCGACCGCAACGGCCTCTGGATCGTCCCGCGCGACGCTTCCCTCCGGCCCGACCTCGCCGCCGGCCTCGAACCGCCGGGCACCGAGGCCTTCGTGGGTACCCGCCTCGCCGACAACGCCGGCCAACCGCTCGGCGTCATGTTCGTGCTGTTCAACCAACCGCTGGAAGATGCCGACTTCATCGGCTCGACCCTGAAGATCTTCGGCGCCCGCGCCGCCGCGGAATTGGAACGGGAGCACACCGAGGCCCGCACGCGCGAACAGGCCGCGCTCATCGACGAGGCCCGCGACGCCATCATCGTCCGCGACCTCGACCATCGCATCACCTTTTGGAGCAAAGGCGCCGAACGCCTTTACGGCTGGCCGGCGCACGAGGCCGTCGGCCTCAATTTCGACGCCTTGCTCCAGGCCGAACCCGCCCGCTCCCAAGCCGCGGCCGCGGCCGTACGCGCCGACGGCGTCTGGAGCGGCGAACTGCAGACCGTGACCCGCGGCGGCCGCAACCTCATCGTCGACAGCCGCTGGACGCTCCTGCGGACCGCCGGCGCGCCGCGCTCCATTTTGACGCTCGATACCGATATCACCGAAGCCAAACGGCTCGAGCAGCAGTTCCTCCGCGCCCAGCGCATGGAAAGCATCGGGACGCTCGCCGGCGGCATCGCCCACGACCTCAACAATCTCCTGCTCCCGATCGTGATGGGAGTCGACCTGCTCAAGCAGTTCGACCCGCCGCCGGAATCGGTGGAAATCATTTCCAACATCGAGCGCAGCGCGCGCCGCGGCACGAATCTGGTGAAACAGGTGCTGTCCTTCGCCCGCGGCGTGGAGGGCGCCCGCGTCGCGATCGACCTCCGCCACATCGTCCGCGAGATCGAGGCGATCGTGCAGAACACGTTTCCCAAGAACATCGACTTCGCCGCGGAGCTGCCCGCCGAAGCCTGGCTCACCACCGGCGACCCGACCCAGCTCAACCAGGTTTTGCTCAATCTCTGCGTCAACGCCCGCGACGCCATGCCCGGCGGCGGCCGCCTCGTCGTCGCGGTCCGGCCCGTGCACCTCGCGGCCGGCGACGGCACCCTCCCGCCCGACACCCCGCCGGGCCGCCACCTGCGTCTCGACGTTTCCGATACGGGGATCGGCATGGGCCGCGAGACCATCGACCGGATCTTCGAGCCGTTTTTCACCACCAAGGAACTGGGCAAAGGCACGGGCCTCGGCCTGTCGACGGTGCTGGGCATCGTGCGCAGCCACGGCGGCTTCGTGCATGTCGAGAGCAGCCCGGGCCGCGGCAGCACGTTCCGCGTCTTCCTCCGGGCGCGGGCCGACAGCCTGCCCGGTCCCGCCAGCCCGGGCACCGCGGCCGACGCCCTGCCGCGCGGCCGGGGCGAACTCGTGCTCGTCGTCGACGACGAGGCCCCCGTGCGCAACATCACCGAACAAACGCTCCACGCCTTCGGCTACCGGACGCGCCTTGCCGCCGACGGCCGGGAGGCGCTGGCCCTGGTCGGCCGCGAACCCGCCGCCTTCGCCCTCGTCGTGACCGACATGATGATGCCCGGCATGGACGGACCGGCGCTGATCGCGGAACTCCGCCGCCGCCTGCCGAAAGTCCCGATCATCGCCGTCAGCGGCCTGAACACGGCCGAAAACGCCGCCCGCGCCACGCAGGCCGGCGTCGACCATTTCCTGCCGAAACCCTACTCGGCCGAGTCGTTGCTCACGTTGGTGCACCGGGCGATCCGCGGCTGAACCGGGGCCGGAATGGCGCCCGCGCGGTCCCGCAAATTATCGCTTGCGCTCGCCATCGATTCCTTGCTTCTTCTGGCCCCCTTCAGCGCACCCGTAGCTCAATTGGATAGAGCGTCTGACTACGGATCAGAAGGTTTGGGGTTCGACTCCCTACGGGTGCACCAGTTTGAAACCCGCAAGCCCGCAAAGGCTTGCGGGTTTTCTATTGTCCACCTGCGCGGCGCAAGCGCCCCGCGCCGAAGCCGCCCTCACACCGCGATCGAGGCCAGCAGGCGGTCCAGAATTGCCGCCAATTCATCGATCTCGGCCATCGTCACGCTCAGGTTCGGACGCAGGCGCACGTGGATCCGACCGGCCCCGAGCAGCAGCAGCCGTTCCTCCTGCAACGCCCGCTCGATCAGCACCGACTTGAGCGCGGGCGTGGCCAGCGAGAAACCCTGGTAGAGCCCCGCGCCGCGGATGTTGCGCAGCTTCGCCGGATGCCGCGCCTGCAACGCCTGCAAACGGGCCACGAGGTGCCGCGCCTTTTCCGGCACCTGCGCCATCAGGCCTTCGCGCTGCACGATCCGCCACTCCTGGCAAAAGCGCACCATGTCCGCGAGGCATCCGCCCCAGGTCGAGTCCAGCACCCCTTCGTCCGCCATCGATTCGAGCATGTAGAGCACGCCGTTGCCGAGCTTCTTGGCCGCGGCGATCGCCTGCGGCGGGTACGGCAGGTCCATCTGGTCGGCCATGAAGAAATCGCCGGTCTGCCCGCCCGCCGTCTGCACTTCGTCGAACCCGAGAAACACCCCGTACTCGTGCGCGAGCCGGCTCAGGCCCTGGAAAAACTCCGGCTCCGCCACGCGGTGCCCGCCCGCGCCCTGGATCGGCTCCGTGATGATCGCGACGATCTCCCCGCGGTGCTCCTGCAGGCTGCGCTCCACCCGCCGCAGCGCCTCCGCGGTGCGGTAGCGGTTTTCCGCCGCCGGCTCGTCGGCCTCGATCGCCGGGAACGGCACCTGCACGTTGCCGCGCACGAGCCCGTGGAAATCCTTCGTGATGACGGGATCGTGGGACAACTCCGTGATGTTGAGCGCAAACACCGTGCGCCCGTGGAAGGCCTGGTCGAAATACAGGAACCGCCGCGCCCCGCCGCCCGCCGCCCCGCGCCGGTCGTGGAGGTTGATGAAGTACTTCATCATGTTCTCGACGGCTTCGGCGCCGGAATTGACGGCGTAGATTTCCAGCTTCGGGTTGCGCATGCAGCGCGGCGCCACCTCCGCCAGGGTGCGGTAGTATTCGAGGCACTCCGGCGTCAGAAAATCGGGATTCGCGAGCTTGTTGTTCGCCGCGTAGCCCAGCCGGCGCAGGTAGTCCGGCTCGAGCAGGCCCGGGTGGTTGTGCCCGATCCATTTCGACGCGTAGTAGCCCGCCCAGTCGAAAATCCGTTCCCCGTCCACCGTCGCCAGCCGCATCCCCTCGCACCGTTCCAAGTCCACACAAAACGGATACGGATCCGCGATCACGTACTTCCGCAATTCCTCGATCATGGCCGCGCTGCGCGGGCCGGGGAAAACCGGTTGGCTCATGCTCCGGCCTACCCCCGGCCCGGCCCCTTGTCAAAAGCGCGGCCGCCGGCCTGCGGCATGACACGGTACGACTCCGCCCGACTTGACCCTCCCGACCGCCCGCCGTTGCATCGGCAGTCCGCCCGCGCGCCGTCCGTAACGCGCCCCGCCCGTTTCCCTCGAGGTCGAGGGCCCGTTGTTTTGCCGCTCCCCGGCCGTCCCTTTTTTCGAAAGATCGCCGCGCGCATCTTCGTTTCCCTCCGGAACCAAACCGGCCCCGCCGCCGGAACACCCGCCGCCATGCCCCGTCGCTCCCGCCTTTCCGCCGCCCTCCTCCTCGCCGCCTGCACCGCCGCCCTCGCCGCCGCCCAGGAACTCCGCCCCATCTCGCCCGAGGAAGCCGGCCGCGGCCACCGCGACCGCACTTTCCTCGCCAAACCCCGCGCCGATCTCTCCGCCGTCGAGCGCGCGGAGGCCGTCGCGGGTCTCCGCCTGCTCCGCGCCTTCGACCGGCTCGGCGGCATCCGTTCGCTCGAGACCGACGGCACCGAGGACGTGAAGGACGTCATCGAACGTCTCCGGGCCACCGGCCTGTACGACTACGTCGAGCCCGATTACATCCGCACCCTCAAGGCCGTGCCCAACGACCCCCGCTTCGCCGAGGACCAATGGTCCCTCGCCAACACCGGCCAGGCCGGCGGCACGGCCGGGGCCGACATCCGCGCCGCCGCCGCCTGGGACATCCAGCGGGAAGCCCCCGACGTGCTCGTGGGCGTCATGGACACGGGCATCCGCCTCATCCACGAGGACATCGCGGCGAACCTCTGGCGCAATCCCTCCGAATTCGGCGCCCGGCCCGCGCTCGACGACGACGGCAACTCCATCATCGACGATTTCCACGGCCTCAACGCCACCGTCACCCCGGCCAGCCTGGTCGCCGGCGATCCGTCCGACGACGACGGCCACGGCACCCATGTCGCCGGCATCATCGGCGCCGTCGGCGACAACGGGGTCGGGATTTCCGGCGTCGCGTGGAAAGTCCAGCTGATGGCCCTGAAATTCCTCGGCCAGCGCGGCGGTTCCGTCTCCGCCGCCGTCGCGTGCATCGACTACGCCATCGCCAAAAAGGTCCACATCATCAACGGCAGCTACGGCTCCACCGGATTTTCGCAGGCCGAATTCGAGGCGATCCGGCGCGCCCGCGACGCCGGCATCATCTTCGTCGCCGCCGCCGGCAACGACAGCCAGGAAATCACCGACTACCCGGAATACCCCGCCGCCTATCCGCTCGACAACATCGTCGCCGTCGCCTCCACCACGCGGCAGGACAAACTCGCGAGTTACTCGACCTACGGGTCCGGCCTCGTCGAGCTCGCCGCGCCCGGCTCCTCGATCGTCTCCCTCGGCCTCTCCGTTTCCACGCTGTACACCAGCAACAGCGGCACCTCCATGGCCGCCCCGCACGTCGCGGGCGCGCTCGCGCTGCTGAAACAGAAATTCCCCGGCGACAACTACCGCGCGCTCATCAATCGCCTGCTCTCCTCGGTGGATCCGCTGCCCGCCCTCGAAAACCGCGTGCACACCAACGGCCGCCTCAATCTCCAGCGCGCCCTCGCTTCGGCCGACACCCGGCCCTTCAACGACGCCTTCGCCCGCCGCGCCACGCTCACCGGCGCCGCCAATTCCGCCCGCGGCTCCAACCAGTACGCCACCCGCGAAACCGCGGAACCCGACCACGGCGCCGCCGGTTCCAACGGCTCGCTCTGGTGGTCGTGGACCGCGCCGGCCGACGCCGGCCGTGTCACCCTCGACACCGCCGGCAGCGGCATCGACACCGTCCTCGCCGTCTACGCCCTCCCCGCCGGCACGCCGCCCACCTCCCCCGCCGGACTCGCCTTGGTCGCCGCCAACGACGACGGCCCCGGCGCCGCCAACGGCGCCAGCCGCCTCGTCTTCGACGCCCGCCCCGGCGCCTCCTACGCCTTCGCCGTCGCCGGCAAGGGCACCCCCGAGGGCCTCGTCGTGCTCGACCTCGTGTCCGTTCCCGCCAACGACGCCTTCGCCGCCGCCCGCGTGCTCGCCGGGCCCGCCGTCTCCGTCGCCACCAGCAACGCCAACACCACCGCCGAGCCCGGCGAACCCAGCCCGCGGAATTCCCGCGGCACCGTCCTCGGCCGCGAACGCTCCCTCTGGTTCAAGTGGACCGCCCCCGCCTCCCGCGCGTATCAGATTTCCGCTTACGGCGCAGGCACCGACCCCGTCGTCGCCGTCTACACCGGCACCGCCCTCGCCAACCTCGCCGAAGTCGCCTCCGACGACGACGGCGGCCCGTTCCTCGACAGCCTCGTCCGCCTCGACGCCATCGCCGGCGTCACCTATTCGATCAAACTCGACTCCGCCTCCAACCCCGCCGGCCGCGTCACCCTCACCGTTTCCGACGCCGCCTGGCAGTACACCGCCGACGATCCGGGCTATGCCGCGCCGGCGCTCGCGCCCGACGGCACCGTCTACTTTCCCGACAGCTTCGGCTACGTGCACGCCGTCAACCCCGACGGCACCCGCCGGTGGCGCTCCTTCGCGATCGACGGTTACATCCTCGCCGGCGCGCTGGCGGTCGGCGGCGACGGCACCATCTACGGCGCGGACGATTTCGGCTACGTCTACGCCCTCAATCCCGCCAACGGCGCCAAGAAATGGGAATTCGAGACCGGCGATTTCATCTGGGCCGCCCCGGCGATCGGCGCGGACGGCACCGTCCACGTCAAATCCGACGACGGCCAGCTCTACGCCATCAATCCCGACGGCACCCAGAAATGGCGTTCGCCCGTCCCCGGCGACACCTACAGCGCGCCCGTGGTCGGGGTAGACGGCACCGTCTACATCGCCTCCGGCGGCGACGAGGCGCTCTACGCGCTCAATCCCGCCGACGGCACCCGGCTCTGGCGCACGGACCTCGGGGCCTCGGTGTACGCCACGCCGGCCATCGGCGCGGACGGCACGCTCTACGTCGGCAACTTCGACGGCCGTTTCTTCGCGCTCCATCCCAATGGCACCGTCCGCTGGACGTTCGATACCGGCAGCCCGCTCTCCGGTTCCGCCGCGATCGGCCCCGACGGCACCGTTTATTTCGGCAGCTACGACAAGAAACTCTACGCGCTCAACGGCGCCACCGGCGCCAAGCGCTGGGACTACGCCACCGGCGACATCATCCGCTCCACCACCCCGGTGATCGCGGACGACGGCACCGTCTATATCGGCAGCGACGACGGCCTGATCCACGCCGTCGACCCGGCGGGGCGGGCCGTGCGCACCTTCGCCACCGCCTCGACGATCTACGCCAGCCCGCTGCTCTCGGCCGGCCGGCTCTACGTCGCTTCGTCCGACGCCAAACTCTACGCCTTCGATACCGGCAACAATCTCGCCGTTTCGCCTTGGCCAATGGCCGGTCACAACCCCCGCCGCCTTGCGCGCGCCGTCGCGTTGCCCGGCATCCCGGTGATCTCGGCCCAACCTTCGGCTCCGGTCGCAGTCGACGCCGGCCGCCCGACCAGCATCGGTGTGACCGCGTCGGTCGCCGACAACAGCACGCTCAGCTACCGGTGGTACCTGAACGACAATCTCATCCCCGGCGCCACCTCCGCCACCTACAATCTGCCGTTTGCCCAAGGCGCCGACGCCGGCTCGTACCGGGTCGTCGTTTCGGGTGGCGGCGGCTCCGTGATCAGCACCGCGGCCGTGCTCCGCGTGAACGCGGCCGCCACCGCGAGTTCGCGCCTCGTCAATCTCGCGGTCCGCACATCCGCCGGCTCGGGCGACAACGTCCTGTTCATGGGCTTCGCTGTCGGCGGCGCCGGCACCGGCGGCAACAAACCGCTCCTCGTCCGCGGTGTCGGCCCGACCTTGGCCGCCTTCGGGGTGGGCGACGCCCTCGCCGACCCGAAGCTGCAGATCTACAGCGGCACCACCCTGCTGCAGGAAAACGACGACTGGGCCGGCGAGGCCGCCGTCGCCGCCCTCACCCCGCAGGTCGGCGCCTTCGCGCTCGCGTCCGCCGCCAGCAAGGATGCCGCTCTTATTTCCACCCGCGCCGCCGGCAGCTATACCGCCCAATTCTCCGGGCCGGGCGCCGCCGGCACCGTGCTGGCCGAACTTTACGACGCGACCCCGACCGCCGCCTTCAACGCCACGACCCCGCGGCTGATCAATGTCTCGGCCCGCACGCAGGTCGGCACCGGCGGCAACATCCTCATCGCCGGCTTCGTGATCGGCGGCACGAGCGCCAAGACCGTCATGATCCGCGCCATCGGTCCGACCCTCGGCGTCTTCGGGGTCGCCGGCGCCCTCAACGATCCCAAGCTCGAACTGTACGCCAGCGGCAGTTCCGCCGCCATCTCGACCAACGACAACTGGGGCGCCGCCGCGAACGCCGCCCAAGTCGCAAACGCCGCCGCCGGCGTCGGCGCCTTCGCCCTCGCCCTCGAAAGCCGCGACGCCGTCCTCCTCGCGAGCCTGCCGCCCGGCAGCTACACCGCCCAAGTCAGCGGCGTGAACAACGCCACCGGCTCCGCCCTCGTCGAAATCTACGAAGTCCCTTAAACCGCCGCCTCCCGCCCGCGCCTCCGGCCCATCCTCGGCCACGGCGCCGTACCGGTCCGCCGCGGCAATCCGGGCCAAGATTGGCCCCGGCCCGGTGAACCGCATCGCCCAGGTGCCATGAACTTCTACCGGTAGCCGCCTGACCCAACCGCGCTCGCCCCTCCGCTTGACCCCGGCGCTTGTTCCTGCGGCATTCGCCGCTCTGGCGCCGGCTGAATTCCCACGCCCGTCGCCCGCCTCCGCCTTGAAACCATTCCGTCTCGCCGGCCTTTTCCTCGGCACCGTCTCTGCCCTCGTTTTCGGCGCCGCGCCGACCGCTCCCGCCACCCCAATCACCTCGAAACCCGAGGATGAAACCCTCGCGCGAATGGTCCGCGCCCACGTTGTATTTCTCGGCGACGATTTGCTCGAAGGCCGCGGCACCGGCCAGCGCGGTCACCAAGTCGCCGCGCTTTACGCCGCCGCCCATTTCCAACGCCTCGGCCTGAAGCCGGCCGGCGACGCCGCGACCTACCTGCAGCACGCCGACTTTGTCGAAAGCACGCACGCGCTCGACCGCGGCCGCTTCCGCTTCGATCCGGGCGCGCCGGCCGAAGCCGTCGTCTTGGCCGCCCCCGCCGACGTCCTCGTCAGCCCGGCCCCCGGAAAAACCGAAGTCGAGCTCACGGCCCCCGCCGTCTTCCTCGGCTACGGCATCCGCGCCCCCGATTTCAACCACGACGATCTCGCCGGCGTCGACCTCAAGGGCCGCTTCGCGGTCGTGCTTTCCGGCGCCCCGCCGTGGCTGCCTTCGGAACCGCGCGCCCACTACGCCGCAACCAAGGGCGAAGTCCTGGCCGCGACCGGCGCCGTCGGTATCATCTCGCTCACCACGCCCCGTGACCACGCCCGCTACCCCTGGGCCTTCCGCATCAACAGTTCGCGTTTTCCCGCCATGCGTCTGATCGATGCCGACGGGAAAATCTATCTTGGCTTCCCCTCACTCCGGGCCAACGCCGGCGTGAGCCACGGCTCCGCGCAGAAGCTCTTCAGCACCCTCGGGAAAAACTTCGACACCACCGTCGCCCAGGCCGAGGCCCGCGAACGCGTCGGCTTCATGCTCCCGGGCACATTCACCCTCGGCGCCGCCGCCACGGTGCGCAAAGCCTCCTCCGCCAACGTCGTCGCCCTCCTGCCCGGCACCGACCCCGCCCTCGCCGGCGAACCGCTCGTCGTCACCGCGCACCTCGACCACATCGGCGTCGGCCCCGCAATCGACGGCGACGCGATCTACAACGGCGTCATGGACAATGCCATGGGCTCATCGATTCTGCTGACCCTCGCGGAACTCTTCGCGCGCGGACCGGCGCCGCGGCGGCCGATTTTGTTCGCCGCGCTCACCGCCGAGGAAAAGGGCCTGCTCGGCGCCTACCAACTCGCGCGCCGCCCGCCCGCCGGCGTCCGCCGTTTCGCCGCCAACCTCAACGTCGACATGCCGCTCGTCCTGCGCCCGACGCGCGACCTCGTCGGCTGGGGTGCCGAACACACGACGCTCGGCCGCGTGCTCGACGCCGCGGCCGTGCGGCAGGGCTTCAAACTCCATCCCGATCCGTTGCCCGACGAAACCCTCTTCGTGCGCAGCGACCAGTATCCGTTCATCCGCGAGGGCGTACCCGCTCTCTTTCTCGGCACGCTGCTTGGCGCCCCCGAGGATGCCTTCCTGAAAAACCGCTACCACAAACCGTCCGACGACCTCGCCCAGCCCATCGACTGGCCGTCCGCCGGCGCCTTCACCCGCGTATTCAGTGAAGTCGTACGCACCGTCGCGGAAGACGCAGCCGCCCCGCGCTGGCACCCGGACGGTTTCTTCCGGAAGCAATTCGCGCCCGACCGCTGAACGCGGCCGGGCGGAACGGCCCGCACCTATACGACGCGGACGCGCCGGCGCCGCCACAGCGCGGCCGCCAGCACCGCCGCTCCGGCCAACGCCGCGTAGACCGAAGGTTCGGGAATCGCGCTGACGTTGTAGACCGACACCGCGCCGACCAGTCCCCGGATGGCGCCGCCGTAGCCCTCATAGCTGAAGAACTCGGACGCGGACGCGGCCGTGAAGGTCCCGATCACATAGGTCGGAAACGTGATCGTGTTGCCCATATCCACCGAGTTCGTGCCGCTCAGCCGGGTCGCATAGGTGGCATCCCAAGCCGGAATCCAAACCTGGACGCGGTACTGGTCGCCGATGGTGAGTCCGCCGAGCGTGACGTTCGCGCCGGCGCCGACCGCGGTGAAGTGGCCGCGGTTCATGATGTCGTTGTAGGCGGCCGTGCCCGAGGCAAAGGCCCCGATCGTGTAGCCGATCCGCGTCCCGCCATACGAGATCAGGGCCGAGGCGGTTCCAAACGTCACGCCGCCGACCGTGCGGTCCGCGTTGAAGCCGCTGCCCGCGGCATGGAAGGTGCCCGTCGTGACGATATCGGCCGGCGTCGCGACGGCCGTCGGTGTGCCCCAGGTGATGACGGCCTGCGCCGGCAGACCCGAGGTTGCCGCGAGAAACATGACCACGAGGAAAAGCCAGCGTGTGGTAAGCATGGATACAAGGTGAAGTTGGCAGGGATCCGGTTCAGAAGGGCAGCGCATTGGACAGATCCTCGGTCGTGAAGTCGGTGCGCAGTTCGCGCGCCGCATCGAGACGTTGCTCGAGCTGCACGATGACGGCGTCGAGGGCCGTGCGATCGACGCCCGGCTCCGTCGCATTGAGCCACTGGCGCGCAAACCGGAGCGAATTCCGCACAAGGTAGCGGTCGTAGACCGTGCCGGTGCGCTCGAGATCTTCGTCCACGAGATGGATCCAGAGGCGCGCGGTGTTGCTGAACATCAGATCGTGCGCGGCGCGCCGCGGATCGGCGGCGCCGGGTTCGTTCCGGTTCCGCTCGATGTGGTGCAGCACCATGAACGGCGTGAAGCTCGCCCACTTGCCGTGGCCGGCCACACCGGCGCCGGGCGCGTTGAACCACTCCGTCGCCCCGGCTTTTGCCACCGAAGTCTTGGCCACCACGAACGCGTGGTGCAGTTTGTAGTCCGCGAGCAGGCTGGCGTAGAGGTAGTCGCCCTCGACGGTCTGGAAGATCCGGTCCGACCGCAGCAACGCCGGGTCGAAGGTCCAGCCCATCCAGAACCACGAGCGGAAAAACTGCTCCGTCTGCTCGCGCCGCGCGGCTTCCGTCGCGGGCAAGGTCGGCGCCAGGAACGCCGGAAACGTCGTCGCGGGCTTGGCCTCGTCCGCGAAGAGCGGGAAACGGCGCAGGTGGTCGCCGGTGCGGAAGATCGGGTTGCGGTCGAGGATGAGTTCGCGGTTCGCCACCGCGGTGCCCGTGCGGCCGACGAGCGGATTCGGGAACGCGAGCGAACGGTGCCGCAGCATGTGCTGCGCGACCTGCACGGATTTGTACTTCTGCACGCTCCACTCGAAGCCGAGGGCAAAACCCGCCGGCTCCACGCTCTCGAGCAGTTCGTCGATGCGGGAGAAGTAGGCCCAGAATTTCGCGTCCGAGGGCTCGACGATGTAGGCATCGTGCAACGCGTACCACTCGGCAGCCCGGCCGGCCTTGGGTTGCAGACCCATGCCCGGCAGCCACTCCGCGACGCTGCGGTGGCTGTCGCCCAGCGTGTGGTCTTCGGACCAACGGTCGAAGGGAATGCCGACCGGCAATTTGCGCAGGTCAAGGTCGCGCAGCTGCGCCTGGGCTGCCAACGCGTCGGCGCGCGTCTCGATGCGCCGCGAGGCCCAGATGAGTTTCACTTCGTCCTTCAGCAGCCGCCCGAAGGCCTCGTCGCGCGCCTGCGGCGATGTTCCCGGCAGCACTTCCAGCGCCGGCTGCAGCGGCCGGAACTTGAGCGGATCGAGCGGCCGCACGATGCCGTTCAGGCGACGTTGCGCCTTCACCAACGCCACGATGCGGTCCGCGTCGGTCTCATCGACGTGATCCAGCGCGCGCCGTTTCACCGTCGCATCGGAATAGCCGATCAACGCGAGATCGATGGCATCGGGCGTGTGGCAACCGACGCAGCTCCCGTGGTTGCCGAGCCGACGCCACGCGGCCAACCCCTCGGCCAGCGCCGTCGTCAAGGTCTCCGCCGACCACGCGGCCGTCGCCGCCGCCGCCGGGGCAAACTCGGGATGGTTCGCCGCCGTCAAAATACTCTCGGGAAACGAGATCGTCCCGGGATGGCTGCTTGAGCCCGTCCCTTCCGCCAGATTGCCGATCACTTGGCGGAAACGCTCCGGCAGTTCGCCGGGAACCACGGTCGGCGTCTCTCCGCCGGTCGTGCCGCCGCCGCCCGTGGTACCACCGCCCGTCGTGGCGATCGTACCGGGCAAGACGACCACCGGCTCGGCCCCGAAGCGGAACGGGATGGTCAGCTGCGACACGTTGCCCTCGGCGAGCGTCGCCCCCGTGCGGACCTGCGGCGCCACCGTGCCGAGCGCACTCCAGACTTCGAGCTGCACGGTACCGTTCGCCAAGTCGGCGAAGTTGCCCGCGGCAAACGCGAGGCCGTCCCGCGAATTGTGCGCGTACTCCTCCCAGTTCGGCACGTCGTTGACGGCGTAGTAGGCATATTGGTCGACGCGGTCCCAAGTGCCGTCGCCGCGGAAATCGTACGAGACGCGCACCTGTACCGCGTTTTGCGGCGCGGCCCCGGCGTCGACGTAAAGTTTGAACTGCGTGATTCCGCCGGCGACATGCGCCGCATTGATTCCAGTCGCGCGGTAGACGAGCGGCCGGTTCGGCTGCAGATCGAATTTCTGGCCGCCGGCCGCGGGGACCGAATCCGCCGCCGCACCTGCGCCCGGCGCAGAACTCAGCGCCGCCGAGGTCGTCTCAGTCGCGCCGGATCGCAGGTACAGCAACGGTCCCGCGACTTCCGGCTTCACGACCGATCCGGTCACCGGGATCGGGGTGGGATTCACCGTCGGCAACGGGGCGGCAACCGGAACCGGCGCCGGTGCGGGGGCCGGAGCGGGCGCCGGCGGAGGAGTCTGCACGGCCACCGGCGCGGGGGCCGGCGGCACCGCGGCCGCACCGATCGAAAACGGCACCG
>JACCDS012154638.1_pt1 | contig 13287 bp, 13 predicted proteins | sample 7446441 | NCBI WGS metagenome assembly JACCDS01 (sample SAMN15323445, study PRJNA562643) | freshwater metagenome | isolation source: river surface water | place: USA:Blue River Watershed | collected 2017-08-17
CCGGGCGGATCGACAGCTTTAGGTCACGCCAGGCCTGCCGCTCAAAATTGGCAAAATTCTCAAAAGCAAATTTGCGCTTGGCTCCGGGGGGAATATTCATGATGATTTGCGCCGCTTCAGCCAAAATCGTGCCCGAGCCACACATCGGGTCAAACAGCGGTACGCCCGGTTTCCAGCCTGCCACGCGCAACAATCCGGCTGCCAGATTTTCGCGCAGCGGGGCGTCGCCGGTTTCACTGCGCCAGCCGCGCTTGAACAGCGCCTCGCCCGAGGTATCAATATATAAGGTGAAATTGTGGGCGTCGAGAAACCCGGCAATCCGCACATCCGGGTTGTGGGTATCGACCGACGGGCGGCGCTGGTACAGATCGCGGAACCGGTCACACAGCGCATCCTTGATTTTAAGTGTCGTAAATTCGAGACTCTTGAGCGGCGATTTGATCGCCGTCAGATCAACCCGGATCGTTGCATCGACGCTAAACCAGTCTTCAAATGGCTGGGCCAGGGTTAAATCGTAGATATCATTTTCGTTTTTGTACGAGCTTTGTCCGAGCCGCAACAAAATCCGTGAAGCGATACGCGAGTGCAGGTTCAACCGGTAACTATCTACCATGCTGCCCGAGCAATGCACGCCCCCCGGCACCTGATTGTGTACCTTCAGGCTGGTGCTGGTGCTGGCAATTTCAGCCAGTTCTTCGGCCAGCGCCGCTTCCAGGCCACGCGGACACGGGCAAAAATAAGAGTAAATCATAGCAAGTGCCTTCAGCGGTGAATGCGGTTAAAACGTGACTATTTAGCCCCTAGCATCGTCATTCCCGCGAAGGCGGGAATCCAGTGTTAGCGCGGAGTTCAGGCAGCATTAATTTGCACGGCACTGGATTCCCGCCAAAAGCATGCGGGAATGACGGTGCTACGGGCAACTGGCTGAATAGTTACGTTGATGCGGTTAAAACGGTTGAACCACGACCAGAATGATGATAAACAGCAGCAAAAATACCGGTAATTCATTAAATACGCGATACCATGTATGGCTGTGCGGTATCTTGCCCAGTTCAAACTGTTTCAGGTGTTTGCCACAGGTGCGGTGATACCAAAATACCAGCGCCACCAGTACCAGCTTGGCCATCATCCAGTTGGCCGGATCCTGACCATCCCCGGTGCGGCCGAGGTTATAGCCGAACATCAGCCAAACGCCAAAGCCAATCGCAGGAATCGAGAGCAAGGTCGTGAAACGATACAGCTTGCGCGCCATTAACAGCAGCCGTTCGGCCACCACTGGCTTGTCTTCCATGGCCAGATTGACAAAGATGCGCGGCAAATAAAACAGCCCGGCAAACCAGGCGGTGACGAACACGATATGCAGTGACTTAATCCAGAGCATGGTAATTCCGATTCAAAAATTGAGTGCGGGTCAGCGAATTTGGCCGGTGCCGAGCACAATGTACTTGAGCGAGGTCAAACCTTCCAGCCCGACCGGGCCGCGTGCGTGCAACTTGTCGTTGGAAATGCCGATTTCAGCCCCCAGCCCATATTCAAAGCCATCGGCAAAGCGGGTCGAGGCATTGACCATGACCGAAGCCGAATCAACTTCGCGCAAAAAGCGCAGGCTGCGGCTATAGTTTTCCGTCACAATCGCATCGGTGTGTTTTGATGACCAGTGATTGATGTGGTCAATCGCCGCCTCCATGCCGGACACGATTTTCACCGCCAAAATCGGGGCCAGATATTCAGTGCCCCAGTCTTCCTCGGTAGCGGCGGCCAGATACGGGTAGCCGTGCAAAATGGTGGCGGCGCGCGGGTCGGTGCGCAACTGCACCTGTTGTGGTTGGTACAGCTTGGCCAGCGCGGGCAACACCTTTGGCGCAATCGCTTCGGCCACCAGCAGCGTTTCCATGGTGTTGCAAGTGCCATAGCGGTGGCATTTGGCGTTGTAGGCGATGTTGATCGCCTTTTCGATATGGGCTTCGTCGTCAATATACACATGGCAAATGCCATCGAGGTGCTTGATCATCGGCACCTTGGAGTCACGCATCAGGCGTTCGATCAAGCCCTTGCCGCCACGCGGCACAATCACATCAATATATTGCGGCATGCAAATCATGGCACCGACCGCGGCCCGGTCGGTGGTGGCCACCATTTGCACCGCGTTTTGTGGCAGGCCCGCTTCGTCCAGCCCCTGCTGCACCAGTCGCGACAATAACAAATTGCATTGCAGTGCTTCCGAGCCGCCGCGCAAAATCGTGGCATTGCCACTCTTGATGCACAAAGCGGCGGCATCAATCGTCACGTTGGGCCGGGCTTCATAAATGATCCCGATCACTCCCAGTGGCACCCGCATTTGCCCAACCTGAATCCCGCTCGGGCGAAACTTCATGTTCGATATTTCGCCAATCGGATCGGGCAACTGGATAATCTGCTGCAATCCCTTGATCATGGTATCGACCGCTTTTGGGCTTAGGGTCAGGCGATCGAGCATCGCCGCATCCAGTCCATTGGCTTTGGCCTGCGCCACGTCGCTGGCATTGGCCGCCAGTACCGCGCTGTGCTGTTCAGAAATCAAACGGGCAATCGCGCTCAATGCCGCGTTTTTGCGTTCGCTGTCGGCCCGCGCCATGGCCTGTGCCGCATGGCGCGCTTGCTTGCCGATATATTCGAGGGTTTCCGTGATGCTTTCAGTGTTATGCATGCTACGCTCAATCCAGTTTGGTTAATATGGCCCAATCCAGTGTGGCCAATCCATGGTTTCTGTCATTCTGGCCGGTTTCGGTTCACTTGGCCCGCCCCGGCCCAATCACTTGCAAGCCCAATTGCATCAGTGCATCCCAGCCATCACCGATCAGGCCCGGACTTCTCAAACCCTTGATCAGCCGGTCAATTTGGGCCGCCTGCTGCAAGGCGTGCTGCAAGCTGGCCAGGCTAACCCGGCGCAGGGCCGGTTCCAGCAGTTTTTCTTTCGGGCCCCAGATCCGGTATTCCTTGCACAGCGCAGAAAAGGGCCGCCCCTGCGCCAGTGCCGCCTTGAACTTGAGCAGAGTACGAATTTCTTCGCCTATCGCCCACAGCACCAGCGGCAAAGCCTCACCTTCGCCTTGCAAACCGTGCAGCATGCGAATCCAGCGCGGGCTATCACCGGCCAACAGCGCCTCGGACAGCTTAAATACATCATAGCGCGCCACATTTAACACTGCATCAATAATTTGCTGGGGCGAGAGTGCGCCGGGCGGGTAGAGCAGGCCCAGTTTTTGAATTTCCTGATGTGCTGCCAGCAAATTGCCTTCCACCCGGTCGGCAATAAAATCCAGACTGGCCCGTTCGGCTTGCTGCTGCTGCTGCTGTGCCAGTCGTCCGGCAATCCAGTTCGGCAAAGCGGCGCGCTCAATCGGGGCAATTTCCAGATACACCCCGGCCTGCTGCAATTGCCCAACCCAGGCCGCCTTGGCGGTTTGCCAATCGAGTTTCGGCAGGCTAATTAACGTCACATTGTCCGGCGACAAGTGCGCCGTGTATTCGGCCAGTGCCTGCGCCCCGTCCTTGCCCGGCTTGCCGGTTGGGATGCGCAATTCAATCAGTTTTTTGTCACCAAACAGCGATTGCGAGCGGTTTTCCGCCAGCAACTGGCCCCACTTGAAACTACGCTCGACATTTAACACCGTGCGCTCGGAAAAGCCCTTGTTGCGCGCGGTTTTGCGGATTTTATCCCCGGCTTCCATCGCCAGCAAATGTTCGTCGCTGCTGATCACATACAGCGCAGCGAGATTTTTTGCCAGATGGGCCTCCAGTGCGTCAAGCCGCAATTGCATGGCGAATCAGCCGTTCAGTTTGATGGTAGCAAGCCGCCGGATGATTTGCTGCACCAGATCGGTTTGCATGTCGCGATACAGCAGCGTTTCTTCCGCTTCCTTGGCCAGCACCTGCGATTCATTAACCGTGATGGTGCGTTTCAGGGCAACTTCATTCGGTGCCAATAGTTCAGCCCCGTTGCCATCCTTGACCTGAAAGCGCAGCACATAACTGAGCGTATATTCACGCACCCGGCCCTGAAAGTTGAGCGACAAAATCGCCTTGTCGCGGCTCTCGGTCAGCACTTCAATAATCGCCTGGGCATTCTTGCGCTCGCTCACCACCTCGGTTTGGCCATGGCCACGCAAATTGCGCGCCAACTCAATGGCGAATGGTGAATTCTCCGGCACCGCCAGATACACGGTTTTAAACGGCAAATTAAATTGCGCATTGCTGCCGCGCAAATGAAAGCCGCAGCCGACCAGCAGCAGGCCAAACAGGCTAGCCAGCAGCCACGGCGCAAACCGGGCGCGGGCTGGAACACGGGCGGTGAAAAATGAGCGGTTCATGGTTAGATCACAATATTGATTAACTTGCCGGGCACCACAATCACCTTTTTCGGGGTGCCGGTGATAAAGCGCTGGATCTGGCTATTGCCCAGTGCCGCCGCTTCGGCAGTCGCCCGGTCGGCATCGCTCGCCACCAGCACACTGCCACGCAACTTGCCATTGACCTGCACCATCATCTCAATTTCAGCCTGTTCCAGCGCTTTGGCATCCACCGCAGGCCATGGCGCATTCAAGATATCGCCGTGCTGCGCAACAAAGCCAAGCTCTTGCCACAGCGCATGGCTAATATGGGGTGCCACCGGATACAGCACGCGCAGGAAAATCGACAAGCCTTCCGTGACGACACTGCGTGACGCATCATCCTCGCCCAGCTTGGCCCCTTCCAGCGCGTTGAGCATCTTCATGCAGGCCGAGACCACGGTGTTGTACTGAATCCGCTTGTAATCGGCATCGGCCTGTTGCAATACCTTGTGCAACTCACGCCGCAGCGCCTGACTGGCCGCATCGGGTGAGTCGGTTAATTGATGATTCAAGCGCGTGTGCTGCGCATGGGCAAACGCCCACACCCGGCGCAAGAAGCGGTGCGCACCTTCCACGCCACTGCCCGACCATTCCAGCGTTTGTTCCGGCGGCGAGGCAAACATGGTGAACATGCGCGCGGTATCGGCCCCGTATTGCCCAATCTGGCTTTGCGGATCGATCCCGTTCAGCTTCGATTTCGACATCTTTTCGATTCCGCCAATTTGCACCGGCGTGCCATCGCTCTTCAGTTTGGCACCCACTGGCCGACCCTTGTCGTCCAGCGTCAGCGCCACATCGTCCGGATTGAACCATATGGTTTTGCCACTGGCTTCCTTGCGGAAATAGGTGTCGTTCAACACCATGCCCTGGGTCAACAAATTAACGAATGGCTCGTCAAATTTGAGCAAACCAAAATCACGCATCGCCTTGGTCCAGAAACGGGCATACAGCAAATGCATCACCGCGTGCTCAATCCCGCCGATGTACTGATCCATCGGCATCCAGTAATCGAGACGGCTATCGACCATGGCTGGCTTGCCTGCTGCATCGACCGCATCGGGCGAACAATAGCGCATGAAATACCACGACGAATCGACAAAGGTATCCATGGTATCGGTTTCACGCCGGGCATCCTTGCCGCAGCGCGGGCAGGCCACCTTTAAAAATTCGGCATGCTTGTTCAGCGGGTTGCCGCTGCCATCGGGCACGCAATCTTCCGGCAACACCACCGGCAAATCCTGCTCCGGCACTGGCACCGCGCCACAATCGGCACAGTGGATGATTGGAATTGGCGTACCCCAATAGCGCTGGCGCGAAATACCCCAGTCGCGCAGGCGGAACGTGGTCTTTTTCTGGCCCAGATCAAGCGCCACCAAATCCGCCGCAATCGCTTCCACCGCCGCCGCGTGCGACAGGCCAGTGTACTTGCCCGAATCGATGCAGCGCCCGTGTTCCTTGTCGGCATACGATTCATGCCAGGCATCGGTTGACCACGCGTGGCCGGGTACTTCCACCACTTGCAAAATCGGCAAATCATATTTCTTGGCAAAGGCAAAATCACGCTCGTCATGCGCTGGTACGCCCATCACCGCGCCATCGCCATAGCTCATCAACACATAATTGCCAACCCACACCTCGACCTGTTCGCCGTTTAATGGATGGGTGACAAACAAGCCGGTTGGCATACCCTTCTTTTCCATGGTGGCCATATCGGCTTCGGCCACGCCACCCATTTTGCATTCGGCAATAAAGGCGGTCAGTTCCGGGTTGTTGGTCGCTGCCAGCGTGGCCAGTGGGTGTTCTGGGGCCACCGCGCAAAAGGTCACGCCCATAATCGTATCGGCGCGCGTGGTAAACACCCACAGCTTGCCTTCATTGATCAGTTGGCCAGTGGCGTCTGCAATCTGGTGTGGGAAGGCGAAGCGCACGCCAACCGACTTGCCCAGCCAGTTGGTTTGCATAACCCGCACCCGCTCCGGCCAGCCCGGCAGCTTGTCGTGGACATAATCGAGCAATTCTTCGGCGTAATCGGTAATGCGCACGTAATACATCGGAATTTCGCGCTTTTCAATCACCGCACCCGAACGCCAGCCCTTGCCATCGACCACCTGCTCATTGGCCAGCACGGTTTGATCAATCGGGTCCCAGTTGACGGTGCCGGTTTTTTGATAAATGGTGCCCTTTTCCAGCATCTTGAGGAACATCCACTGGTTCCAGCGATAGTATTGTGGCGTGCAGGCCGCCATCTCGCGTGACCAGTCAATGGCCAGCCCCATCGATTCCATCTGTTGTTTCATGTGGGCAATGTTGGCATAAGTCCACTCGGCTGGTGGCACCTGATTGGCCATTGCCGCATTTTCCGCAGGCAAGCCAAACGCATCCCAGCCCATCGGCATCAACACGTTATAGCCATTCATGCGCAGATAGCGATACATTACGTCATTGATCGTATAGTTGCGCACATGCCCCATATGCAATTTGCCCGATGGATACGGTAGCATCGAACAGGCGTAAAACTTGCCTTTGGGGAAGCGTGGATCGTGTTCGATGGCTTTGTAGGCGTCGATGTTTTTCCAGTGCTGTTGCGCTGCCTGTTCGACATCTTGCGGGCTGTATTTGTCTTGCATGGTGGAATCACGGATGAAAGTGGATATGAACCGGTGATTATACTGGTTTAGCGGAGGGATGGCGTGTTGTGGCGGGTTTTTGTTGCGGTGCGGGAAAGATGGTGGGGACACGCCGAAGTTTGCTACCTATGGTTTGTGCGTATAATAGTGCTTGCAATTCCGGGCAAGGTTACATAGACTGTGCAAATATACAGACATAGTTTTAATGAGGTGCATCATGACGACAATACGCGATGTGGCACAGTACTTTTTGCGGCAGGCCAACCAAGAGGATGATACCGGTATTTCCAACCTCAAACTGCAAAAGCTGTTGTACTACACCCAGGCCTTCCATCTGGCCATGTACGACAAACCATTTTTCCCTGAAGACTTTTACGCTTGGACGCACGGCCCGGTTTGCCCCGAAATTTATCACGAATACAAGAAATTTGGTGCAGGCCCGATCACTCTGGCCGCAGAAGCATTAAACGCGCCGCTGGCCGACTTTACCCCGCTACAATATGAGTTGCTGGAAGAAGTGGGCCAGGTATACGGCCAATTCAGCGCATGGAAACTGCGCAACATGACCCATGACGATGCGCCTTGGCAAGAACAGGAAGCAAGTGGCGGCCTGATCGACAAGGCTGGCATGGCAGCGTTTTACAAAAGCCGCCTTGCCTGAGTGGTGCCATGGGCAAGTTCAAAAGTAGCCCGCCACCGCTTCAAAAGGGCAACCACATCCGCCAGCCAGAGCCGGTAAATTACGACGCAAGGCCGGTTATCTTTTCGCTGGAACGGATACAGTCAGGTGAATTTTCCTTCGATCAGCTAGCTCAGGAAGACAAAGCCCAATTCGCCGAAGCGATTTACCGGCGACGTGACTTGACTTGGGCCAACATCAAAAAAACCGACCGGCACGGGCTGGGTTTTGAGAAAATTGCCAAAACCGCCATCCGCACTGGCTTGCCCGTTTTTGTGGCGGAAGACTTGGATCATTTTCTGGCATTTCGCTATAACGGCTTGAGAGCAATGGTCGGATACCGAATACAGGATGTGTTTTATGTTTTGTGGTTTGATCATAAATTTAAATTGTATGCTCATTAGGCATTGTGTCGGCAAGCGCTCGGTGTCGCCCTATCTTTATTCTGCCTTTAATCGACACGTCCCACAGTCCGCATAAATCGCGCCAGCTTGTCTGGATCGAGCTGGCCGTTACTGCGCACCCCGCTGCACAAATCCAGCCCAAACGGCGCGACTGTTTGTACTGCCTGCGCCACATTGTCGGCATGCAAGCCCCCGGCCAAAAACAGCGGCAGTGCAAGCTGCTCGCGGATGTGGCGGCTGAGCTGCCAGTCATGGGTACGCCCGGTGCCACCCAGTTGCTTGACCGCCAGTGCCGGATTGCCAGAATCGAGCAGCAGTGCATCGACCAGACCGGGCAGGGCTTGTGCCTGTTCCAGTACCGAAGCATCGGTCACATGCAACACCTGCACCAGTTTAATGCCGGGCAGGGCTTGTCGCAGGCGCCGCAGTTCTGCGTGGGGCACATGATCGACCAATTGCAATACGCTGGCTGGGCAACGCCGGTGCTGCGCGATGATCGCATCCGCGTCTTGCAGGGCGGTGAGCAAAAACGTGGCAACGGGTGGTGGCACGGCGGCAATGATCTCGGCAATCAGGGCTTCGTCGATTACGCCCGGCCCGCTTGGCATGGCCGAGACTAGCCCGAGCGCGGATGCGCCAAAGGCAATTGCCTGCTGGGCTTCGGTGTGGCTGGAAATGCAGCAGATTTTGACAAACGGGCGGGTGTGGGTGGCTTGCATGTTGGTAAGTGTGGTGGAGGTGGTGGAATGGGTGGGCTGCCAATTATCGGGCTGATGCGCCTTGCAGCGCAATCGTCTGGTTCATGTCTTGATTAGGCGTCAACCCGTTGCATGAGAAATTTAATAATGCCATTCGGGTAGCCCGCAATTTGGGCCAGCACCCCATAGCCATGCCGCTGGTAGAACGCGGGCGCCTGATAGCTGAGCGTTGTAAGGTAGAAAATGCGGCAGCCACGATTTCTCGCGTGTGCCTCAAACGCTTGCAGCAACCGGGAGCCAACCCCGTGGGTGCGATGCTCTGGGGTAACCCAAAGCTGTTCCAGTTCACAGCACTGGCCCCAGGTTCTACCGATCGCTCCGCCGACAACGGCACCGGCCTCGTCTGTGGCAAAGCTCGCCAGCGAACTTACTTCTGCGAGCGGCGCGGCGGCGTAGTTGTGCGCTTCGAGTCCGGCGTCAATGGCAAGCAGCTTGTCCGCTGCCGGGGTGTCGGTGGTGCTGAAGGTTAGCGTCATGGGGCCTCCGGGTGATAACATGCCCGGTCGATGATAGCAAAATTTAACCAAGTGAGGCGTTTTATCATTTCGGTTCCTTCCTTGGTTCTTCATGATTTAACTGAATTCTTGGGCAAGCAGCATGACGCCCGGCAAACCGCGTTGCAATCGATCTGCTTGTCTGATCAGGTACGGGACGAATTTGCTGCCGGTATTGTAGTTTGAAAAGCGGATTTTTGTCGTGGTGAGTCCTTAGTGTAAATTTCATAAAATGCAATTGAGTTAAGAAAATATTTCCCTGGCTAATTCTGAAAGAAGTCCGTTCTGTGAAATCTGGCTCGATCAACAAACCACGCAGGCGTTGGGTAATGCGTTAGAATCAGAAAAATCTGTACTGCAAGTCATCACCGCAGAATTGCCATAATGATTGGGGAGTGCCGTCATGCCAGCGCCGTTGCAGCCCTTTGTTTTTATCAGCTACGCATGGGAGAGCGATGCCCTTTGTACGCAGGCAAAAGCTTTGTGCGATTACTTACGCAGCAAGCGCGTGACAGTCTGCTTGAGCATGGCACGGCTGGGCGATTCCAGCAGACCCCGTGCTTCCATTTCTTTCTGGTTTTGATGGTTGCTGTAATCATGGAATCCAGCAAGGCCGTGCGCGGCACTTCAGTCAGTTTGATGAAATTCAGGGTGTCCATGTTCAGGGTTTTCGCCTGTACCGCAAAAAAAACCGGGCTGTTGATTCCGAAGTCATATTATACGATTGCACGGTTTCTGCATCGTGTAAACGACTCAATCTCCCGATTCGTGGCACAATGGCGATTTTCCATAAATCAACATTGTCATGCTGTCTGCCACCCTCTGCAATACGTTTCAAGAACAAGGTTTTTTGGTACTCAAGAACTTTGCCACATCCGAATTTTGCCAGCAGGTGCTGGCACTGGCGCAGCAGCATGTGGCCGATCTGGTGACCCCGGTTGAGTACGAAGCCGATACCGGCTACCCCGGCGCGCCGGTTTCGCGCACGGCGGAAGGCGGGCAAACGGTGCGCCGCCTGTTGCAAGCGTATGCGCGTAGTAGCTTGCTGGCCGGGTTTGCCACTGGCGAACCGCTGGCCGCAGCGATACAGGCGCTGCTGGGAGAGGGCGCGCTGCTCAGTCAAGTGCACCACAATTGCATCATGACCAAACAGGCGCGTTATTCGTCTTCAACCGGCTGGCACCGGGACAGCCGCTATTGGGGCTTTGCCCGTGCCGAATTGGTATCGAGCTGGCTGGCACTGGGCCATGAACAGGTGGAAAATGGCTGCCTGTGGGTGATTCCCGGCTCGCACCAACTCCAGTTGGCCGCAGAACAGTTTGACGCAGCCCAATTTTTCCGTACCGATTGGCCCGCCAATGCGGCGTTGCTGGACAAGGCGTGCCCGGTGCCGCTGGCAGCGGGCGACCTGTTGCTGTTTCATAGCAATTTATTGCATGCAGCGGGGGCGAATCAAACCGGGCAAACCAAGTATTCGCTGGTGTTTACGTTCCGCGACCGGGCCAATTTGCCGGAGCCGGGTAGCCGCTCGGCCTCTCTGCCAGAAGTGGCGTTGGCCTGACCGTGTGAACTGACAAGGAGCTTGAACCATGCCCCATCTTCCGGTGCGCATTCAAAAACTGCCTGGTAAAGATCTAACCGTGCAGCAACTTCAAGCCATGGGCCAATTGCGCAGCAGCGTCATGCAGCTTAAACCCGGGCTCGATTTGGCGCGTGACTTTGAAAAATTCTGCGCCTTTTGCACCAGTTGCCAAGACGTGTGCCTATTTTACGCGCCCGATGGTGAGCTGGTTGGCACAGTCAGTTTTCGGCTGGTGCTGCTGCAAGATACGGGCGGGCGAGATCACTGGTTTATCAATGCCGATTATGTTTTCATGCGCGCCGATTACCGCGGCCATCCGGCCTTTGCGCGCAACGCGCTGACAGTCATCGCGGGCTATTTGCTGAAATGGCGTGGCGAAGCGATATGGTTTGGCGGGATCGGGTATCCGACTGCGCTGATGTTTATCAATGATATGTGTGGCGCGATAGCCTTGAGTTGTGACCCGCCACAGCCGGACATGGGGCGTCAGTTGATTGTGCAATTGATGCAGGAGTGTGGCAGCAACTGGGATGCACAGCGTGACTGCGTTTGTATGCCGACCATTCCACCGAACATGGGCGCACGCTGGCAGGCACGGGCCGAATCAGACCCGATGTACCAGCGCTATGTGGCCGCCTGCCCAAACTGGCAAGATGGCTATGCGCTGGTTGGCATTGCCCGCTTGCGGCCGTTGCCGACCCTGGCCCGCATACTGGGCAAGGGCTTGCGCCGCATGCTGGGGCGGCGTGCCACCTGAACCAAGCCTGAATCAGCCTCAAATCAGGCCCGACCCGAATTTGCCCCGGGTCAGCGCGGCGCGTGCTGAACCTGCCGTGAATGATAGGGGCACTGAGCGGGGCACTGAGCGGGACATGACACTGCTTATTAGTCGGAAAACTTGCACAGCGCATAGGCCGCTTCAATATCGGCCAGACTTTGGGCGATTTTTTTGGCCTTGTCCTTGCCGGTTGGGGCAGGCAGGATCTTGCTGATGTTGTAAGAAAAATTCGCGTTCATGTCCATAATGTGTACCTGCATGGCATCGCTGGCTTTGCCATCAGCGGGTTTGCCATCGGCGGCTTTGCCATCAGCGGACTGCAAGCCACCCGGCACAAACACTGCCGCCAAAAACACTTTACGCTCACCAATTTTCTTGCCGATTTTTTTCAGTACTGCGGTTTTCGGCTTGTCCTTTTTCAACGGATTGATGACGTGTTCATGCAGCGCACTGTCCATCATTTCGGTGCGGTAAATCGATAGCGCCAAATCGCTTTGCAGGGGCGGATTGAAGGCGCGCACTTCTATCTTGATTTGATTCGGGGCGTCGCCCAGATGCAAGATGCCACCGGTTGGGCTGGTTGATTCATCGACCGTGGTTTCACCGGGCGCATTCGGGGTGCAGGTGTAGTTGCCAACCGAAGGGATATAGGTTTGGCCAGCCGGAATCGTAATTGCCATGGCTTGACCACAGAGCAGGGTGCAAATTAGTGCCAAAACAGTGATTTTCATGGAGTTCACCTTGACTTTATTGAGAGGGGCATTATAGCGGGAATCATTGTAGCGGGAATCGCTGGCAAATCGGTTGTAAATTGGATTAGCTGCGCAACTCGGCCTGATGATAGCGTGCCTGTTCCTGCATCACCAGTGTATCGAGTTCGCGCAGCAAGCTGGTAAATTCGGGTGAAGTCGGGTCACGCGGGCGCGAAAGTCCGGGTTCAAAATCGCGTTTGACGGTGCCGGGGCGGTAGGTCATGACCACGATCCGGTCGGCCAGATACAGCGCCTCTTCAATGCTGTGGGTCACAAAAATCACGGTTTTTTTCAGTTCGGCCCACAGCCGCAGCAATTCGTCTTGCAAATTGCGCCGGGTCAGCGCATCGAGCGCACCGAACGGCTCGTCCATCAGCAGAATCGGCGAATCCAGCGCCAGAATGCGGGCAATCGCCACGCGCTGGCGCATGCCACCGGACAAATCCTTGGGAAAACGCAGTGCGAAGTCAGCCAGACCAAGCTGTTGCAGCAATTGGCTAACCCGAGCCGCAATTTGTGCCTTGGGCACGCCCTTTAATTCCAGCCCAAAGCCCACGTTTTGCGCCACGGTCATCCAGGGAAACAGCGCATACTCTTGAAACACCATCCCGCGTTCCGGGCCAGGTTCGGTAATCGGGCGGCCATTGCACAAGATTTGGCCGGAAGAGGCCGGGGTGAAACCGGCGATTGCGTTGAGCAAGGTCGATTTGCCACAACCGGATGGGCCGAGCAGGCAGACGAACTGCCAGGCCGGAATCGCCAGATTGATCTCCTGAAAGGCATGCGCCGCATGCTCCTGACACCGAATTAATTGCGATAGCGGTGAGATGACGATCTGTTGAA
>JACCDS011005648.1_pt1 | contig 13280 bp, 9 predicted proteins | sample 7446441 | NCBI WGS metagenome assembly JACCDS01 (sample SAMN15323445, study PRJNA562643) | freshwater metagenome | isolation source: river surface water | place: USA:Blue River Watershed | collected 2017-08-17
CCGTTGATGGCTTTGCGGCACTGTCCCTCATCGTCGAACGACGGCCTGCACTGATCTTCTGCGACATCCTGATGCCGCGGCTCGATGGATTTCAGACCTGCGCGTTGATTCGTGCCTGCCCCGCCAGCGCCCAGATCCCGGTGGTGATGCTGTCATCCCGAGATGGTCTGTTCGACCGGGCCCGCGGCATGCTCGCCGGCGCCACTGCCTATCTCACCAAGCCTTTCACGAAAGACAGCCTGCTGCGAGCGGTGCGCGACCATGCGCTGCCACATTCAGCGGCTGCCTGACGTCCATCCTCGATTCCTTCCCCGGACTCTTCATGACAATCAAGCACATTCTGGTAGTCGACGACTCACCGACCGAACGACATTTTTTGTCCGAACTGCTGTCCCGGCACGGCTACGCGGTCAGCACCGCAGACAGTGCCGAGGCTGGATTGCAACTGGCACGGCAGAATCCGCCCCAGCTGATCCTGATGGACGTCGTGATGCCGGGCCAGAACGGATTCCAGGCAACACGCGAGATCTCCCGTGACCCGGTCATCAGCGGCGTGCCGGTGATCATTTGCAGCAGCAAGCATCAGGAAACGGACCGCATCTGGGGCCTACGCCAGGGTGCCTGTGATTACCTGGTCAAGCCGGTCGATCCGGAGTTGTTGCTGCAGCGCGTGGCTGCACTGTCGCGCACCAGCACCTGAGTCTCCCGTGGCAACGACGACGTCAGCGCGGCATGCCGGTCTGCGCGATTTCCAGCAGCAGCTTGCGCAGCGCCTGCAGCAGGCGGCCAGCGAGCATGGCATGACGCAGGACTGTGTTGCTGCTATCACCCCGACCCGGCAGTGGCTGTTTGATCTGGCCTACACGGCCGAGATTATTGCGGTCCCGTCACTGGCCACGGTGCCGTTCACCCAGCCATGGTATCTGGGGTTGATCAGCTACCGTGGTGATCTCGCCGGCGTGATTGACCTCGACGGACTCATCGGTGCTGCCGTCCAGCCATGGGCGGAGACAGACCGGCTTCTGGTCCTGTCGCCGGGGTTGCCTCTGCGCTGTGCGATTCGCTTGTCGCAGCTGACTGGAATTGTCGATCGCGCAGTGATGCACGTGGCGGACCGCGATACCGATTTGCCAGCTTGGTCACCTGCAAGCCTCGAAGATGTTGACGGCATTCGTCGCGCCTGGGTCGACATTGATGCGCTGATGCGCGACCCCGCCTTCCTCGACATCAGTCGTTGCTGATGTCCGATTCATCCATCGTCACCGGAGCTTCCTCATGCAACCAGACCACCGCCATGAACTGATGGCCGTACCCGATACGTCACGCTTTACGTGGCTGAATCGCTTGCGCGCCGCGTGGCGTGATCGTCCTCGAGTCGCAGTGGGAGCGGCGCCAGATCGGTGGTCATTGTCATCGGTGCTACGTGTCTTGCAGGCGATGCTGGCCCTGTCGCTGCTTGCGCTGGCTGTGCTCGCCTGGTTCTATGCGGATACGACAGTGACCGCCGCGCTGAAGACCCAGATGGCGGGTGAGCTCGTGATGCACTCGCAGCGCCTGGGCAAGGCGGCACCGAACGCCATTCAGGGTAATCGCGATGCTTTTCGGCAGCTTGAGCACAGCCGTACCGAGATCAATCGCGCACTTGACGTGTTGACTGCCGGCGGTGCATGGGCTGGTCATTCCTTACCAGCAGCGGATGAAGCACTGCTGCAGCAGATCGACACTATCCGACGCGCCTGGAAACGCTCGGATCAATCGGCAGGACAGATCCTTGCCCTGGAAAAGCAGCTGACCGGATTTCGCAGCACCCTGAAGACACTGAACACGCTTAACCCCGTTCTGCTTGAACTCGCCGAGCAAGTGGCGACGCTCTCTGCCAACAATGGCGCTTCACCCCGGGAGGTTGCGGCGGCGGGGCAGCTGGTCATGCTGACGCAGCGGCTCGGCAAAAGTGCCAATGAGTTCCTGACGCCCGAGGGCATCAACCAGGACACGGCATTTCTGCTGGGACGTGATGCAAACACATTTCAGGACATCGTCAGCGGCTTTCTCAACGGCAGTCCGGTGCTTCGTCTTCCGCCGATTGCGAATGCCGATGCACGTGCTCGGCTGACTGAACTCCAATCTGCCTTTGCTGGCTACCAGCGCGAGCTGTCCGGTATCCTCGGTAATCTGAAGCAGTTCATTGCCGCCAAAGAAGCGGAGCGGCGCATTTTCGACGACAACGAGGCCTTGCGTGAAAGCCTGCTCGGATTGCAGCAGGAAAGCCGCGATGACGAGAGCGGTGGCTGGATGCGTTGGGCACTGGCGGCAGTCGCGCTGCTGGCGCTGGTACTGGGTCTGTTGTGGGCCGCATTACAGCTACGCCACGGTCGCCAGCGTGCAGTCGCCGCCGAGCATGCACGTGTGCAGGCCGAGCAGCAGCGTCAGCAGGCACAGGCCGACGAAGAGGAGGCGCGACGTCTGAATCAGCAGAACCAGGCGGCCATTCTGCGGCTGATGAACGAGCTGCAGGCCGTGGCCGAGGGTGACCTGACGATGCAAGCCACCGTTTCCGAGGATCTGACGGGCGCAATCGCCGATTCAATCAACTTCACACTCGAAGAACTGCGACGCCTGCTCGACAAGGTGCGCGGAACAGCCCGACACGTCGGTTCCTCTTGTGCGAGCGCTCGCAACATTTCTGATGATTTACTTGCTCTAGCAGCGCGCCAGTCGGATGAAATCCAGCAAACAGGCAAGATCGTGTTGCGGCTGACAGAGCAAATCCATCAAGTGTCCCGAGCTGCGAGCGAATCGGCTGATGTGGCACAGGCATCTGTCAGTGCCGCCGTACAAGGCGAGGCTGCCGTCCAGGAGGCCATTGCCAGCATGCAGCAACTGCGCGAGCAGGTTCAGGAGAGCGCCAAGCGTATCAAGCGGCTCGGTGATTCATCACTGGAAATTGGTGACATCATCGATCTGATCACCGGCATCACCGAGCAGACCCATGTCCTTGCATTGAATGCTGCGATTCAGGCAGCATCGGCCGGCGAGGCTGGTCGGGGCTTTGCTGTCGTTGCCGAAGAAGTGCAGCGTCTGGCTGAGCGCTGCGGCGATGCTGCCCGGCAGATCGCGCAACTGGTGAAGACTGTGCAGGTCGATGCTCAGGAAGCGGTGGCCGCGATGGAGCGATCTACTCAGCGCGTCGTCGATGGCGCGCGCCGGACCGACAGCGCGGGTGCGGCATTGGCTGAGATACGCCGGATTTCTCAACATTTGGCCGAACTTATCCGCGGTATCTCCAGTGCTGCCGGCGAGCAAACGATCCTCGCCGATAACGTCGCCCATACCATTGACAGTATTCTGACTGTCACGGAGCACACGCGCCAAGGCACACAAATGACGGCTGCCTCCGTGCAGGAGCTGGCGGCACTGGCAGTCGATCTCGGTAGCGCGATCGATCGCTTCCGTATCGAACGCTGAACGCCGGTGTCGCTCATGCAGAGCTGTATCCACGAACCGATCGCAGCGCGTTCGTCGAGGCTGGCGCTCGTTCGAGTCATCAGTGCGACGCTGGCGCAAGTTGTGCAACGGTTGAGCGAGGGCATGCCGATTACCTCCGATGACGCTGTTGAATCGGATATGCTGCAGCCACTGGCCGAGGTGGAGGGAGCGCTGGCACATATCGACTTGTCCGGACCGCGAGCACTCATCAGACTCCTGCGTATTCAGTTCAAGACGGTCTGCCAGACCGTAACACTGCCGGCAACGCTGGCTGATCTCGCAACGCACGTGCAACACGTGCAACATGTCGTCGTAAAGGCGCTGGATTGCATGATCAGCGGCGAAGAAGTTCCGGCAGCCGAGTTACTGCCTTGCTGGCAAGCGCTCTCAGCGTTGGGTGGCGCTCCTGACGCTGGTCCAGCAGAAATGTTGTCACTGAAGACGGCCGCTCCCTGCTTGCCGTCACTTCCGGTAGTGACGCCACCTGCCGACCCAATCGCTGATGCTGAGCGGGCTTTGTTGATCTGCTTGCGAGTCGATGATAACGAGGGACGCATCAGTGCGATCCAGACGTTTGCCAACGTGATTGCAGCGGTGGCCGGACAGGCTTTCACTGAGCGTGAACAGATGTGCTGGCAAATCGTCCACGCCTACATGCTTGAGTTGGCTCAGGCGGGTGGCCTGCTGGCGGTCGGTGACAAAAAAATCCTTTCCACGACAATCAGGGCGCTGCGTCAGCGTGACCGCAATGAGTTGTCCCGTCTCCTCGAAGCACTCGCGCGTGAGGCTTTGTATGGTATGTCCATGCGCGATTTAAAGACCGATGCGGGTGTTGATATCGCCCGCCATTTCAGGCTTGCTGAGCAACTTGGGAAGCCGACTTGCCGTAGAGGCATATTGATCGAAGGGGAGATGTCCCACCTGTTGGAACCGTCGATAGTGCAGGCGATCGCGAACCTTGAGACCGACCCCACGCGAATTCATGAGCCGGTGATCTGGCAACAGTTGGCCGATCAAATGAGCCGTGCCGTCGCCTTGACGCCGCTGGCCGAAGCACTTACCCGGCTTTCAGGTAGCGTGGATTCAATGCGCAGCGAAGCACAGCGAGAATTGCTGGTAGCAACCCTGCTTGCTTTGTCGAGCTGCGCCGATGCTGCGTCTGCTGAGATCGCGAGGCTGACAGAGATTCTGAACTTGGTGGCCGATGCCAACGTCACCGTGGCCGCCCCAGCTTTGGTGAAGCACGTGCAGCGCGTCAGCGTCCGACAGCGCTTCACCAGCCTGTGCGATACCGTGTGTGCCGAACTAGCCGCGGCTGAGTCTTTGCTTGAGGTGGCATTACAGCAAACGGACGAGGTAAGCTCGTTGAGTGTCGCCGATGATCTGCTGCGTCAGGTTGCCGGTGCATTGACCTTGTGTGGATTGCCTGATTATTGCGACGATATTGCTACCTTGCGAACGTTACTTGCACGGCAAATGGCCGCCGGCGAGGATGCTCATGAAATCAGCCAGCAGCTGGCAAGCGCCTGGGTGCAGCTGTCGGCCGCGATTGCACTGAGTCCGCTTGAATTGTCCCCCGCACCGGACGATGGTCTGACGATAGCAATCGAACCAGGCCCCATCAAGTGCGAAGGGGATGCGCATGATGAGAACTTGCATGACACTGATGTATCCCTGGTTGAAGCACATGCGACTGAAGCACATGCGACTGAAGCTCAGGAACGGCTGCATGGCATTTTTATCGATGAAGTCCGCGGGCATATATCGACGCTGAATAAGCTGGCTGCTCAGCCCGAATCAGATGAACGACATGTCGAGGCGATTCGTGCCGTCCATACAATCGCTGGCTGCTCCGCGACGATCGGGCAAGCCGCAATTTCTGCATTGGCGCTGGCGCTGGAGACCTATTTGATGCGTGAACATCAGCGGCCCGACGATCGTCTGTTGATCGACGCATTGATCACGCTTGATCAGATGCTGGATCAATTCGCGACACGTGGCGAGTGTGATGCGCGTCCCGATTTTCTGTCACGTTTGCAGCATCATGCTCATACGGGAGACGCTGGCATTGAACGATCGCCGTCACCGTCGATATCGACGAGTGATGCGCACGCTGAATGTCCTGAGCAAAGTACGCTGCTGCAAGACCCCGCAAGCTCACGAGAGGATGCGGCTGACTTCGACATCAGGCTATCTCCGATGGAGGTGTCGTTAACGCCGCCACCTTCATCAGCGCTCCTAAATGTTCCACAGACTGTCGCTGCCGCCACGCGTTTACCCCCGTTCAGTCCGCCGCTGGAGCCAGTGCATGCTGACGACGATGCTTCGAGCGAGCTATTGGCGATTTTTGAAGAAGAGGCCGCTGACCTGTTGCCGCAACTCGATCTTGCATTACGTGCCTGGCAGGAACAGCCAGATGGCCGCGAGCCGCCGATGCAACTTCTGAGGGTCCTCCATACGCTGAAGGGTAGTGCGCGCATGGCGGGTCTGTCAGTACTTGGCAATGAATTCCATCAGACCGAATCCGATATCAACACGCTGGTACAGCAGCCTCCGATGCAACGATGGGAAGCACTGTCCGTACTACAGGGGCGCATCGACCGCTGGATGTCACAGGGCATCCGTGATCTAACTTTAGCTGCCTTGGCATCCCCGTTGGCGGCAGGCACAGAGATGACGACGCCCGTCGACGTCTACGATCATCACGAGACGCACGATACCGCTGGCGATGCCGGAACACATTCCACATCAGCCGATGGCGCCGATAAGGTACCGGTTGTGACGACGGCTCGTTCCGATTCAGCTATCCAGCAGCTGCGCGTTGCTGCCAGTCAGCTGACGCGTGTAGCAGACACCACCGCCACACTCTGGATCGGTAATGCCGCCATCCATGATGCCGTGCAGGATCAGCGTCATGCGGTCGTGGCGCTTGCGGAAGATCTTGCCCGCTTAAGAACACAGCTGCGCGAGCTTGAAATTGAATCTGAGTCGCGCATCCTGTCGAGTGCGGTGCAGGGAAGCGATAGCGGATTCGATCCACTGGAATTCGACCGCTATACCCGACTACATGAGCTCACGCGCATGATGGCCGAAAGCATGGCTGATCTGGCGGGTGCGCAGCGAGGTATCGCACGACAGATCGAGCGACTGGCATCGTCGGCCGGGACCCAGGCACGCGACATTCGACAGCTGCAGCTCGATCTGCAGGTCATTCGCTCGCAGCCCTTGCGCTCAGTCGAATCTCGGTTGCGCGCCCTGCTGCGGCAAGTGGCGCGTGACGCTGGCTGTGAGGCTGAGCTCGTTCTTGTTGGGGCAGAGCTCGATATCGAACGCGGGCTGCTCGATCGCCTGGCAGGGCCGTTCGGCCACTTGCTGCGCAATGCGGTGGTTCATGGCATTGAGCCGCCGGCGCAGCGGCTGGCCATGGGCAAACCGCGCGCTGGCACCGTGACGATCGGTGCAGTCATTGCCGGCAATGAATTGCGGCTATGGTTGCAGGATGATGGTCGCGGCCTGGACTTCGATCGGGTACGTCGCCGTGCGGTGTCTGCAGGCCTGCTCAGACCTGACGACGAGCCCGATGAAGCCGCGCTGTCGGCGCTGATCTTTGCGCCGGGCTTTTCCACGGCAGCGGAAGTGACCGAGATGTCGGGACGCGGCATTGGTATGGACGCAGTGCGTACCGAGTTGCAGGCCATGGGTGGACGGATTACCGTCAACAGCCTTACTGGCCAGGGATGTCGGTTCAACATTACGGTACCGCTAGCTCTGGCTAGCTTGCCCATATTGCTGGTCAGTGCTGGCGGCCGTCGGTTTGCATTGCCAGTGGCGCAGGTGAAGCAGGTCGTACAGCCGGCGCCGGGCGATATTGACTGTACATCGAGTGCTTGGCAACTGAGATGGCAGGGACAGCAGCTGCCGCTACGCGATCTCGCGCAGGTGCTGGGCACGCTGACGGGTGCGCGCGGAGATGACGCGATGCGGTTGCCAGTGGCGATTCTGCAGGAAGGCGATCGCCTGTTTGCGCTGCAGCTCGATACCGTGATCGGACAACGCGAGGTCATGGTCAAGCATCCCGGAGCGCAGCTGGCCCAAGTGCCCGGCATCGCGGGCGCCACGCAACTGGGTGACGGCGGTATCGTGCTCATTCTCGATCCCTTCCGCCTGCCTGAAGCGACCCCGATAGTGGCTGAGCCGCTTCCCGAAAAGCCACTGATATTGGTCGTCGATGATTCGCTGACAGTGCGCCGTGCGAGCCAGCGGCTGCTTGAACGGCATGGCTATTCGGTGACACTGGCTCGTGATGGCATCGAAGCGCTCGACCGCTTGAGCGAATGCACGCCGGTGGCGGTATTGCTCGATATTGAGATGCCGAGGATGGATGGGTTCGAGCTGCTGGCTACGCTGCGAGCCGATCCTCGCTTGTCGACGTTACCGGTGCTGATGATTACCTCACGCATTGCGGACCGACATCGCGAACGCGCCCAGCAGCTGGGTGTGCTCGCCTATCTCGGTAAACCTTTTGATGAAGGCGCATTGCTGACGTCGCTGGCTGGCCTGCGCGGTGGTACGCAGCTCGCAGCCTGAGGCCGGGCCGTATCCGTCCGGCGTTGCGTGGTTTCACGAAGAGCGGAGGGATCATGAAAGTCGAATGGAAAGCCAACCGCAAGAATGCCGGGTTGCGACGCGCGCACGATTCGATTGCACTCGTCTTGCAAGGCGGCGGCGCACTCGGGGCCTACCAGGCCGGCGCATTCGAGGAGCTGGCTGCGAATGCGTGCGAGCCCGACTGGGTCGTGGGCGTATCGATCGGTGCAATCAATGCGGCGCTTATCGCCGGCAATCCGCCGGAGCGCCGTGTCGAACGACTTGCCGAGTTCTGGCATCGTGTGTCGTCTGGTACCCCGCAGCTCGCGGATCCAACCTCGCTGATGCCCTGGATGCGCGCACTGACGGAAAATGGTGAGCAGCGTGGTGCGCTGAATCAGCTTAGCGCATGGCATGCGGCGTGGGTCGGCATCCCCGGCTTCTTTCAGCCGCGCATCCCGCCGGCCCCATTCCAGCCACCCGGATCAGCCGGTGCGCTCAGCCTTTATGACACCACGCCGCTGCGCGCCACGCTGGAGGCGCTGGTCGATTTTGACCTGATCAATGACGGCGCGATCCGTCTTTCTCTGGGAGCGGCGAACGTCCGTACCGGGAATTCTCATTATTTCGACAATACGCAAACGCGCATCGGCCCCGAGCACGTGATGGCCAGCGGTGCGCTGCCGCCATCGTTCGCGCCGGTCGAGATCGACGGCGAACTGTGGTGGGATGGTGGCATTGTGTCGAATACGCCGCTGCATCATGTGCTCGACTTGCGCGATGACGATGAAAGTCTGCTGATCTTTCAGGTAGACCTGTTCAATGCACGCGGCGACTGGCCGCGTACGTTTGATGACGTGCTCAAGCGCCAGAAAGACATCACCTATTCGAGCCGAACGCGTTACGGCAGCAACATGGTCACCGAGCTGACCAACATGCGCTGTGCCGTGGGCGAATTGCTGGCCAAGCTACCGGAAGATTTGCGCGATCATGCAGCCGTGCAGTATCTGAAAGACTTTGCCGAGGTGGCGCCGCTGGACATTGTTCATCTCATCTACCGGCAAGGGCCATTCGAACGTGAGTCGAAGGATTACGAGTTCTCACGGGCGACGGTGCTTGAGCGCTGGGACGCCGGACGACGAGATTTACGCGACACACTCGCCCATCCTGACTGGCTCAAGCGCTCCGGCCTTGCTAGTGGAGCAACCCAGTACGACCTGACCCGGCACAGTCGGCCTGTCAGCAGCCAGGCCACGTGAACTCTCGGGATCAATATCGCCGGTGAGATTGGGGATCGCTTTTGGAGCTGCTGAGTCGCCGCTCGCCGGCAGCCCAGTTCACCGGCAGCCCAGTTCACCGGCGCATCGTCAGTCCTGGGGGATTCAGCTCGCCGTTTCCGTTTTTTTCACGACCGCATAGCGTTCCAGCGTGCGCTTTCGTGCTTCATCATGGGCGACCAGCGGGCGTGGATAGTCCTTGCCGAGCGCAACGCCCGCCATTTGCAGGGTCAGCTCTGGTGCCAGCCATGGTGAATGAATGGCCTTGGCGTCCAGCTTTGCCAGTTGCGGCAGATAGCGCTTGATGAACTTGCCGTCCGGGTCGAATTTCTCCGATTGCGTGACCGGATTGAAGATGCGGAAATAGGGCTGTGCATCGCAGCCGGATGACGATGCCCACTGCCAGCCACCGTTATTCGCGGACAGATCGAAATCGTTCAGTTGCCGCGCAAAGTAGGCTTCGCCGCGCCGCCAGTCGATACCCAGATCCTTGATCAAGAAACAGGCGGCAACCATGCGCAGCCGGTTATGCATATAGCCGCTGTGATTCAGCTGCAGCATCGCTGCATCCACCAGCGGGTAGCCGGTGCGCCCCTCACACCATGCAGCGAAGGCCGCATCGGCTTCGGGGCCTTCTTCCCAGGTGATCCGGTCGTATTCGCGCTTGAATGACGCACCGCCCGCTACCTGCGGATGATGGTGCAGGATCATGAAATAAAACTCGCGCCAGATGAGTTCTGCCAGCCAGACGGCGGCACCATCTGCGCCACTGCCGGCACGAATGGCATCCATCGCATGGCGCGCCAGCGCTCGGACCGACACCGTGCCAAAGCGCAAGTGAACCGACAGGTAGGAAGGTCCTTTCAGCGCTGGATAGTCACGCGCTTTGCCATAGCGCGCCAGTCGCGGCAGAAAATCATCCAGCAGGCGCTGGCCGCCTGACATGCCCGGCGGCAGGTTCAGCGCGACAAGGTCGCATTCATCGAAGTCCATCTGCGCGAGTGTCGGCCGCGGCTGCTCTGCGGCTCTCGCCATTTGTCCCGGGGCTGGGGTGCAGTCGAAATAAGGCAACAGGCTGCTGTCGAGTTCGCCAGCGGGCGATTGGAATTTTTTCAGCCATGCATTTTTGTAAGGTGTGAAGACCGACAGCGGCTTGCCCGCTTGCGACAGCACCTCGTCCTTCTCGAAGATCACCTGATCCTTGAAGCTCAGGAACTGGCGGCCCGCGCCATTCAGTGCCTGCCGCACGGCCGCATCCCGTGCATTTGCCGAAGGCTCATAGTCGTGATTACAGAAAACAGCATCAACGCCGAGCTCCTGCGCAAGCTGGGGCATGACATCGACAGCGCGGCCATACCGCACGATCAGCCCACCGCCATTGGCCCGCAGCGCGGAATCGAGCTCCTGCAGGCTTGCGTGGATGAAGGCCACGCGCCGGTCCAGCTTACCGAACGCCAACAGGGGATCGAGAATATCTTTATCAAAAATGAAAGTGCAGAACACCTGCCGGCTCGAAGCCAGTGCCTGGTGCAGCGCCGCGTTGTCAAAGTGGCGCAGATCGCGCCGAAACCAAACCAGCGCGCGGTCGAATCGTTTCATGAAGTGAGCCTGCGGTAGTGCATTGGAGGAAGCCGGCAGTGTAGCCGTGGTTCGGCCGGCAGGTGCAAAGCTGCTAAAATGCGCGCCATGGCAAAGCAAGGCAAGCCGCAGTCTCCCTCGTCCTCCGCGCCGCGCGCGGACGCTACCGATTTTTCCGTGAACACGCCCGAACTCCAGCTCGCCGATCACTTTCTGATCGCGATGCCGTCAATGCTCGACCCGATTTTCGGCGGCACCGTTGTTTATATTTGCGAGCACCATGCCGGCGGCGCGCTGGGCATGATCATCAACCGTCCCACCGACATGACCATGGATGTACTCTTCGAGCGGCTTGAACTGTCGCTGGAGATCAGTCCGCATGGTGCGTCGCCTGCTCAGCAACCGGTACTGTTCGGGGGGCCGGTCCAAGTGGAGCGCGGCTTCGTGCTGCATGCGCCGGATGACAGCTTTACGTCCTCCCTCAAGGTCTCCGATGAGGTCGCGCTGACCACCTCGCGCGACGTGCTTGAGGCCGTGGCCGAAGGTCACGGGCCGGAGCGGCTGATCGTTACCCTGGGGTGCGCCGGGTGGAGTGCGGGTCAGCTTGAGGAAGAGATCCTGCGCAATGGCTGGCTGACGGTGCGTGCCGATCCGGCGATCATCTTCGACACGCCGATCGAGGAGCGCTTCGTGGCTGCAATGCACCTGCTCGGCATTGACCCCAGCCACCTGACCGGCGAAGCCGGCCACGCGTGAGGACGCCAGGTTTCCTCACGCATGAGCACGATCATTGCCTTCGATTTCGGCCTCAAGCGCATCGGGGTTGCCGTCGGTAATACCTTGCTCAGGCAAGCCACGCCCCTTGCCCTGATTGACGAGCCGACCAACGACGGCAAGTTCAAGGCCATCGGTGCGCTGCTTGACGCGTGGAGCCCAGACACCGTCGTGGTGGGTCTGCCATTGCATCCGGACGGTGCCGAGCATGAAATGACGGTGCGCTGCCGCCGTTTCGCTAACCAGATCCATGGCCGTTACGGATTGCCCGCGGTGCTGGTCGACGAGCGTTACACTTCCGCCGTGCTGCACCAGCAACGCGGGCAGCACGTCGACAGTGAAGCGGCCGCACTCATACTCCAACAATATTTTGACCAACATGATCCCACCTGAACTCGATGCCGAGGCGCTGTACGCGCAGCTGCAGAACAAGGTTGTTTCCGCGCTCGGCGGTATCGACAAGCTGGCCGTGGTCGGCATTTACTCGGGCGGCGCGTGGCTGGCCGACCGGCTCGCGCGCGCCATGGGTGTCGCTGATGTGGGCTATGTTGACGTGTCCTTCTACCGCGATGATTTCGCTGAGCGCGGGCTGTCGCCGGAGGTCAAGCCGAGCCAGATACCGTTTGATGTGAATGGCGCGACCATCCTGCTGGTTGACGACGTGCTCTACACCGGCCGTACCACCCGCGCTGCGATCAATACCTTGTTCGACTATGGTCGTCCCGCGCGCGTGATGCTGGCAGCGCTGGTCGACCGCGGCGGCCGCCAGCTACCGATCGCCGCTGATTTCGTTGCATCGACCGCGACCCTGGCAGACCACGAGCTGCTCGTTTTGCAGCAGGCCGACGATGGCCGCCTCACCCTGACGATAGACCATGCATAACCCGCAACTGAACAAGCACGGCGAGCTGCAGCATCTGCTCACCCTCGACGGCCTGCCAAAGGCCATCATTCATCGCATCCTCGACACGGCGGCGTCCTTTGTCAGCGTCAGCGATCGCGAAGTGAAGAAGGTGCCGCTCATGCGCGGCAAGAGCGTCTTCAACCTGTTCTTCGAGAACTCGACGCGCACGCGCACCACCTTCGAGATCGCCTCGAAGCGGCTGTCGGCCGACGTGATCAACCTGAACATTTCGGCATCGTCGACCAGCAAGGGCGAATCGCTGCTCGACACCATCGACAACCTGTCAGCGATGCATGCCGACATGTTCGTCGTGCGGCACGCGCAGTCGGGCGCTCCCTATCTGATCGCGAAGCACCTGACCGATACCGGACAAGACCACGTGCACGTCGTGAACGCCGGCGACGGCCGCCATGCGCATCCGACGCAGGGCTTGCTCGACATGTACACCATCCGCCATTACAAGCAGGATTTCAGCAACCTCACGGTGGCGATCGTCGGCGATATCCTGCACAGCCGCGTCGCGCGCTCGGACATTCACGGCCTCACCACGCTCGGCGTGCCGGAAGTGCGCGCCATCGGTCCGCGCACGCTGCTGCCGGGCGGTCTGGAGCAAATGGGCGTACGCGTGTTCACCGACATGAATGAAGGTTTGAAGGATGTGGATGTGATCATCA
>JACCDS010036442.1_pt1 | contig 13278 bp, 9 predicted proteins | sample 7446441 | NCBI WGS metagenome assembly JACCDS01 (sample SAMN15323445, study PRJNA562643) | freshwater metagenome | isolation source: river surface water | place: USA:Blue River Watershed | collected 2017-08-17
CAGACAATTTCACAACCATACCCGGCCCCGCGATCACTCAGGTCGGCGACCTATGGCAACTCGGTGCTCATCGGCTCCTATGCGGGAATGCCCTCGATCCGGCGGCTTACCTGACGCTGATGGAAGCTTTGAAGGCGACCATGGTCATCACGGATCCGCCTTACAACGTAAAGGTCGACGGTCATGTCGGCGGCAAGGGCGCGATCAAGCACCGGGAATTTGCGATGGCTGTCGGCGAGATGTCCGAGGATGAGTTCACCGCCTTTTTGCGCACGATCTTCCTTCGGCTGATCGAGTTCAGTATTAATGGATCACTCCACATCATCTTCATGGACTGGCGACACCTCCCGGAGATCCTGACTGCTGGCAGGAGCACATACACGGGCTATCTTAACGTTTGCGTATGGAACAAAAGCCAGGCCGGCATGGGTTCCCTGTATCGCTCGCAGCATGAACTAGCGCTGGTCTTCAAGAGCGGCAAGGCACCTCATCGTAATAACGTCGAGCTCGGTCGGTTTGGCCGCTATCGAACCAATATCTGGGATTATCCCAGCATCCACGCGATGCGCCACGGTGAGGAGGGTGATTTACTGACCCTCCATCCCACGGTCAAACCGATCAAGATGATCGCCGATGCGATCCTCGATAGTTCGAAGCGTGGTGACTTGATCCTCGACCCGTTCCTTGGCAGTGGCACGACCTTGCTTGCCTGTGAGCGGGTTGGTCGCATCTGCCGTGCGATCGAACTCGATCCGATGTATGTCGACACCGCGATCCGCCGCTGGCAGGCGCTCACCGGGGAAGACGCCATCCTCGTCTCGACCGGCGAAACCTTTACCCAGCGGGAGCAGGCAGCTCACGCGGTTCAGGAGGTGAACCATGGCTAAGCCGAAGAAATTCCTTGCCGAAGATCTGCCGCCGGACTACGAGGTTGGCTTTGGCAAGCCTCCGAAGGAGACGCAGTTCAAGAAGGGGCAGTCCGGCAACCCCAAAGGTCGACCCAAGGGCTCAATCAATCTGATGACGCGATTTGATCGAGCCCTCCGTGAAACGGTGACAGTCATCGAGCATGGACAGAAACGCCGAGTGAGCAAGGTCGACGCCCTGGTCATGCAAGTGGTAAATCAGGCCGTCCAGGGCCAGATCCCACACCTGCGGCTGTTGCTTCCGCTCCTGCAGTCGATCGAAAGCATGGCAGACGCTCAGGGAGGCAAAGTTGTCCATGACTTGACCGACCCCGCGTTGCTCGCGCCGCTACTCGAACAACTGGGCCGAGGTGCCAATCTGGTCCTGTCCTCACCGTCGGAGGCCGCCCGATCCACAGATCCAAACACCGCGTCTGACATTGGCGCTGCGACGCCGGCAAATCCGACTACCCCTGAATCTGATACCTGAGAAGGAGTCACGTCCGTGAATAAACCCATCGAACTCGGTCTGACTCCGCTCCAGTACCAGGCGCTGTTGGTACAAGATCTGAGTAGCTTCATCGCTCGTGCGTTTGTCGAACTCAATCCCGGCACGGTGTATCTACCGAACTGGCACATCGACCTGATTGCTGACCGGCTGATGCAGGTCTACCAGCGCAAGATAAAACGTTTGATCATCAACATTCCACCACGCAATCTGAAATCGATCTGCGCCTCAGTCGCATTTCCAGCCTGGGTGCTGGGGCGCGACCCGAGCCTGAAATTCATCTGCGTCAGCTACTCGAATGAACTGGTCGGCAAGCTCGCACGGGACACGCAAATGCTCATGTTGTCACCGTTCTACCGCCAAATCTTCCCGATCACCCAACTCTCCAGCAACCGCCGTGCGGCACATGATTTCACCACCACCGCGCATGGGTACCGCTATGGGGCCTCGGCCGGCGGCAGCCTGACTGGCCGAGGAGCTGACTTTCTGATCATTGATGATCCGTCGAAGCCGGACGAAGCTACGTCCGACGTTCAGCGCCAGGCGATCAATAACTGGTTCGATAGCACGGCCTTGAGCCGACTGGATAACAAGCAGGAAGGAGCGATCGTCATCATCATGCAGCGGCTTCATTTGGATGATCTGGTGGGTCATGTGCTGGCCAAAGGCGGCGACTGGGAGGTGCTGAATCTGCCTGCGATTGCCGAGGAAGAAACAACGCACACGTTCAACACGTTGCTGGGTCCACAGACGGTCACTCGTAAGGTTGGCTCGGTACTGCATGCAGCACGCGAGCCATTGCACACGCTCGCAAAGCAACGCGATGATATGGGGAGCTATGTGTTTTCGGGGCAGTACCAGCAGGCACCGGTGCCGCACGGCGGCGGGATTATTAAGGAAGCTTGGCTAAATACCTATGCTCCCGAAGAGTTGCCATCAAAATTCGACTGGTTAGTACAGAGTTGGGATACGGCGAGCAAGACCAGCGAATCGGCGGCGTATTCCGTCTGTGTGACGATCGGCATCAAGAACCAGAAGGCCTACCTCATCGACGTATTCCGAAAGCGGATGGAATTCCCGACGCTGAAAGTTGAGGCCATCCGCCTGTATCGGCAGTTCAAACCAGACCGTATTCTGGTCGAAGATAAATCCTCAGGAACGCAGTTGATTCAGGAGATGAAGGAAGTGGGGATGTATAGCGTCGTGGCCGTAAAACCGAACGGAGACAAGGAAACGCGGCTGATTCGGCATAGCGTGAAGTTCGAGAATGGCCGTGTTCGGCTACCCCAGCAGGCCCACTGGCTATCGGACTACACGCATGAACTGCTCGCATTTCCGTCCTCACGCTTTTGCGATCAGGTCGATGCTACGACGCAGGCGCTGGACTTCTTGCAGGAACGGATGGATGAGCCTGGTCTGATTGCCTATTATCGAATGGAGGTCGAAAAAATGAGGCGAGGTGAGAGCTAGGATTATTTATCGCCTGTCTTAGCTAATTCGGAATGCGGATAAAGCTAAAACTGAAAAGACCATATTTGATACGATGTCTGGCTTGCTGATGGGCAACAGCGGCCGGTTTACGTACTCCAGCGATCTAGATAAACAGTATTCGTCTTTTGTAAATGTGATTGCGACCGCTTAACCGATGGCAGCAGCTGCTGGAAACTATCAAGCGGCACGTCAGTTAGACCGCTTTCTGGCCCAATCCTGTTTTTCAGTTTCAAGGAGAAGTTGATGAAAAATCATGAGGAAGAACTCTGCGAGCGGCTAGCCATCGCTATCGAAGAAACTGGTCGGCTGACGCCAAGTGTCAAGCGACGATGGACTGAAATGAATCCGGACAAAGCTGGTGACTCGGTTCACTGCGGCACGATTGGACTTTTAAAAGGAGTCCGCTTGGATTCGTCGGCGCGACGAGTGATGAGACGCGAGCTGCCATTCGCCGAGATTGGCGAGCTGTGATACCGACTGACCGGCGATCTGCTGCAGCTAAAGCTAATATCTCAGCGCGACCTTGAAATGGACACCGATGTAATTGAAGATGACATTGATGTAGATATCGATGGTTGGCTGATCTGGCAAAGCGGCGAAGTGCCCTACCAAATTCATTCACTGACTCTGCAGTGCTGGAAAATTCTGCTTGAAAATTAGTGGGAGATCGCTAAACGTTTCCCTACCGACAATCCGAAATGGGTCTGGCCGCGGTCCGACGAACGCCACGATGAGGACGAATATGACGGTGGTAATTTCCTCGGCTGAGTCCATTCATAGGCTGGGATTGTCTACCAGACCGGGGGCAGTCCAGTCATAGGCTGGAACTGTCTATCAGAACGGGAGCAGTCCAAGGGGAGCAGGTCATCGGGGGTAGTCCAGCCGAATGCCCTCCCATACCCTGAGTGTGCATAACACCCACTAGGGCGGTTCTTCATAGTTGGCTGCAATCGCTGGTAGCTGAATCTCTTATCTCTGACCTAAGCCACTTCGCCACGGGCACCTTAGTTCTGTCAAATAGAACTCTAGGTGAATCAGCCAGTGAAGATTTTTCTTCTTTTGTTAATTCCCCAGAAAGTCCCATGGCTCGTCTAGCTGAGATAGATTCTGAAAATGGATTCTCAAAGTCGCCATGCATAATCCGAAGTTCTATCATATTGGCGAACTTTCTATATATCTCTGGTTCGTTCTTCATCAATAGGAGGTCTGCCTTATCGAACAAGGTGAAGACCAGAATGCCCGAAACAAGGCCTTTATCAAGAACGCCTTCAATATCTACTTTCTGAGCTAAGTTGGTAAAGGTCTCCAGCGGAGTTAGTTGTCCTACGCGGTTCCCTTCATAGTCAAGGTAAATCGTTTCTTCTGAATAGCTGAAACGGGGGGCATCATCCGAGCGGCTGAGGGGGATTAAGTGTCCCCCGCAAATGTGGGTATATTCCTCAAGTGCCGTGACTGCTCCTGCCCCTGCTGTGCCGCAGGTCAGGCACCTCGGTGAGCTATTCCTCGCTCTTGCAATTTTTAGCCCGAGTGTGAGAGTTCTAAGCTCATTTTCATCATCTCTTGCTGCCATGCCAATAATTGAAGATAGCGCGCTAGAGAGCTTGTGCCCAACGGAGGCTACTTTTTCTGAAAGTTCGGTAATTCTGTTTTCGGTGTCGAAATATTTAATGAAGTTCGGCTCTATGTCTCTGATGCCGTCGCATACCTTGCACCATCCAAATTGGCGGCCTTCAATTAACTGCTCACCGTTAGGTAGTTGGTAGATCAGCGTAATAGGGCGGTGTACTAGGTAGCCAGTAAAGTCACACTGGGTACACTTTATTGGTGTGTTTGGCATGGACATAAATAGATAGATACCGATTATTGGAAAAGAATTCCAGTCAGCAGGAAGGACGCAGAGCAGAAATTGATATGTATCCAGTATGGCTCTTTAGAATTGAGGGGATAAGGCTGGGACCTATAAAAGAACCCACAAGAATCCATAGCAGCATGAGTCTGGAACCTTTTTGTTGATAAGCCGAAAGTGAGTCAGCACCCAGATTTAGAAACCCTGTGTCCACCGATTCTTTGCGGAAAGCGCAGGGAAAGCAGCAATGCTCCCTGCGGACGCGGCAGAAATCAGAAGGAAAACTTGAGAATTAGTCATCGCAGTAAAGTGTTTTGCGTTGTCGTATATTCTCTATCGCTCCTCATCATCGATGCAAATTTGTATTGCGTTTCCTCCGTTCAGCGCGGGGCGGCGACAAGGGGTAATCCTCCCCTGGAATTGAGGGCGTCCAAAAGTAGAGTCACACGGTCATGGCCAACCGCTGTTTTGGTGTGAAGCCGTCCAAGGCCATTTTTGGGTATTCCTGATTGCAGTCGATCATTATGAGCGCAGAATCTTCGAATGCTGATCCCATAATAGAGGCCTGCCCGATGCCAGATCAAATAATGTCACATGATCAGCTAGTGTTTCGTTCAGGCTGGCCGCAACGATGTCTAGCACCATGGCATTGTCGATAAAGTTAATGACAACCACGATGCTATATTTGAAATGTTGTCGAAACCATAGCAATTTATTTTTAACTGTTTTTCCGTCCTCGCAAGATCAAATTAGAGATAATTATTAAAATTAATATTTGGTTAGGCAATGATAGATTCAACTGCCCTTCGCGAAGTGGCCATTCAGGTCTCGGGCTATTTCAGGGACTTTCTAGAGTCCGACTTCAAAAAGAAATCGGCGCCGCGCCGGCGCATCTTGCTGCAGTCCGAGCAGGGCTTTCGTTGTGGCATGCGCATGCATCCCTATGCCACGCTTAATAAGGACCTTTGGCATTTGCTAGATCAGCCAAGCGTATCGAGCGATGCGCTCAAAGTGGCGCCGCGGCAGTACACACGGCCGATCTCGCAGAACCTTAGCTTGGTAATCAAGAGCCAGATCGAGCAGATTAAGGAAGATGCCTTGCACCGGGTGCTTGAAGCTTTGGGCAACAAGATCACCGAGACGAGTGCCAAGGGCGCGCGCGATGCCGAGGAGTGGATCGATGAGATGCTCGCCTATGCCTGCGAGCAAATCAGTGAGCGGGTGGTGCGCCCATTGGTGCAGCGCCTCGATGAACCGCTGCGCCGCTCGAGCTACGACGTGATCGACTCACTTTACAGCGCAGAAAACGACATGGTCGCCAGCGTTGCTCAGCCGCTGCTATCGGTCATGCCCGAGTTACTGGCCAAGCACCTAGCCGCCAGTGATCTTCCGGCCCTCAAGCAGGCGCTGGCGTTGGAGCTGGTGCTCGACCGCGTGCAAAAGGCGCTCACAGACTTTTTTGATGGATTTGTCACGGCTGACGCATTCCTAGAGCTGCGTGACGTAGAGACCTTTGCCACCATCAACGAAGGCTTTCAGGTCTACCTCTACGTAGGGTTGATCAAGTACCGCAACGCCCAGTACCCGCTGTTTTTCATTCCGGTGGAGCTCCTAAAACTCGAGAGTGGCAAGGGCTTTGAGTGCAAGCTGCTCAATCCGCTGTTTGCCAACCGCTCTGCGCTGGAATTTGTGCTTCAGGAGATTTCCCAAAACAAGGGCCGGGAGTGGATCAACCCGATCACCGAGCGCATCTTGTACCTCATGCCCGAACAGTCGATCCTGGAGGTCGCGAGCGGACTGTATGGGGCGGTTGCAGCCGCGCTGGGCATGGCCGGGCAAACCAGCCTGGGCGAGAACGGCATGGAGGCGGTCTCTCCGGATGTTAGCCTGAGTCCGGCGCTGCACCTGTGCGCCTACGAACGGGGCGAGGAGAGCCTGGTCAATGACTATGAGGAGATTATCACCCTGGCACGTCAGGGCGGTAGCGAGATTGTCGACCTCTTTGAAAAGTTGGTGGGTGGCGTGCTCTCGGAAAACCCGGTGAGCATCTCCCGGGAAGTCGAAGCAGAGTGGGATGGCTTGCCGCTCGTCGATCGAATGGTCTTTGACTCCCCGATCCCGCTTAATGAAGAGCAGCGAAAGATCTTGCTGGCCGTTCGCAAGCCCGAAGGCCCCATTGTGGTGGTCGAGGGGCCTCCGGGGACTGGTAAGAGCCACACGATCACGGCAATTGCGGCTGACTGCGCCTTCAATCAGCGTTCGTGTCTGATCCTCTCTGACAAGGCCGAAGCCTTGCAGGTGGTGCAGGACAAGCTCTCGCAGGCCATGAGCCGGGTGCGACACCAGCCGGATTTTCCCAACCCGTTGCTGCGCCTAGGACGCCAAGATGCCAACTTCAAGCGCCTGGTGGCTAACCAGACGGTCAACCAGATTTCTGCCTACGCCAAGGCCACACAGCGTAATTTGCCAGATCTTCTGGCTGATCGCGACGCAACGGCCCGCGATCTGAAGGCCTCGATCGAGAAAACTGTCTCCAGCCTAGGCTCGGTGCAGATGGTCCAGGTGCAACAGTTGCACCAGCTCGAAGCCAAGCTGCGCGAGAGGCTGCCGGCGGCGATATTGGCCATCGAAAAGGTTGAGCCAAGCGAGGCGATCTCGGCTTTGGTGGTCAAAATTCTCAAGATCCGCCAGGATGGGGCCGCCAGTGTTCAGGGTGTGCAGCCAGCGATGGATCTGAGTGGTTATCTGGCTGTTCTGGGTCAGGAGCTTTCGGATGCTGCGCTGGAGTTCAGTATGCCGCTGCTGCGCCAAGGCGCGCGGCTGGATGTGGCGCTGGCACAGGCGGTGCTCGCCCTAGGTGCCGAGCGCATGAGCCAAAGCAAGGCGTTCAAACGACTGTCGCTCTCGCAGGCCCAGCAGATCCAAGCGCTGGTACTGCGCTATCGTCAACTCAAGATGCCTCTTTTTGGCTACCTGTTTCGGGGCTCCGCTGTGCGCGAGCTGGAGGCGCAGATCAACATGCTCCCCCTGAAAGAGCCTGTTCTGCTGGCGGAAAAAGCCACGCTCATGAACGAGATTGCGTGCAGTGCGGTGGACATCGACCACGAACTGCAGAAGGCTGGCTTTGAAGACCGTCTCTCGCAGGTCTGGCCGCGCCTAGAGGGGGCAGGCGGGCGCTTGGCATGCGCAAAGGAATTGCTACTTGCGCTCGATCTCGTGCAGGCGATGCCAGAATTAGCGCAGGCCCTGCAGGATGCAGGTGCCATGGCGGCTGGTATCTGGCCGCTTGTACTTGATACGCTCACACAGTGGGTCACGGTGCGCGAGGCATTTGCCAACGCGCCGGCCTATGACTATGTGGGCACCAAGTCGAAGCTCGATCGGCTCAACACTACGCTCATGAATGCTCAGGTTGACACGCGGCTGGTGGACTTCGTGAATAACCAGCGCAGCGATGCGCGCATCATGTCCCAGCTCATTGCCTCGCGCCAGAAGTTCCCGGCCGAGAAATTCGACGGCGTGCGTTCTTCGTTCCCGATCATCCTTGCTGGTATTCGGGAGTTCGGAGAGTTTATGCCCCTGGTGCCTGAGCTCTTCGATGTGGTCGTGATTGATGAGGCCTCGCAAGTGAGTGTGGCGCAGGCGCTGCCGGCGCTCTTGAGGGCCAAGAAGATCGTCTGCCTGGGTGATTCCAAGCAGTTCTCCAACGTCAAGTCGACTAACGCTAGCATCGCCCTGAACGAAAAATATCGTTCCAACCTAGTGCAGTTCTTCGAGCGAGAAGTCACGCGAGATGCGCAGGCCTTGAAGCGCCTTGCCATGTTTGATGTCAAGCGCTCGGTGCTAGAGTTCTGCAGCATTACCGCTTCGTATTCGGTGATGCTCAAAAAGCACTTCAGGAGCTACCCCGAGCTCATAAGCTACTCCTCGAGCACCTTTTACGGCCGCCAGCTGCAGGCCATCAAGGTGCGTGCACAACCGCTTGAGGACGTCATTCGCTTTGAGCAGGTCGATGCCAGCGGCGCTAAAGTCACGCGCGCAACCAACGAGGCCGAGGCTCAGGTCATATTGGGCCACCTGCTGCAGATGCTGGAAATGAAGGACCCGCCTTCGGTGGGTGTGATCACGCCTTTTAGGGAGCAGCACACGCTGCTGCAAAAACTGCTGCACGGCCACGCGCGCGGTCGCGAGTTCGAGGAGCGGCTGCGCCTGAAAGTCATGACCTTTGACTCCTGCCAGGGCGAGGAGCGCTCGACGATCTTTTATTCTCTGGTAGCCACGCCGGGTAATGACGCGCTCAACTACATCTTCCCCGTCACACTCGAAAACGCGGAAGAGGGGGTAGAAGAAAAGCTCAAAATCCAGCGCCTGAACGTAGGTTTTTCGCGCGCTCAGGACCGTATCTGGGTCCTGCTCTCCCAGGATATCGGCCAGTACAAGGGTGCACTGGCGCAGGCCCTGCATCACTACAAAAATGTCTTTGAGCAGCGCGGACCCGATATCAGTCAGACCGATGCGAACAGCCCCATGGAAGCCAAGGTGCTCTCCTGGCTGCAGCAAACGCAGTTCGTTCAGGCCCAAGCGCAGGAGCTGGAGATCATCCCGCAGTTCCCGATCGGCGAATACTTGCGACAGCTCGATCCAACGTACCAGCATCCGGCCTGGCGCGTGGATTTCCTGCTCGTGTGTCCGACAGAAAAAGGCCCGTTGCACATTGTGGTGGAGTACGACGGCTTTGAGTTTCACTTTGACCGCGCCAATGCCGGCTCGATCCATGTTGGTAACCATGAGCGCTACCTGAGAGACTCGGATGTGGAGCGCCAGCTCACCCTGGAGAGTTACGGTTATCGATTCCTTCGCATCAACCGCTTTAACCTAGGAGCCGATCCTGTGGCCACGCTCGATGAGCGGTTGGCCAAGCTGGTGGAGCTTGCCACCGGTGAGCAAAGCTCCAAGTTCCTTGAGCGCCTGCGAAGCCAGGCCCATGGGATGCTTACCAAAGAGATGAAGCAGTGTTCTCGCTGCAAGAACATCCGGCCGCTCAGTATGTATTTCGATCCAGCCCTTAAAGACGGAACTGGGGGATATGGACGTGTATGTGTAACTTGTAAAGGGCTTAAATCTTGAAGGCTGAAAGCCTCATTTCCTTTTCAAAAAACATAAAGATCATCGGCTCAATCTGAGTTGCTACCGAAATGCTTAGCTATTTTTTTCGGCCACATCTTCCGCTATATTGGTTCTGCAAGAAGGACAGATAACTGGAATTATGTAAAGAATTGATAATAGATTTGAATTGTCTACTAGACTGGGACAGTCCAGAGTAGATTCGAGTGTCCAAGGATTCGATAGCGATTAGCAGCGCGATGTTGGCGATGCAGTTACTGAAGCCGAAGACGGGCAATCTCCTCGAAATATCGATAGGAGAGCCGCGTGAATAGCATAGGGTCTACGTGCTCGATGTGTGCCAAGTGACCAAGAAGCTTCTGGTGCTCTTCTTGCGTAAGTTTTCCATTGCTAAAATGCTTGAGTAATAACCGAACATGATCGCGGTAAGTCGCATGTACTCGAACATTTCCATCTTTATTAATTCTCAGACCGGTCACTAGCGTCGAGCCGCCAAGGCGACTCATGTATCGGGTTTTGGCATCGTTGATTTTCAGGCGCGGGCTTTCAGTTTTAAAAATCAGTGTGCGAATAGTATCAACAAATAAACGGCATGCGCCAGGTTTGTCCGTTGAAAAAACGAAGTCATCAGCGTAGCGAGTCATTTGCGCACGACCAAATTGAATTGATTTTTCGCTGATAATTTGGATTAGCGCGTTGTCAAAATCACACATTACTGCATTTGCGATGCCCGGTGACGTTGGATAGCCGATTGGTAGGCGATCATCACGATCGAAGCAGGCTCGGCGGATAAATGAAAGGAGATCAGCCATTGCCACTCCGGGAGGGAGAGTTGGGCAAGATGCTTGAATAATGCGATCCAAGTCTGTACTTTGAATAGACGCGAAAAAGTTCGATAAATCTACTCTTACAGAATAGCGAGCATGTTTGTGTATGTTTGCATTTTTTAAAATAGATGCCCCAGGATGAAACGCGGATGCCGCTGTACTGATCGGAAGCAAAGAGAGGATTCTCGCATTCAGCCAGCATTGGGTCAGCTTCAATTCTGCGGCGGGCTGCACAATCGTGCGAAATCCACCACTACGTTTGGGAACGCGAATTTTTTTATATTTTATGAATGCAAATTGTAGAGCATCCTCAATTAATTTGGTGGGAACCCCCAATTCACTGCTGACCAATTTAGTTAATTCAGCCAAAATTGAACCTTATGGGCTGCGTTTGGAAATGAAATACTCGGAAGGAAGCCATTAGCGAATCGACCTTCGCCGGATAGCGCAAAAATGGTTTTATCCCTGTTGATTGATAGACCCACGTGCCAGCAGCATCAAAACTTCTAATTAAGCCGGCTGCCCGTAATACGCCAAGAAGACGTTTCAGTATGTCGTAGTTTTTATCGCCGAAACCAATTTTCAGTACATCTATAAGTTCCTGATAGCTTAGCGGACCGGTAAAAAAAACGAGATCGTGAACGAAATAAAGGCTGACCTTTGTTGCAGAGAGTTTCGACAGATCATTTTGCACCCGTGTTACACCATTAGCAGGCTTGCCATCCACCGCATCTTTGAGTGACTTAAAAGTTGCTCCGATTCCATCAATTGTATCGACGCCGTTACCCATTGGGTACCAAAGTACCGGAGACTTAACTTCCTCCGCTGCAGCGATTGGTCCGGTATTTATAAATGACTGCTGTGTTCTGAAATGCTGATTGTTGATAATGATGAGTTTTTGCCGAAAGCTCTGATGTGCAAACGCTCCGAGCTCACAAAAAGCGCTGGGGCTTTCGAGAACAATAAGAATCTTGTCGGCTATGTCAGAAATCTCGTGTTCGAGATCCAAGACATTTCGGCTGTGGCCGATTTTTGCTAGTTCGTTAAATACGCCTTCGGCATAAATTACACGGTAATCGCTGGACAGCCCCTCGACGAACCGTTTGATTGCTTCGCGTCTAGCCGATGGAACCCCTATGCTTCGGTTGGCTCCGCACAAAAATAGTAATTGATTAGCACGAGATAAAAAACATGGGCCAGCCGAAACGGCCAGCCCGAATTTTTTAAGCCTTGTGCTGAGCGCACCTTTGTCGTGTTTTAGAGCGCGTGACAGCATGCCTACTTTGAGCGTCGATGGAGTCCGATTCGGATTCCTGCCGACTGGCTGGAATCCGAATCGGACTCCATCGCCAGATGAGTAAAAATAAAAGGCGGATTGCAACCCGCAATCCGAACCAGCCGAAGCTGAATTATCGCTAGGCCAAATGATTATGACAAAAAATTCTTGGACAAACAATCAGTAGCAGAAAGTACCCCCGCACAGGCTGCGCTACCCATTCTCTATTGGCCAGCTCTTTGATGCATTTCCTTAATTTCTGATAGCTATCCCCGAAATTCGCCTGTTCGATCTGACTGATAAAGAAGTTCGTTGGTCATTTTCCGCGTTGCAACACCTACAAGGAAGTATTTTGCTCTTCCAGTTCTCCATTTTTCGTGCTGCGGAGCAATGCTATTCAGCAAATTCACTAGCGAGGTCGCGACACATATCGTATCTGTTACGTCCTGAGAGGCTGCCCATAAATATCCTGCGTCAGCAATTGCTGTATTAATGGCATCTTTATGCAAGTAGCCTTCTGCCTCTCGTCTTGATGTGGCAATTGCCTTGCATCCACTACGCTTACTTATCTCATAAATGTATTTATGATAGTTAGGCTTGGATTGTCAACCAGACCAGGGGCAGTCCAGATTGCATCAACACGAGGACTGCCGTCGACCGACGTCCCCCCCTCCCGGAATTGAGTAGCGGTTGAATTTAGAGTCCAATCCCAACCTGGAGGAGATTGGACATGAAGAAGCGGTTCAGCGAAGAACAAATCATTGGCTTTCTGCATGAAGCCGAGGCGGGTATGCCGATTGCCGAGCTCTGCCGAAAGCATGGCTTTTCGGAGGCCAGTTACTACCTCTGGCGCAGCAAATTTGGCGGCATGAGCGTCTCCGATGCCAAGCGTCTGAAAGAACTGGCGCTGGAGAATGCACGACTCAAGCGCCTGCTGGCCGAATCCCTTCTCGAAAACGAGGTCACGAACGAGGCCTTACGAAAAAAGTGGTGAGCGCACCTTCGCGCCGGGAGTGGGTGCGCTACCTGACCGATCAAGGCCTGAGCGAGCGGCGTTCACTCAAGGTGGCGGGCATGAGTGCCAGCGCCTTGCGCTATCAGCCTGCGCAGGATCGGAATGCCACTTTGAAGGAGCAGATCATCGCGTTAGCTCAGCGCCACCGGCGCTATGAGGCCGGGATGATTTATCTAAAACTCCGGCAGGCCGGTGAGATCGTCAATCACAAGCGCGTCGATCGGCTGTATGCCGAAGCCGGCTTGCAAGTAAAACGACGCAAGCGAAAGAAGATCCCCGCCGCAGA
>JACCDS011229214.1_pt1 | contig 13278 bp, 14 predicted proteins | sample 7446441 | NCBI WGS metagenome assembly JACCDS01 (sample SAMN15323445, study PRJNA562643) | freshwater metagenome | isolation source: river surface water | place: USA:Blue River Watershed | collected 2017-08-17
CGAGGATCTCTTCCACCACGGGGCTCAGGCGGTGGATCTCGTCGATGCAGAGCACGTCGTTCTTCTCGAGATTGGTCAGGATGGCCGCCAGGTCCTTGAGCTTTTCCAGCACCGGGCCGCTGGTCTGGCGCAGGTTCACGCCCAACTCTGCCGCCACGATGTGCGCCAGCGTGGTCTTGCCCAGGCCGGGCGGGCCGAACAGCAGCACGTGGTCCAGCGCCTCGGCGCGGTGCTTGGCCGCGCCGATGAAGATCTCCAACTGCTCGCGCGCCTTGGCCTGGCCCACGTATTCCTGCAGACCCTTGGGGCGCAGCGCGCGCTCGATGGCTTCTTCGTTGGGCGACGCCGGTGTGGCACTCACCATGCGCGGCAGCGGGGCGGCAGCGAAGTCGTCAGTCTGGATGGCCATACAGCATTATTCCAGCGGGGACAGGCGCCGCTGCCCTAAGAATCGCGAAATCATCGGTGGCTAAACTCACCCTACCGTGATTGCCATCCGCCTTCGTCTGCATGCCCTGAGCCGCCTCGCCTTGTTGGCGATGGTGACGCTGGCATTGCTGCCGACCTTGGCGCAGGCCTTCGCCCAAGCACGCGGTGGTCAGGCGCTGACGGAGATCTGCACGCCCCAAGGCATGAAGCTGGTGGTGGTGGATGGCGGCGAGCCGGCCGCGCCGGCGGATGCTGCCAAGTCGGCGCTGGGCCATCTTGACCACTGCCCCTTCTGCGCCACGGCAACCCATGCCTTGGCGCCGCCGCCAGTGGCGCCAAAGCTGCTGCTTCCGCCCGTTGGCGCTGAAGCCGCGCCGCTGTTCCTGCAGGCACCACGCACGCTGCATGCGTGGGTGGCCGCGCGCCCGCGCGGGCCGCCCGCTCTGGGCTGACACCGCTGTGCCGGCCCACAGGGCCGGTTGTGTTGTTGCCCATGCCGCAGCCCGATCGAGGCTGCGGACGCAGGAGCTATCTTGTTTTTCCCTCATCTGTTCCGCCGGACCATGGTGGTCCTGGCATGCACCGCTGCGCTCCCTGCGCACGCCCAGGCCACCGTGGCCGCCGCCGATGCGCAGACGCGCAATGCCGGCATCGTCACCATCAGCGGCGGCCGCGCGAGTTCGCTGCCGACGCAGATCCCCACCACGATTGAAGGCATCACCGGTGCCGAGATCCAGGAGCGCATCAACGCCACCGATGCAGAAGATGCGCTGAAGTACTTCCCCAGCCTCCTGGTGCGCAAGCGCTACGTGGGCGACTACAACCACGCCGTGCTGTCCAGCCGCGCCAGCGGCACTGGCAACAGCGCGCGCAGCATGGTCTACGCCGACGGCATCCTGCTGTCCAACTACCTGGGCAACGGCGCCAGCTTCACGCCGCGCTGGGGCTTGGTGACGCCCGAAGAGATCGAGCGAGTGGACGTGCTCTACGGGCCGTTCTCCGCCGCCTACCCGGGCAACAGCGTGGGCGCGGTGGTGGACTACGTGACGCGCATGCCCACCCAGCTGGAAGCGCGTGCGCAGGTGGGGTACTACAACGCGCCCTTCAAGCTCTACAACACGGACATGAGCTCCAGCGGCCGCCAGGCCAGCGTGTCGCTGGGCGACCGGCAAGGGCCCTGGTCGTGGTGGGTGAACGTCAACCGCCTGGACAGCAACGGCCAGCCGCTGACCTTTGCCACCAAGCTCAACAGCGCGGGCACCGCCACGGGCACCGGCACGCCGGTGACGGGCGCCGTGCAAGGGCTGGACAAGAGCAACCAGCCCTGGTGGATCCTGGGCGACGCCACCCAGTACCACACGGTGCAGGACCACGCCAAGTTGAAGGCCGCGCTGGACATCGCGCCCGGCCTGCGGGCGCAGGTCACCTTCGGCTGGTGGGCCAACACCACGGTGGGGCAGTCCAGCAGCTACCTCACGCGGGTGTCGGACGGGGCGCCCTTCGTGGCGGGCGTGGCCAACATCGGCGGCCTCAACTACACCGTGGCCGCCACGGACTTCCCGCAGAACCGCGACAAGCTGGCGCACGAGATGCACGGCCTCACTGTGCAGCAGCGCAGCGGGGGTGCGTTCGATTGGGACCTGAGCGCCAGCGCCTACGACTACGTCAATGACACGTCCCGTGCGCCCACTGTGGCCAAGCCGGCGGCCGACGCCGGCGGCCCAGGCCGCATCACCGATCTCGCCGGCACCGGTTGGAGCACGCTGGCCTTCAAGGGCTTGTGGCGGCTGGCGGCTGCGCACCAGGTGGAGTTTGGCCTGCAGCAGGAGGCGTACCAGTGGCGCCAACGCGTGGACAACGCGTCCAACTGGATCACCGGCGCAGCCACCACGCCCGTCAACAGTTTCACCGGCAACACGCGCCTGCGCAGCCTGTGGGCGCAGGACGCCTGGAGCCTGACGCCGCACCTGAAGGCGGTGATCGGTGGCCGCGCCGAGCACTGGCAAGCCTGGGGCGGCGCCAAGACCACCGGCACGGCCGCGCCCGTGCTGTTCCAGGACCGCCAGGAGACCTGGTTCTCGCCCAAGCTGGCCCTGGGTTGGCAGGTGGGTGAGACCTGGGCGCTGAAGGCGTCCGCGGGCCGCGCCGTCCGCGTGCCCACGGTGGGCGAGCTCTACCAGGGCAACGCCGGTGCAGACCCGGTCACCAACGCCAGCCTGAGGCCGGAGAAGAGCTGGACCCGTGAACTCAGCGCCGAGGCGCTGTGGGGCACGCGGCGGCTGCGCTTCACGTTCTTCCATGAAGCGACCACCGACGCGCTGTACTCGCAGGCCATCGCGGGCACCACGCCCATCGTCAACAGCGTGCAGAACATAGCCCGCATCCGCACCCAGGGCCTGGAGACGGCACTCGACGGCACCGACGTGTGGATCAAGGGCCTGGACCTGCAGGGCAGCCTCACCTACACGGACTCCACCATCCAGGCCAACAGCAGCTACGTCACCACGCCGGGCGACACCATCGGCAAGCAGCAGCCTCGCGTGCCCAAGTGGCGCGCCAGTGCGCTGGCCACCTGGAGGCTCAGCCCGGCGTTGTCGGCCAGTTACGGCCTGCGCTACGGCAGCAAGCAGTTCGGCACGCTCAACAACAGCGACCCGAACGGCTTCGCCTACCAGGCCTTCTCCAAGTACTTCACCACCGACGCGCGCCTGCATTGGGTCATCAACAAGCATTGGAGCGCGGCCCTGGGCGTCGACAACCTCAACAACTGCACGTACTGGAACTTCCACCCCTACCCGCAACGTACCTACAGCGCCGAGCTGAAGGTCAGCCTGTGAGACATGCCATGAACATTCGACACCTCATCCCCGCCGCGGCCCTGTTGGGCGCTGCAGCCGCGCAAGCTCACGTCACGCTGGAGGAGCCGCAGGCCCTGGCGGGCGCCGGATACAAGGCCGTGCTGCGTGTGGGCCATGGATGCGAAGGCACCGCCACGCACACCCTGGTGGTGCGCGTTCCCGCGGGCTTTCGTGGTGCAAAGCCCATGCCCAAGGCCGGCTGGACGCTGAGCATCGAGCGGGCGCCACTGGCTCAGCCCTATGAGTCCCATGGCCGCAAGATCAGCGACGACGTGGTGCAGATCACCTGGAAGGCTGCCAACAAGGAGTCCTTCCTGGCCGATGCGAGCTACGACGAATTCGTGCTGCGCGGTCAGGCGCCGGCCCAGGCAGGGCCGGCGTGGTTCCAGGTTCGGCAACTGTGCGAGAAGGGCGAATGGAACTGGGCCGAGATGCCCGCCACCGGCACCAGCACCAAGGGCCTGAAGGCGCCCGCGGTGTTGCTGGACGTGGTTCGCGACCACGCCGCTCAATGATCGACCAGTCTGTGCCCGACAATTTCCCCCACCCCAGGAGACCTTGCATGAACCTTCGACTGACTCTCGCCGCAGCCCTGCTGGCCGCTTCCGCCGCCCAGGCCCAGACCACGGTGTCTGAGCCCTGGGTGCGCAGCACGGTGGCCGGGCAGAAGGCCACCGGCGCCTTTCTTCAGATCACGTCTGCCGCGGGCGGCAAACTGGTGTCGGCCTCGTCGCCCGTGGCGGGCGTGGTGGAGATCCACGAGATGAGCATGGAGGGCAACGTCATGAAGATGCGCGCCCTGCCCAATGGTCTGAACCTGCCCGCCGGCAAGGCCGTGGCGCTGAAGCCGGGTGGCCTGCACGTGATGCTGATGGACCTGAAGCAGCCGCTGAAGGCCGGCGACACCGTGCCGCTCACCCTGGCGGTGGAAGGCGCCGGCGGCAAGCGCGAAACGCTGGAAGTGAAGGCCACGGTGCGTGGCCCGCAGGCCGCACCGGCCGGCGGCGAGCACAAGCACTGAGCCTGCGCGGCGGCCTGGGCCGCGTCAGCGGTTCAGCGCCTTCAAGGCCAGCTTGATGCCCTCGCTCACGCCCACGTCGGGCGGCAGGGCCTTCAGCGCGGCCTGGGCCTCGCGGTCGCTGTAGCCCAGCGCCTGCAGGGCCTGGGCGATGTCGCCCTGGTTGTCGGACACCGGTGCGTTGCCCGCCACAGTGCCCAGGTCGGCGCCCAGCTTGCCCTTGAGTTCCAGCAGCAGGCGCTCGGCCGTCTTCTTGCCGATGCCAGGCACCTTCACCAGCCGCGCGCCGTCTTGCCGGCCGACGGCGTTGGCCAGTTCGGCCACGCTCAGGCCCGACAGGATGGACAGCGCGGTGCGTGGGCCCACTCCGCTGATCTTCACCAGCTCACGGAAGGTGGCGCGTTCCTCGTGCGTCAGGAAGCCGAAGAGGATCTGCGCGTCCTCCCTCACCACGAAGTGCGTCAGCAGCGTGACGCGCTCCCCCAGCGCGGGCAGGTTGAAGAAGGTGCTCATGGGCACGTCGACTTCGTAGCCGACGCCATTGACGTCCAGCAGCACCTGCGGTGGTGTCTTTTCGGCCAGCAGGCCGTTGAGGCGGCCGATCACGCTTCGGCCAGCAGTTGCTCGACCAGCGTGTGCAGCTCGGCAAAGTCCGGCTCGCCCACGTAGCGCTTGACGATGGCGCCCTTCTTGTCGATGAGGAAGGTGGTGGGCGTGCCCGGCACGTCGCCAAACGCCCGCGCGATGGCGCCGGTGTTGTCGATGACCACGCCAAAGGGCAGGGCGCGGCGCGTGGCGAAGTCCGACACACGCGCCGGCGGGTCATGCTGCATGGCCACCGCCAAGGTCTCGTAGCCGCGGCCCTGGAACTTTTGCTGCGTGGCCACGATGCGCGGCATCTCCTGCACGCAGACGGTGCACGTCGTGGCCCAGAAGTTCACCAGCAGCACCTTGCCGCGCATCTGTTCGCTGCGCGCCGGGCTGCCGTCCAGCAGGGTGTAGCTGAACTGGGGCGCCGGCTTGCGTTCGCCGCAGCCTGACAATGCCAGTGTCACCATCCCTGCGCACAGGGCCAGGCAGGCACGGCGCAGTGCAAGATGGGGCTGTTTGGACGGTTTCATGGGGGGCAGCGATGCAGCGGCGCGAGTTTACGGCAGCGGGTTTTTCGATGATGGTGCCGGTGTCCGGCTGGGCGGCTGCGAACGAAAGCGACGCCGCCGCTGGCGTGCGTGCGGCGTTGCAGCGCGGCGCGCTGGCGGCCGTGGGCCTGCTGGGGCGCAACGACGGGTTCCTGGGCAACCCGCAGGTGCGTATTCCGCTGCCCGATCACCTGGCCAGCGCGGCCAAATTCCTGAAGGCCGCGGGCCAGGGCAAGAAGCTCGATGAGCTGGTCACGGCCATGAACCGTGCGGCCGAAGCTGCCGTGCCAGTGGCCAAGCCCATCTTCGTGAGCGCCGTGAAGGCGCTGAGTGTGGAAGACGCGCTGAAACTGGTGCGCGGCAGCGGCACGTCGGTGACGGACTTCTTCGCCGGCAAGACGCGCTCGCCGTTGAGCGAGAAGTTCCTGCCCATCGTTACGCAGAGCGTGGAGAAACTGTCCGTGGCGCAGCGCTACAACGCGCTGGCGGGCAAGGCGGCGAGCCTGGGCCTTCTGAAAGGCGACGAAGCGAACGTGCAGCAGTACGTCACCGGCCGGGCGCTGGACGGCTTGTTCCTGATGATTGGCGAGGAAGAGAAGAAGATCCGCGCCGACCCGGTGAAGACCGGCAGCGCGATTCTCAAGAAGGTTTTCGGCGGCTGAAGAACCCGCGGCTTCAGGCTACTTGCCGCGGGCAGCGGCTTCCTCGGCCCGGGAGAGCTCGAACATCAACGCCTCGGGCAGCGCCGCCATGATGGCATCGCGGCCCACGCTGGCGAACTGCCGGCCACCCAGGTTCAGCACCTCGAAGGCCTTGCCCTGCTCGGCGATGCGCACGAACACGAGGTTGGGCACTTCGGCCAGCATTTCCGTGCGCAGGCGCTCGAAGGCTTCACCGGCCAGGGCGGCTTCATAGATCACCGCATGCGGCAGGCCGTCGGAGACCAGTTCCCGCGCTTCCTGCACCGAGGTGACGAAGTCCACCATCAGGCCCATGGGCCGCAGCGCTTCGCGTACCACGTTGCGCACTTCGCGGCGCGAGGCCACCACCATGATGTGCCGCCCGGCCAGTGGCTGCGAGTTGTGCGAGGACATCACCCGCTCTTCCTGCTCCACCTTCTGCAGGCTGCCCACGCGGGGCGCCAGTGTCTGCAGGAACTCGATCTTGACTTCCGTCTTGCCCGGCACGTCCTTGCGCACCATGGCCAGGCCCAGCACGCCCGCGGTTTGCTGCAGCAGCCGCCAGGCCATGGTGTTCAGGCGTGGCTCGCCGCTGGGGCCGATCTTGGCAGCGGGGTCCACTTCGTCGGGCGGTTGGTGCTGGTAGGCCAGCGTGATCAGGGCGTTGGCCGGCCAGGCCTTGATTTCCAGCGACACGTCGATGCGCGACACGGCGTGCTCGAAGCTCCAGTCCAGCAGGGTCTGCAGCAGTGAAAACAGCAGTGTGGCGTCGCTCATGACCTCGGCCGGCGCCAGCACCTGGCGGACCTCGATGCCGCGGGCGTCGATCTCGCGGCCGCGCTGGCGCAGCGCCTCGCGCAGCAGGCCGTTGAGGTCCAGCCGCTCGTTGGCGATCTGCACCCGCCCACTGGACAGCCGCACCACCTGCTGACCCATGATGCCGGCACGGCGTGCGCGGTCGATCTCGTCGCGCAGCAGGCGCAACCCGGCGCGGTCGATCTTGCCGGTGGTGGCCAGCGCGGTCACGCGCTCCAGCGCGGTGGACAGGTTGGCGGCGACCTCGCCACCCAGTTGCGCAACCAAGGCGTGTGGATCCAAAGGCTCCGCCATCCGCTTCGCGCTGGGCGGGGTGCCAGTCAGGTCCGACAAATCCATGCTCTTCACGCCATTGCCTCAGGTGCGTTCACGCGCCCGCCTCTCATCACGCCGCCCGTGAGTGGGCACCAACACGGGCCAACCGGCCCCCAGGAAAACCCGAGGTTGTACCGCCCGTTCATCAATATCTACCCCGCAGGCGTGGGGGGCTGGCGTTGCGGTGCGTCACCGATCACGCCGGCCTTGCGCAGCCTGGCGCGCGCGGCCTCGTCCAGACCCAGGCTGGCGAGGACTTCGTCCGTGTGCTGGCCCAGCAGGGGGGGTGCCCGCTGGATTGTCACCGGCGTGGCCGACAGCTTCATCGGGCTGGCCACCAAGTCCAGCGGGCCGGCCAGCGGGTGTTCCACCTGTGCCGTCATCTGGCGTGACTGCACATGGGGGTCGGCAAACACATCGGCCAGGTCGTTGATGGGGCCGCAGGGCACCTTGGCCGCCTCCAGCGCGGCCAGCCAGGTGTTGCGGGGCCTTGCGCGCAGGATGGGTGCCAGCAGGGCCACCAGCACGTCGCGGTTGCGCACACGGTTGGCGTTGACGGCAAAACGCGGGTCTTCGGCCAGTTCGACGCAGCCCGCCACCGTGCAGAAGCGCTGGAACTGGCCGTCGTTGCCCACGGCCAGGATCAGGTGCCCGTCAGACACCTCGAACACCTGGTAAGGCACGATGTTCTGGTGCGCGTTGCCCGCGCGGCGGGGTGCCTTCTTGGTCACCAGGTAGTTGGCGCCCAGGTTGGCCAGCATGGCCACCTGGGTGTCCAGCAAGGCCATGTCGATGGCCTGGCCCTGCCCGGTGGCATCGCGGTGGCGCAGCGCCGCCAGGATGGCCACGGTGGCGTACATGCCGGTGAAGAGATCAGCCACGGCCACGCCCACTTTCTGCGGGCCACCGCCGGGCAGGTCGTCGCGCTCGCCGGTGACGCTCATGAGGCCGCCCATGCCCTGCACCGCGTAGTCGTAGCCGGCGCGGTCGCGGTAGGGGCCGGTCTGGCCGAAGCCGGTGACCGAGCAGTAGATGAGCCGTGGGCAGCGCGCGCGCAGGGTGGCGGCGTCCAGGCCGTAGCGGGCCATGTCGCCGACCTTGAAGTTCTCCACCAGCACGTCGGCCCGGTCGGCCAGTTGGCGCACCAGTTCCTGGCCCTCGGGTTGCGACAGGTCGATGGTTACCGAGCGCTTGTTGCGGTTGGCACCCAGGAAGTACGCGGCCTCGGCGGTGTCATGCCCTTCGCGGTCTTTCAGGAAGGGCGGGCCCCAGCCGCGGGTGTCGTCGCCGCTGCCAGGCCGCTCGACCTTGATGACGTCGGCACCCAGGTCGGCCAGGGTCTGCGTGCACCAGGGGCCCGCCAGGACGCGCGACAGATCCAGCACACGCACACCGGTGAGGGCACCGGGGGTCAGGTCGGGAAGAGCAGAGGTCATGAGGCGGATTGTGAGTCAGGGGGGCCGGGATAATCCCCTCGGATGCAATCGACACGACACGCGTTGGCGCGCGCTGCGAAACGGGCACTGATGATGCTGTGCGTTGGGCTTGCGGCCTGCTCCCCAACCTTGGACTGGCGCGAGGTCCGCACGCCCGGCGCGGCGGTCAGCGCATTGATGCCTTGCAAGCCGGTGGCGCAGCAGCGTCAGCTGAGCTTGGCGGCGACGGGGGTGGTGCTGAACCTGCAGGCCTGCACGGCGGGCGGGCTGACCTGGGGGCTGGTCTCGGCCGATGTTGTCGACCCGTCCCGCGTGGCGCTGGCGCTGGATGAACTGCTGGCGGCCTCGGCACGCAACGTCTCGGCGGCGGTGGCCGGCAGCGAAGCCTTTGCGCCAGCCGGCAGCACGCCCAACGGCCGCAGCCGGCGCATCCGGCTGGCGGGCACCCTGCCGGATGGCAGCCCTGCGCAGCTGGAGTCGGCGGTCTTCACCCATGGCACCTGGGTGTTCCAGGCCACGGTGCTGGGGGAAAAGGCCGATGCGGAGGCGGCAGGCACCTTCTTCGCCAGCCTGCGCGTCGTGCCGTGAGCGCACCAGCCCTGACCGTGGCCAAGGCGGCACTCATCTTCCTGTGCTTTGCCTTCAGCTACTTCATTTCGGCCCTGCTGCGTGCGGTGACGGCCACGCTGGCACCCGTGTTCAGCGCCGAGCTGGGTCTGCAGGCGGCCGACCTGGGCTTGCTGGCGGGTGCCTACTTCCTGGGCTTTTCCAGCATGCAGCTGCCGCTGGGCCAGGCCCTGGACCGGTTCGGCCCCAAGCGCACCTTGGTGTGCCTGCTGGCCGTGGCGGTGAGCGGTTGCCTGGCATTTGCGGTGGCGCCGGGCTTGCCGTCCTTGATCGGCGCACGGGTGCTCATCGGCATGGGCGTGGGTGCCTGCCTGATGGCACCCTTGACGCTGTTCCGGCGCATCTTCAGCCCCGAAGCCCAGTTGCGTGCCAATTCCTGGATGCTGATGACCGGTTCGCTGGGCATGGTGGCGTCCACGCTCCCCGTGCAGGCCCTGCTGCCGGTGTTCGGCTGGCGCGGCCTCTTTGTGCTGCTGGCCCTGTTGCTGGCCCTGGGCATGGCGCTCATCGCCTGGCAGGTGCCGCGCGATGAAACAGCGCCCACGCGTGCGGGCGATCCCGGGCGCTACGCGGACATCGTGCGCCACCCACTGTTCCTGGCTTGTGCGCCACTGGGCTTCTGCGTCTACGGCGGCATGATTGCCGTGCAGGCCTTGTGGGCCGGTCCCTGGCTGACCCGCGTGGCGGGTCAAGACGCCACGCAGGCGGCGCAGGGCCTGTTCGCCATCAACCTGGCCATGCTTGTTGCCTTTGGCAGCTGGGGCTTGTGGATGCCGCGCCTGGCGCGGCGCGGCATCGGCGCCATGCGTCTGATGGCCTGGGGCCTGCCACTGGCCCTGGCGGCCATGGCCGTCAACGTGAGCCTGGGCGCCGGTGCGGGTGCCTGGCATTGGGCCGCGTGGTGCGTGGCCTGCACCTTTGTGTCGGTGAGCCAGCCTGCGGTGGGCGCGGCATTCCCACCGCACCTGGCGGGCCGCGCCCTCTCCGCGTTCAACCTGGTGATCTTCTCAGGTGTCTTCTGTGTGCAGTGGGGCATGGGCCTGCTCATCGACTTCCTCAGGGGCCTTGGTTGGAGCGATGACCTGGCCTTCCGTGCCGCTTTTGCCACGCTGGGGCTGTGCGGTGCGGCCGCCTACGCTTGGTTTCTCTGGGCGCGGCCGCGCGATACCCATAATCGGGGCTGATACGCACCATGGCCCGCATCCTCATCGTTGCCCATGCCCCGCTGGCCTCGTCCCTGCTGGCGGTTGCGCAGCATGTCTACCCCGATTGCGGCGGACAGCTCGCTGCGCTGGATGTGTTGCCCACGCAGGGTGCGGGCGACGTGGAAGCCCGCATCAAGGTGCTGGCGGCGGAGTCCTCCGCGGAGCTGCTCATCCTCGCCGATGTCTTCGGCGCCACGCCCTGCAACGCTGCACTGGCCGCCGCCGACGGCGTGAAGCAGCGTGTGGTGGCTGGCGTCAATGTCCCCATGCTCTGGCGCACCCTGTGTTACGCCGAGCAGCCCCTGGACGACCTGGTGAACCGCGCCGTGGCGGGTGCTTCGCAGGGCGTGATGCACGTGTCCGTGCCGCGCCGCCAGAACCAGGCCACGCCGACGCCCACGCTCAGCCATGATCAAGTCGAACATCACCATCAGCAATAAGTTGGGGCTTCATGCCCGTGCGTCGGCCAAGCTGACCAAGGCGGCAGGTGGTTTCGCCAGCGACATCCACCTGAGCCGCAACGGCCGCCGCGTCAACGCCAAGAGCATCATGGGCGTGATGATGCTGGCGGCAGGCCTGGGCAGCGAGATCGAGATTGAAATCGACGGCGCCGATGAAGAAGCGGCCATGACTGCGCTTCGGATGCTCATCGAAAGCAAGTTCGGCGAGGGCGAATGAGCCTGCAGATCTTCGGCCTGCCGGTTTCTCGCGGCGTGGCCATCGGGCGGGCCGTGCTGGTGGCGTCCAGCCGCGTGGACGTGGAGCACTATTTCGTGGCTGCGGAGCAGGTGGTGCCTGAGATCGCGCGCCTGCGCGAGGCCCGCAACGCCGTTGCCGACGAGCTGGAGCAGCTCAAGCGCGAGTTGCCCGACGAGGCGCCGCCGGAACTGGCTGCCTTGCTGGACGTGCACCTGATGCTGCTCTACGACGAGTCGCTCACGGATGCCACCAAGGTGTGGATCCAGGACCGGCACTACAACGCCGAGTGGGCGCTTTCTGCGCAGTTGGAGGTCCTGGCCCGCCAGTTTGACGACATGGAAGACGCCTACCTGCGTGAGCGCAAGGCGGATGTGGAGCAGGTGGTCGAGCGGCTGCTGCGGGCGCTGGCGGGGTCTTCCGCCTCGGCCGACCCCGTGGCCATCGCAGCCGGGCCGCGGCACGCGGCAGGGCTGGCCGGAGAAGACCCGCTGGTGCTGGTGGCCAGCGATGTGGCTCCTGCGGACATGATGCATTTCAAGCGCAGCGTGTTCACGGGCTTTGTCACCGACGTAGGCGGCCGCACCTCGCACACCGCCATCGTGGCCCGCAGCATGGACATTCCGGCGGTGGTCGGCGCGCGCGAGGCCAGCCGATTGATCCGCCAGGACGACTGGGTGGTCATCGACGGCGACACGGGCGTGGTGCTCGTCAACCCTTCGCCCATCGTTCTGGAGGAGTACCGCTTCCGGCAGCGCCAGAGTGAGCTGGAACGCGCACGGCTGAACCGGCTGCGCCACACGCCGGCTGTGACGTTGGATGGGCAGCCCGTTGAGCTGTTGGCCAACATCGAGCAGCCCGGGGATGGACCAGCGGCCTTGGAGGCGGGCGCGGTGGGGGTGGGTCTCTTCCGAAGCGAGTTCCTGTTCATGAACCGCGGGGGAGACCTGCCGGGAGAAGACGAGCAATTTGAAGCCTACCGTCGCGCGGTAGAGTCGATGCGTGGCTTGCCGGTCACCATCCGGACGGTCGACGTTGGCGCGGACAAGCCGTTGGATCGCATGAGTGCCCAAGAGCTCCGGCACGAACATGGTTTGAACCCGGCGCTTGGGCTGCGCGCCATTCGCTGGAGCCTTTCGGAGCCGGGCATGTTCCGCCAGCAGCTGCGGGCCATGCTGCGTGCCAGCGCATACGGGAAGGTCCGCATCCTGGTGCCGATGGTGGCGCACCTGGGTGAGGTGCGGATGATCTTCGAAGCCGTCGCGCGCGCGCGTCAACAGCTGGATGAAGCCGGCAAGCCGTATTCGCACGTGGAAGTCGGCGCCATGATCGAGATTCCCGCCGCAGCCGTCATGGTGGATCGGTTCCTCAGGCATTTCGACTTCGTGTCGGTAGGGACGAATGACCTGATCCAGTACACCTTGGCAATCGATCGCGCCGACGAGGCTGTGTCTCACCTGTACGACCCGTGGCATCCGGCGGTACTCCAACTGCTGGCCCACACCATCCAGCGTGCGCAGGCGGCCGGGCGCAGCGTGTCGGTCTGCGGCGAGATGGCGGGCGACGCTGCCTTCACCGAGTTGCTGCTGGCCATGGGCCTGCGCAGCTTCTCCATGCACCCAGCCCGTGTGGCATCGATCAAGCAGCGCGTGCTGCGCGCCGACACGCGTAGCCTGGCTGGTCGCCTTCAAGCGACCCTCGCAGACGATGACCCGGCCTCGGCCTGGCGTACCGCGCTGGCCGCTCACTGAACAGATTTGCCGGGAGGTCTTGCGCATCCGCCAAAAAGCGTGCTACAGTCGCAGGCTCTGCTGATGACGCAGTGACGCAAGAAGCCCTGGCGCAAAGCGCAGGTTGAGAGCGACACAAAAGCGGCGCAGCAAAGTGACTAGGGGCTTGACAGTGTTTTAAAAAACATGCGAGAATCTTAGTCTTCGCTGATCACAGATCGGCGCTGCGACGAAAGTTGCGGAGTTCTTTAAAAATCAACAGCCGATAAGCGTGGGCGTTTGAAGGCGAGTGCCAGATGTGGTGGCGACACTGCATCAGGTCTTATTGA
>JACCDS010434130.1_pt1 | contig 13274 bp, 10 predicted proteins | sample 7446441 | NCBI WGS metagenome assembly JACCDS01 (sample SAMN15323445, study PRJNA562643) | freshwater metagenome | isolation source: river surface water | place: USA:Blue River Watershed | collected 2017-08-17
GCAGCCAGCGCTGCATCGAAGCCCTTCATGTTCGGCACCAGTGCCGAGTAGATCACGCCGGGCTTGCGCTGTATGCGCGCCATCACCTCGCTTGAGGTTGCCATCTGCGGCACCCATTTCGGCGACACGAAAGAGGCGGCTTCGATGTTCGGAACACCGGCAGCGGTCAGCCGATCGACCAGTTCGACCTTGATGTCGGCCGGTATCGTGTCTTTTTCGTTCTGCAAGCCATCGCGCGGGCCGACCTCGACCAGCTTCACGAATTCGGGATAAGGGTTCATGCATGCTCCTTCATCACGCAGCCTCTGCAGCCAGTTCGAAAGCCAACAGCTGCGCGCCTTCGGCGACCTGATCACCGACGGCATACAGCAACTCGGCGACCTTGCCCTTGCCGGGTGCGCTGATCGTGTGTTCCATCTTCATCGCTTCCATGATCAGCAGTGGTGCGCCCTTCTCGACGTCGACCCCGGCATCCACCAGCAATGCGACGATCTTGCCCGGCATCGGCGCGGTCAGTCGGCCAGCTTCGGATTCATGCTCGCCGGCATGCGCAATGCGATCATTCCATGCCAGCTGCCAGTGCTGGCCGGCGACGAACACATGGAAGGTATCGGCAATCCGCACCACATGGCCGGATACGTGCTGTTGATCCAGCATCAGGCTCAGCCGCTGGCCATCGGCCTGCACGTGCTGCATCAAGGCCTGGTCGCTGCCATGCGTGAGCAGCCAGCCATCGCGCTGATAGCCGAGCGTGACGCTCAGCTCGCTGTCGCCATCGCTGAATGCGAGCGTGCGCTGATAGCCACCCTGCTTGCCACCATTCATGCGCCAGCCATCATTCGCGGCCCACGGATCCCGCTGGGAAGCCGAAGCACCAGCGCGATGGGTATCTGCAGCACCTGCCCCCGCCAGATGCGCAGCCGCCAGCGCTAGTGCCGGCAGCGGCACTGCGGGCGACGGCGGGAACAAGGCTGCGTGATGCCGTTCGATCAGGCCGGTATCCAGATCAGCCTGCGCAAACGCATCACCGGTGACCAGCCGACCGAGGAAGGCGACGTTGGTCGCCGGCCCCACGACTTCACAGGCAGCGAGTGCCTGCGCCATCCGCGCGAGCGCCTGCGCGCGGTCCGCACCACGCACGATCAGCTTTGCAATCATCGGGTCATAGAAAGGCGAGATCGCATCATACTCACGCACACCGGCGTCGATGCGCACATCGCCATTCATGAATTCGACGGCGGCCGGCAGCCGCAAATGCTGCAGCACGCCGGTCGATGGCAGGAAGCCTTTCTCCGGGTTCTCCGCATAGATGCGCGCTTCGATCGCATGGCCTTGGATCTGCAGTTCATGCTGCAGCAAGGGCAAGCGCTCGCCGGCCGCCACGCGCAACTGCCATTCGACCAGGTCGGTGCCCGTGATCATTTCGGTGACCGGGTGCTCGACCTGCAGCCGCGTGTTCATCTCCATGAAATAGAAGCTGCCATCCTGATTCGCGATGAACTCGACCGTGCCGGCGCCGACATAGCCGACCGCTTTTGCGGCAGCGACCGCGGCCTCGCCCATCGCACGGCGGCGTTCTTCCGTCATGCCGGGCGCTGGCGCTTCTTCCAGCACTTTCTGGTGGCGGCGCTGCACCGAGCAATCACGCTCGAACAAATACACGCAATTGCCGTGCGTGTCGGCGAACACCTGGATTTCGATATGACGCGGCCGGGTCAGGTATTTCTCGACCAATACCTTGTCGTCACCAAAGCTGGCCGCCGCCTCACGCTTGCATGACGCGAGCGCGGCAGCAAAGTCGCCGGCTTTGTCGACGATGCGCATGCCCTTGCCACCGCCACCGGCGCTGGCCTTCAGCAATACCGGATAGCCGATGCGGTCGGCCTGCTGCTGCAGGAAGCCCGCATCCTGTTCATCACCGTGATAACCGGGCACCAGCGGCACGCCGGCCTTTTCCATCAATGCCTTTGCTGCGGACTTCGAGCCCATCGCATGAATGGCCGAGGCCGGCGGGCCGATGAAGACCAGCCCGGCGTCCGCGCATGCCGCCGCGAACGCTTCGTTCTCGGACAGGAAGCCATAGCCCGGATGCACCGCCTGCGCACCGCTGGCCTTCGCCGCGGCAATGATGCGCTCGATGCGCAGATAGCTGTCCTTCGCCGGCGCCGGCCCGATCGCATGCGCTTCATCGCACAGAGCCACATGCTTGGCGCGGGCATCGGCATCCGAGTGCACGGCGACCGTGCGCACGCCGAGGCGGCGCGCGGTCGTCGCTACACGGCACGCGATTTCGCCGCGATTGGCAATCAGGATAGTGGTGAACATGTCTCGCTCCGATGGTTTTCGCTTTTTTCAAGCGTTATTCTGATTGGCGACCTTGTCGATGACGGCCAGCGTGCGCTCGCCCAGCATCGCAATGTCGTCGTCCGTCATCACATACGGCGGCATCCAGTACACAGTCGTGCCGATCGGTCGCAGCAGCAACTCCTGCGTCAGTGCTTCGGCGAAGCAGCGGCGCGAAAAGCCCTCGGCTTGCGCCGGCAGCACATCGAACGCCGCGATCATGCCGCGCTGGCGCACATTCGTGACCCGTGGATGCGCGGCGATCGGCTGCAAGGCGTCGGTGATCTTTGCGGCACGCGCGCGGTTGGCGTCGATCACGCGGTCTTCATCGAAGATCGCCAGCGTCGCCAGCGCCGCGCGGCAGACCAGCGGATTGCCCGTGTATGAATGCGAGTGCAGGAAGCCGCGCGCAAGCTCGCGATGATAGAAGGCCTGATATACCTCGTCGGTGGTCATCACCAGGGACAAGGGCAGGTAGCCGCCGCTGATGCCTTTCGACAGGCACAGAAAATCCGGCCAGATGGCGGCCTGTTCGCACGCAAAGAAACTGCCGGTGCGGCCGCAGCCAACTGCAATCTCGTCGGCGATCAGGTGCACCCGGAATTCATCACACAGCGCGCGCAGCGCGCTCAGGTAACGCGGTCCGTACATCAGCATGCCGCCGGCGCACTGCACCAGCGGTTCGACGATCACTGCTGCGATACGGTCGCCGCGACGCTCGAACAGCGTGCGCATCGCCTGCAGCGCGTCATCGATACGGTCATCAGCGCCTGCCGCCGACGCCGGCGACATCACCACATGCGCACGCCGAACCATGCCGCTATAGGCGTCGGTGAAGATCGGCACATCGGTGACGCCGAGTGCGCCCACGGTCTCGCCATGGTAGCTGCCGGACAGGCACACGAATTCCTGCTTCGCCTTCTGGCCGTGGTTGCGCCAGTAATGGAAGCTCATCTTCAGCGCAATTTCGACCGCCGATGCACCATCGGACGCAAAGAAACAATGGCCAAGTGCATGCCCGGTGCGCGCGGCCAGTTGCTCGGACAATTGCACCACCGGCTCATGCGTGAAACCGGCCAGCATCGCATGCTCGAGCTTGTCGAGCTGGTCCTTCAGCGCCGCATTGATGCGCGGGTTCGCATGGCCGAACAGATTCACCCACCAGGAACTGACGGCATCCAGATAGCGGCGACCCTGATGGTCGTACAGCCAGACACCCTGACCATGGCTGAGCGCGACCAGCGGCAAGGTCTCATGGTGCTGCATCTGCGTGCACGGATGCCAGACGCTTGCGAGGCTGCGCGCCACCCAGTCGCCGGCGGTATTCATGTCGTTCATGCCTGTCTTGCTTTCTGCCTGTCTTGCTTTCTACTTGTCCTGCTTTCCGAGTGGCCTTACATCCTGAACACGCCGAACTTCGTGTCCGGTATCGGCGCATTCAACGCAGCCGACAGACCAAGCGCGAGCACGCGCCGGGTGTCGGCCGGGTCGATCACGCCGTCATCCCACAGCCGTGCGCTGGCGTAGTACGGATGGCCCTGCGCTTCGTATTGCTCGCGGATCGGCGCCTTGAATGCCGCCTCCTCTTCTGCGCTCCAGCTGCCACCTTTGGCCTCGATGCCGTCGCGCTTCACGGTGGCCAGCACGCTCGCGGCCTGCTCACCGCCCATCACCGAGATGCGCGCATTCGGCCACATCCACAGCATGCGCGGCGAATACGCGCGGCCGCACATGCCATAGTTGCCGGCACCAAAGCTGCCGCCGATGATCACGGTGAACTTCGGCACCGCCGCGGTCGCGACCGCAGTCACCATCTTTGCGCCATGGCGCGCGATGCCTTCGTTTTCGTATTTGCGACCGACCATGAAGCCGGTGATGTTCTGCAAGAACACCAGCGGTATCTTGCGCTGGCAGCACAGCTCGATGAAGTGCGCGCCCTTCACCGCCGATTCCGAAAACAGAATGCCATTGTTCGCGATGATGCCGACCGGCATGCCATGCAGGTGCGCGAAGCCGCAGACCAGCGTATTGCCGAAGCGCGCCTTGAATTCATCGAACTCGCTGCCGTCGACCAGCCGTGCGATCAGCTCGCGCACATCCCAGGGCTTGCGGGTGTCGGTCGGGATCAGGCCATAGATCTCGCGCTCGTCATATTTCGGGGGTACCGGATCGCGCAACACCAATGGCTGCGGCTTCGTGCGATTCAGGTTGCCGACAATGCTGCGCGCGATCGCGAGCGCATGCGTGTCATCCTGCGCCAGATGATCGACCACGCCCGACAGGCGCGTATGTACATCGCCGCCGCCGAGGTCTTCGGCACTGACCACCTCACCGGTCGCGGCCTTCACCAGTGGCGGGCCGCCGAGGAAGATAGTGCCCTGCTCCTTGACGATGATGGATTCATCGCTCATTGCCGGTACGTAGGCACCGCCGGCGGTGCAGGAGCCCATCACCACTGCGATCTGCGGTATGCCCTGCGCGGACATATTGGCCTGGTTGAAGAAGATGCGCCCGAAATGGTCGCGATCGGCGAACACTTCATCCTGGTTCGGCAGGTTCGCGCCACCGGAATCGACCAGATAGATACAGGGCAGGCCATTCTGCTGCGCGATCTCTTGCGCGCGCAGATGCTTCTTGGCCGTCATCGGGTAATAGGTGCCGCCCTTCACGGTGGCGTCATTGCACACGATGACGCATTCCTGGCCCTTCACGCGGCCGATGCCGGTGATGATGCCGGCCGACGGCGCCGCGTTGTCATACATGTCGAACGCTGCCAGCTGCGAAAACTCGAGAAAGGGCGTGCCGGGATCGAGCAACTGGTTCACGCGTTCGCGCGGCAGCAGCTTGCCGCGTGCGATGTGCTTCTGTCGCGCCGCTTCACCGCCGCCTTGCGCAATGCGTTCGCAATGCGCTTGCAGGTCATCGACCAGCGCCTGCATCGCTGCAGCATTGGCAGCGAATTCCGGCGAGCGGGTATTGATCTTCGATTCGATGACAGGCATGAGACTCCCTGAGGCTATTTGTCGTTGTTGTCTTTGTGGTCGTGCTTGTGGTCATGACCGTGCGGCTGGTCATGCCGGTGATCATGCTGATGCTCATGGCCGTGATCGTGGCCATGATTGCACCACGGACCGTGGACATGGCCGCCGCCATGCGTATGCGTATGGGTATGGGTGTGCGCGTGGCTGTGACCCGGTCCGTGCTCATGCGCATGGTCATGTGCATGATCATGCGCCGCAGCGCTGCCGCGCTTGTCGACGAATTCGCCATCGACATAGAACCACAGGCCTTCTTCAAACACGAAGCGGCTGATCTCTTCCAGCCGTCGTCCACGCCCGCCTTCGCGGCAGCGCGCGACGAAATGCACGGTGCCCTGCTCGCCCTGCTGCGAGGTCGCCTTGATCTCCAGCCCCAGCCACTTCAGGAACGGCGAGGTCAGCGCCTCGTCATCCGGTCGCGTCGATGGATGCCAGGTCGCACGCAGGTAATCCTCGTCCATCGTCACGTAGGCGCTGTAGCGTGCGCGCATCAGCTTTTCCGGGGTATCGGCCACTTTGGCGCCCGAGTGGTAAGGCCAGCAGCAGGTCGCGAACACCTTGCCACCGCAGGGGCAGGCCTTGTCGTCATGTTTCGCTTCGGATTTCGCCATGGGTAAGGAAGAGTCGGGTTTCAGTGTCAGGAAAATCAACCGCTGCCTGCTCAGGCCAGTGCGCGGCCGATCAGGATTTTCTGGATATCGCTGGTGCCTTCATAGATCTGGCAGACGCGCACGTCGCGATAAATGCGCTCGACCGGGAAGTCCGCCAGATAGCCATAGCCGCCATGAATCTGGATCGCATCGCTGCACACCTTCTCGGCCATTTCGGTGGCAAACAATTTCGCCATCGCCGCCTCCTTCAGGCAGGGCAGGCCGGCATCCTTCATCGCCGCCGCATGCCAGACCATCTGTCGTGCCGCTTCGATCTGCGTCGCCATGTCAGCCAGCCGGAATTGCACGGACTGATGCTCGAACAGGGGCTTGTCGAAACTCTGCCGGTCTTTTGCATACGTGAGCGCCGCGTCGAAGGCCGCGCGCGCCATGCCGACCGCCTGCGATGCAATGCCGATACGACCCCCCTCCAGCCCGGACAGCGCAATCTTGTAGCCCATGCCTTCTTCCGCAATCAGGTTGGCGGCCGGGATGCGGCAGTCTTCGAGCACGATCTGCGCGGTGTCCGACGAATGCTGGCCGAGCTTGTCCTCGATGCGCGCCACCACATAGCCAGGCGTGTCGGTCGGCACCCAGAATGCGCTGATGCCGCGCTTGCCGGCTGCCTTGTCCGTGACCGCCATCACGATGCAGACATCGGCGTTCTTGCCACTGGTGATGAATTGCTTCACGCCGTTCAGCACATAGTGCTCGCCGTCGCGCCGCGCGGTGGTCTTCAGCGCCGATGCATCGCTGCCGGCATGCGGCTCGGTCAATGCGAACGCGCCGAGCATGCGGCCGCTGGCCAGCGGCTTCAGCCATTGCTCCTGTTGCGCGGGATTCGCATAGCTCATCGCAATGCTGCACACCGGGCAGTTGTTGACCGAGATGATGGTCGAGGTACCGCCGTCGCCGGCAGCGATCTCTTCGATCACCAGCGCCAGCGCCAGATAGTCGAGGCCGGCGCCACCCTGCGCCTCCGGTACCGCGACGCCGAAGGCGCCGAGTGCGGCCAGCTGCTGCAGTGCCTCGGTCGGAAAGCGCCGCTCGCGATCCCACTGCGCGGCATGGGGCGCCAACTGCTGATGCGAGAATTCGCGCAGCGCGTCGCGGATCATCTGGTGTTGTTCGGACAGGATCATCGGATCAAGGACTATTCTTTGTCTGCTGATTCACTGGATCGCGGCTTTCGCCGGATCCAGCGTCGTTATCGCTTACCAATCCATCTTGCGCCCGTCATAGCTCTGGAAAGAGCCGCTGTCGGCCGGCGTCATCGCATCGATCACGCGCCGCATGCCAGCGACGCTGTCATGCACCGAGGTCGGCGCGCCCGGGCCGCCCATGTCGGTCTGCACCCAGCCCGGATTCATCGTGACCAGCGTGATATGCGGATAGTCATGGCGGGCCGAATGCACCGCCATGTTCAGCGCCGCTTTCGATGCGCGATACACCCAGCCCATGCTGGACTGCGCATCGGCAATGCTGCCCATGCCGCTGGTGATGAAGGCGAACTTCCCTTTTGCAGCCTCGACGAAGGGTGCAACCAGTGGCAGCACCTGCATCGCACCGCGCACGTTTGCATGCATGACGGCGTCGAACACATCATCAGTCGGTGCATGAAGCGCGCCGGCTTCATTGCCAAACACACCGGCCACATACACCGCGAGGTCGAGCTTTTCGCCATCCAGCAGCCACGCGAGACCGGCTACGGACTCGGATACCGTCACGTCCAGCTTCAGCGGCAATGCGCCTTCGGCCTTCAACGCTGCCAGTGATGCGGCATCGCGCGCGGTCGCATGGACTTTCCAGCCATCGGCCAGCAACTGGCGCACGAACTCGCGGCCGATGCCGCGTGATGCGCCGATGATCAGGGCTGTCTTCATTCGCCGCCCATCCTCAGAGCATCTCGACAGCCAGCGCTGTCGCTTCACCGCCACCGATGCACAGCGACGCGACACCGCGCTTGCCGCCGGTCTTCTTCAACGCGCCGAGCAGCGTGACGATGATGCGCGCGCCGGAGGCGCCGATAGGATGGCCGAGCGCGCATGCGCCGCCATGGATGTTGATCTTCTCGTGGGCAATGCCATGGTCGCGCATCGCGGCCATGGCAACAGCAGCGAAGGCTTCGTTGACCTCGAACAGATCGACTTCCTTCGTGCTCCAGCCGGTCTTCTTGTACAGCTTCTCGATCGCGCCGACCGGCGCGGTGGTGAACAGGTTCGGTGCCTGCGAGTGCCGCGCATGCGCAAGTATCCTTGCGATCGGCGTGGCGCCCAGCTGCCGTGCGGTGGATTCGCGCATCAGCACCAGCGCAGCAGCGCCATCATTGATCGACGACGACGATGCGGCGGTGATGGTGCCGTCCTTCATGAACGCCGGCTTCAAAGTCGCAATCTTGTCGAGGCGCGCCTTCAGCGGACCCTCATCCTTGTCGATCACGACCTCGCCGCCCTTGCCGGACACGGTGACCGGTGCGATCTCCCACTGGAACGAGCCATCGGCAGTGGCGGCCTGCGCGCGCTGCACGGACGCGATCGCATACGCATCCTGCGCGTCGCGCGTGAACTGATAGGTGGCAGCGCACTCTTCGGCGAAGGTTCCCATCGAGCGGCCCTTGTCATACGCATCTTCAAGACCGTCCAGCATCATGTGGTCATACATCATGCCGTGACCGATACGGTAGCCGCCGCGTGCCTTCGGGATCAGGTAAGGCGCATTGGTCATCGATTCCATGCCGCCGGCTATCACCACGTCATTCGTACCCGCGACCAGCGAATCAAACCCATAGATGGTGGCCTGCATCGCGGAGCCACACATCTTCGACAGCGTGACCGCACCGGCCGATACCGGGATGCCACCGCGAATCGACGCCTGCCGCGCGGGCGCCTGACCCTGACCGGCCATCAGGCAGTTGCCGAAGATGACTTCATTCACCGCGTCCGGCGCAATGCCGGCGCGCTCGACCGCCGCGCGTATCGCGACCGCGCCGAGCTCATGCGCGGCCAGCGCAGAAAAGTCGCCCTGAAACGCACCCATCGGGGTGCGCGCTGCGCCTACGATGACGATAGGGTCTTGCATCTGTCTCTCCTGTCTTGAATCCGATGTTGCTGAATCTGTGGTTGCTGAATCTGTGCTTGCCGATGCTGATTGCCGATGCCGCGGGTTCACGCGGCCCTGGCGGAGGTGGATGAGGAAGGCGCCGCGGCCGTGCCGGTCTGGTGGATGAAGCGCACCTCCTGCGGATACGGGAAGGTGTCCGGCACCTGACCATCCACGATGCTCTGCTTGCGCTGACGCCAGTAATCGGCGGTCAGCAGCTCCGCATGATGTTTCATGAAGTATTGCCGCACCTTCGGGTTACCGAGCAGGAAAACACCAAACTGCTCGGGGAAGACATCATTCTTTGCGATGTGATACCACGGTTCGCTCGCCATTTCATCTTCTTCATTGCGCGGCGCGGGAATGTCGCGGAAATTGCAATCGGTGATGTATTCGATTTCGTCATAGTCATAGAACACGACGCGGCCCTGGCGGGTGACGCCGAAGTTCTTGTACAGCATGTCGCCGGGGAAAATGTTGGCGGCGACCAGGTCCTTGATCGCATTGCCGTACTCGCGCACGCCATGTTCGAGCTTTTGTTCGTCGCCGGCTTTTTCAGCCTCGGTGAGCCAGATGTTGAGCGGCGTCATGCGGCGCTCGATGTACAAGTGCTTCACGATCACCTGGTCGCGATCTTCCTCGATCAACGAGGGGGCGACCTCTTTCAGTTCAGCCAGCAACTCATCGGAGAAACGCGAGCGCGGAAACGCGACATTCGAGTATTCCAGCGTATCGGCCATGCGGCCGACGCGGTCATGGTATTTGACCAGCAGGTATTTTTCCTTCACCAGCTCGCGCGTGGTTTCTTTCGGCGCCGGGAACTGGTCCTTGATGACCTTGAACACGTAGGGGAAGGATGGCAGCGCGAACACCACCATCACCAGCCCGCGAATACCCGGCGCAATCGCGAAATTGTCGGATGAGTTCGCGAGATGGTGCAGGAAGTCGCGGTAGAACGCGGCCTTGCCCTGCTTGTGCAGACCGAGCACGGTGTAGATCTCGCTGCGCGGCTTGTTGGGCAGGATGGTGCGCAGGAATTTCACGTAGGCGGACGGCACTTCCATATCCACCATGAAGTAGGCGCGCGTGAACGAGAACAGCAGCGTGAGCTGGCTGGTGTCGGTGAGCACGGTATCGAGGAACATCTCGCCGCTGCGGTTGTGCAGCACCGGAATCACGAAGCCATGTAGCTGGTTGCCATTGATCAGGCGGCCAATGATGTAGGCCCCCTTGTTGCGCATGAAGGGGCTGGCCAGCACCTGGATCTGATGGTTGGCTTCGGGTGCATGGCCGCCGAGCAGCAGGTGCAGCCTTGCCTCGACGAGCGCGATATCGCGCTCGAGATCGGCAAACTCGCCCTTGAACTGGAAATTCGTGACCACGCGGCGCAGCGAGCTGCGCAAGCCATCGCGGCCCGGGTAATACACGCGGTATGCGGGCACGCCTTCGCGCGGCTCGATGTACTCGGTCGAGATGGTCGGCCAGACGAAGATGAAATCGTTGTTGAAATACGTGCGGTGCAGGATGTTGCAGCAGACCGAATTGAAGAAAGTCTCGGCCAGCTCTGGCTGCCGATGCTCGGTCAGCATGCCGATGTAATGCAGCTTCACTTCACGCCAGACGGCATCGGTCAGTTCGGCCTCGTCGTACTCGTCTTCCAGCGCCTGCACGCATTCCTGCACGCGGCGGTCATAGAAAGCGATACGCTCACGCGCCTCGGCCTGTGCCTCTTTCCAGGTCTGGTTCTCGAAGTGCCGGCGCGCGGCCTGGCTGGACTGGCGGAACAAGCGGTAGTGCTTGTCGAAGCCATCCATCAGGATGCGCGCGATGTCGAACGCGATCTGCGACGACAACAGTTTCGGAAAATGCTGCATGGGATCCTCTGGGTTCCTTCGGCAGTCTGTCGGCGGTCTTTCGACAGTCTTTCGTCAGCCGGTGCGGCTTGCTTCGTGGCCGTGTCCGCGTTCGGGCACGATCAAGCGGTGTCAGGCGGTTTCGGCAAACAGCTCGCGGCCTATCAGCATGCGGCGGATCTCGCTGGTGCCGGCGCCGATTTCATACAGCTTTGCATCGCGCCACAGGCGGCCGGTGGGATAGTCATTGATGTAGCCATTGCCGCCCAGCGTCTGGATCGCCTCGCCGGCCATCCAGGTCGCTTTCTCGGCCGAGTACAGGATGGCACCCGCCGCATCCTTGCGCAACGCGCGTACCTGCTCGGGCGCAGTCGCGCGATCGCAGGCCTGGCCCACTGCATAGACATAGGCCTTGCAGGCCATCATGGTCGAGTACATGTCGGCGAGCTTGCCCTGCATGAGCTGGAACTCACCGATAGGCTGGCCGAACTGCTTGCGTTCATGCACATAGGGCACCACCACATCCATGCACGCCTGCATGATGCCAAGCGGCCCGCCGGACAGCACGGCACGCTCATAGTCGAGGCCCGACATCAACACATTGACGCCGCGACCGAGGCCGCCGAGTACATTCTCGGCCGGCACCTCGCAATCCTGGAATACCAGTTCGCCGGTGTGCGAGCCACGCATGCCAAGCTTGTCGAGCTTTTGCGCGACCGAGAAGCCCTTGAAACCCTTTTCGATCAGGAAGGCAGTGATACCGCGCGGGCCCGCCTCGATGTCGTTCTTTGCATAGACCACCAGCACATCCGCATCCGGGCCATTGGTGATCCACATCTTGCTGCCGTTCAGCACCCAGCGGTCGCCCTTGAAATCCGCACGCAGCTTCATGTTGACCACATCAGAGCCGGCATTCGGTTCCGACATCGCGAGTGCGCCCACGTGCTCGCCGCTGATCAGCTTGGGCAGGTATTTCTGCTTTTGTTCATCGCTGCCATTGCGGCGGATCTGGTTCACGCACAGGTTGGAGTGCGCGCCATACGACAGGCCGACCGACGCCGATGCGCGCGAGATTTCTTCCATCGCGATGATGTGCGCGAGATAGCCGAGTGCGCTGCCGCCATAGGCTTCCGGCGCCGTGATGCCGAGCAGGCCCAGATCCCCCATCTTGCGCCACAGGTCCATCGGGAACTGGTCGGTGCGGTCGATCTCGGCCGCCCGCGGCGCGATCTCGCTGTCGGCAAACTGGCGCACCGCATCGCGCAGCGCGGCAATGTCGTCGCCGTGGTCGAAAGTGAGTCCGGGCAGGTCAATCATGGTGGGTCTCCGATAGCGTGCTTGTTGCTTTGCTTGTTGCTTTGCTTGTTGCTTGACTGCTTGCTTGATGGTTAGCCGGCTTCGCTTTGCTGTTGCCGGGCCTATCGTTGTGCAGGTTCCGTTCTTTTTCGCTGACGCGCGTCGGGCCGGCAGCGCTCACGCGGCGTGCCGGCTGCGCGCGCTGCTTTTCTTCGGGCGCGCGTCCGAGGTTTCCAGCATGCGGCGGCATTGCTCTTCATGCGCGGTGATCTCGGCCAGCGTGACTTCGATATCCTCGCGCTGCTGTTCGAGGGCTTCGCGATGACGCGCGAGCACCGCGAGGAAGCTGGTCAGCTGCGCAGTCGAGTCTTTCGGCGATTCATACATGTCGACCAGGTCCTTGATTTCGGACAGGGTCAGGCCCAGGCGCTTGCCGCGCAGCGTGAGCTTGAGCCGCGTGCGGTCGCGCGCGCCGTACACGCGCGTGCGGCCGCCGGCACCCTCGCGGCGCGGGCTGATCAGCCCCTGGTCTTCGTAGAAACGGATCGCGCGCGGCGTGATGTCGAACTCGCGCGCCAATTCGGTAATGGTGTAGGTGGCCATGGTCTCCGTCGTCGGCCACCGGGCTCGCAAGCCGATCTGGCGCTGGCGGCCGTCGGCAGTGCCCGCCCGGGGCCTGTAGAATGAACGTTTACGTAAACGTCAATCAGGTGGCTATTGTAGGCGGGGTGCGCGCGATTGCAAACCCTGCGCGGCAGCCCCGGGGACCGGGTCGACTGGCATTTGCTCGCATTTGCTGGCGTTCGGACCTTTGGCTGGCGATGGCTGGCTTCGCCGACCACCACTTGCCAGCCTGCCCCGGCCTGCCGGTCAGCCGAGCACCGGCCCTACCGGACACCGAATTGAGTTGCAAAACCAGGATACCGTCCCATGAATCCACAGGAATCCGAGCTGCATTACCCGCTGGGCGACACCCTGCCCGCCACCGGCCAGGC
>JACCDS010851834.1_pt1 | contig 13270 bp, 12 predicted proteins | sample 7446441 | NCBI WGS metagenome assembly JACCDS01 (sample SAMN15323445, study PRJNA562643) | freshwater metagenome | isolation source: river surface water | place: USA:Blue River Watershed | collected 2017-08-17
CCCATTTGCAGGCCGAGGACGTAGACTGGACCGCGGGTATCATTTGCTTCGTGCGGATGAAGACGCGTTGGCGCGGGGTGCAACCGCCCCAGATTCGATTTGGTCACGCCGTCGCCGCGATTTTGGCAGAACTCCCCAAGACGGGATCGCTTTTCCCCTATCTGCAAAATGTCGAGCCGGGCCATCGCGCCACGGAGTTTCGGCAACGTTGTCTCGGGCTCGGGATCACCGGGGTGACGCTGCACAGCTATCGCTACGCGTGGGCCGAACGCGCCAAGGTGGCGGGTTACCCGGAGCGCTTTGCGCAGCTGGCCCTCGGGCACGGCAGCAAGGCGGTGCATCGGGCCTACTCGCGCCGGGCGCAGGTCACTTTGCCGCCGCTTGAAGAATACGAAGCGAGTGCGGCCAAAGCTCCGGTGATCCCGATCGAATTGGCGCCGACGGGTTGAGCTACGGTCCGCAGCCACGCAGTCCGGCAGGCACCGGTGGCTGCGTGGCCACCCGGACAAAATGAAGTTCGCACCACGCGGCCTAGTTGCGGCCGTCCATGACCGGAAGATGATCGTCGGGTGGCACGAACAGCACCGTCGATTTTTTTCGGAGATTACGCCGGCGCCAGTGTTGCCCGACCGTGTTGGTGACTTTGCCCAACCAAACGCGGTCTTTGGCGAGTTCGAGGATTTCCAGGGCGCAAAAATATTTGACCGAATTTGGTTCGGGATTGCCCAATGGCCGAAGCAAGCGCGCCGTCACCAGAATCGGCACATCGTGGGCCTGGCAATTGAGCGCCCAAGCCACTTCTCCTGCCGTCAGACGCGCCGGGAGCCCGCCCATCAAGCTGAGAAAACGATGTCGATCTTCGTTCAAGACGATGGGGGGATTGATCCAGCACTCCACCACTGCACGTTGATCCGCCAGGAGGGAGGTATCGGCACCGAGGCCGGCGCGTGAGACAAACTCCCGATGTGCACACTTCGCTGCGGACCGAGGTCCAATCCGATCCCGAGTTCGTAGGGGGACGAAGCGGTCGGATTTTTGGCGATTGGACTAGCCCAATCGGCGGCGGCCAAGGTTATTCCGGAGATCGGTCGGCAGCGGAACGAAATACGCCCCGAAAAACCGCGACACGGTTCACGGGTGGCGGCCGATGAACTGGACTCAGCCGAAATACGGGACGGAGAAGCTTCGTGTCGAAATACCATGTGGTGTGCGGGTGAAGACTCGATCACGAGCGCCCTTCCCGCGAGAGCCTACGGCGCACAATGGCCCGACCGAATGTTCGCGGGCCTTGCATTTCGCTGGCAGCCGAATCCCCGGGGCTGGGGCGGAGTGAGCCCCAGATAGCCCCGCCAGCGTCCGGCGCGGGACGGGGCGGAGCAAAGCGTCGCAGGGATCGACGCGCGGAGGTCCGCCGACTCCTCCCGAGCCGAGCCCACTCCACCAACGCAGCCCCTTACAGAAAAAAGGCACTCGGAAACCCGCCCAGTGCCGCGAGCCAACCGCAACGCGACCGACTACGCGCTCGAAGTCCGATTGCGGCGTTGTGATCCCGGCCAGTTTGAACCGCAACACGCACGGTCGTGACGAACACGTCATCGCACATGGCGAACTTTTCATTCCCGCCCCCGGACGAGCCGCGGGTGGTCGGGGCCGGACGCGACCGACGGAGCCGCAGGCGGAGCGGTCGCGAGCGCAGCGTTCCGGCCCCGATCTCCCGTGGCCGTGTCCGGACCATCCGGCCGTCGAAGGAACAGGGTCGCGCCGGGCGGAGCAACGCGGAGTCCGGCGCGACCTTGTTCCCGGTGCCGGCAGCCACCCGCTTGCCGGGTGCGATTGCGTGCCGTGATACAATACCCGCCGTTGCACCTCGCACTTCCCACCGGCTTCGATTCGTGGGCGCAAGTCTTGACCGACTGGCGCGTGAGCCGCGCATTCGACGCCTCGCCGTTGCCGCGCGGCTGGTCCGACCAACCGGAACTTGCCGTGCCCTTCGTCTCGGCGATCAGCCGCGAGATTTCTGCGCGGCAACTAGGTCGCCCACCGGTGGCTTTGTCGGTGGAGCGGCAACGGGTAGTGGAATCCACTTACGAACGGTCCGGCGGCCCCGCCTACCGCGAACTGCGCGAAGCCATGGTGGCCGGCCAAGAGCGATATTTTGCCGGACTCCGTGCCGAGCATCGCGGTCGTTTGCCCACCATCGATTTTCGCGTGCCCGATGAGGTCGTGCGGCTGCAAACCGCGTTTTGGGCGAGCCGCCAACGACACGCCCCTGCAGTCGAAAACGCCCAGCGCGCCGCCGCGCACGCCTATTGGAAAACCCATCCGCGTCACGGTCTCGCCGACGGCTTTTTCAACGATGCTGCCGACGAATCGATTCCGAGCCGCATGGCCCGCGTAGACCCCGTATGGTGGTGGCGGTCTTTTTTCACCCGGCTGCAAGCGAAGAGCCAACGTCACCACGCCGCCGAAGGTCGCCTGCTTGACGTGCTCCCGACGCTCCGTGCGCAGGCGCGGAAAACTACTTTGGCGGCGCAAATCGCCCGTTGGAGCGAAATCGCCGCCGCCGACTGGGGCTGGCGCGGGGGGACTCACTACCGCCGCCTCGCGGACTACGCGGACAAAAAAGCCGTGGAGACGGTCGCGTGGTTTGAGCGCCGCGCGCCGGGCTACCTCGGCACGCCGGCAGTGCGTCAGGCGCTCGACGCACGCTTACACCAATTTCTCGCCGAGCATGATCCGCACGCACGCCTCCTCGCCGCCGAGCGGGATCGCCTGAGCGAACATTGGCGCGACGGAATGTGCGCTGCGTAGGCTCCGCAAACAGCTCGTGCGCTGGCAGCGTGGGGTCATGCGCTCGCACTGTCTCAATAATCGTCTCGGGCAATCCGTGGCCCGCGTCGCAGGCCAGTCGCGCCGCTCGCGCCAACGCTGGCGGTCGTGCCCGGGGTCATGAGCGGACGCGTTGCCAACACGGTGCCGACCTTCGGCGTCACTACAGTCGCGAGCGACTTTCGTGGTCGTCGTCGCTTGGGCAGGTTTTGCCGCAGGCACCACGTCCGCAGCGTCTCCTCGGAAATTTCCACGCCCAACTTCGCGAGCGACTGCACGAGCAGCGCGAGCGATGCCCCGGCCCGCCGTTCGGCGATCAATACGTCGCGATACGGCTCCAAGGCGGTGAACCGCTGGGAGCGTGGACGGCGCCCCGCCGCGACCAGTTGGGCCAACTTCAGTGCGTCGCCGGTGAAGCCCGCGACGGTCGGTTCGCCGACGACCGGTGAAACCTCGGGCAAACCTTTGCCACCCTCTTGCGCAGTATCGGGCAGCGTCGCGTGGAAGGCCGGTGATGTCCCGGTCGAGTCGGGGGCGAGTGAAAGTTGTTCTCCGGCGGATGCCGGGCCGTTGGTCGTTTGCATGCCGGTAAAATACCGGGCACGGCCCGGTCGCGCAATGGGCGCATCCCGGTCCGAATCTAAGCCGAAAGGCTTAGACGTTGGTGTCCCTGACCACTGCTTTATTTTGATTTTGGCGTGTAGCCATGAAGATTTGGATACGCTCATTGCTGGTTCGCGTAAAGAAGCGGTCGTTCCTTCCTCACTCAGGTTGGATTTGGCTGAGTCGCGTAGTGGAGTAGCGCGTTCCCGTCGTTCGTCTTTCAGCGGTCGTGACAGTGGCGGTCGTGAAGAGGGAGGTTCACGATGCTGACGATTCAACCCTCCAAGGAGTTCAGTCATGCCTTGGGAGAATACCTTCGTCAGGCTGACTATTATTCCGAGGGCATGAAGGTTGCAGGCCGTTGCTTCGGCCAACTCTGCGCCGCGGTCGGGTTGACCGTAAACTCGGCGATTTCCGACGAAGCGTTCGCACGCGTAGCCAGCAATCACCACGCCCTCACCGGCGACCAACTCACGGAACGCATGAAGACGAACCGCCGCGCCGGCTACGACGCGACGTTCAACGCCCCGAAGTCCGTATCCATCCAAGCATTTCTCGGCGGTGACGAGCGCCTGATCGCCGCGCACGAAACCGCCGTCGCCGAAGCCCTCGTCGAATTGGAAACCTTCGCGCGACGGCAGGACGGGCAAGGCATCAACAAACGCCACGTCCCGACCGGGCAACTGGCCGGGGCAATCTTCCGCCACGGCGAAAGTCGCGCCCTCGATCCCCATCTGCATTCCCACGTCTTCCTGTTCAACGTGACGGCGGATCGTTCCCAGCCGGGGCGACTGACCGCCCTCGAATCCTCCGCCATCTTTGAGCACGCGCCCTACCTGACCGAGGTCTACCGCAATGTTATGGCCCGGGAAGTTCGCGCCCTTGGCTACGCCATCGAACGGCGCGGGCACGGGTTTGAATTGTCCGACGTCCCCCGCCCCCTGCTCGAACGTTTCTCCAAGCGCGCCAAGGAGCGCGACCGGGTCGTCGCGGCTCGCGAAGCAGAACTCGGCCGCGAACTTTCCCGCGACGAAATCGCCCTGCTGGTTCGGGAACACCGACCGAAAAAACATTACGAGCTTTCCCCGGACGATGTCCGGAAACAGCAGGAAGCGCAGGTAAGCGCTGCTGAACTGCAACACCTGCGCGGGCTCCGGGCGGCGAAGCCCGCAGCTACGGGGCAGGCCGACTCCCTCGAATCCGTAATCCGTCAAACCGCCGAGCACCTCTTTGAACGCAAGACCGTCGTGCCCTTGCGAGAGTTTACCGCCGAGGTGATTCGCCAAACCTACGGCGAGCATTCCTTGGCCGAGATCAAGGCGGCAGTCCACCGCGCGCCGGCCGGCCTCCTGGTCGCGGACAATAAGGTAAGTTCCGAGGCCGCGCTCGCAGCCGAACGCACGTTGGTCGCCAAAGTGAACGCCGGCGTCGCCCAATACGGTGAGTTGGGCTTCTTGTCACGGGACGCCCTGTCCACGGTCTCGGCTGAACAGCGCGGTGCCTTGGCCACATTGCTCAATTCGTGCGACCGGGTGACGATTTTTCGCGGGCGAGCCGGCACGGGTAAGACGACCACCCTTGCGCACGCGATCGAGGGCATGGCCGCGATCACCCGCGAAGTCGCCTGCTTCGCGCCGAGCACTCAGGCCGTGAGCCTGCTCCAACAGGACGGCGCCGACCAGCTCCGCGCCGGGCGAAGGGCGGCGGGCGAAGCGCTCGCTGCCGCCGGCACGGTCCAGCGACTGCTCGTCGATTCGGCGCAACAGGTTTCGATCAAGGGCAAGCTCGTGATCGTCGATGAATACGGCCTGCTGTCCGTCGGGCAGCTCAACGACCTCGTGAGCATCGCAGAAAAACAGGGAGCCCGTCTGCTGCTGGTCGGCGATTCCGCCCAACACAAAAGCGTCGAGGCCGGCGACGGGGCCAGAATCATGGAGCGGGAAACCCGCGCCACGGTGGCGGAGTTGCGGCAAATCCGGCGCCAATCGGCCAACCCCGCCTACTTGGCCGCAGCGCAAGACCTCGCCGCTGGCCGCATCGGCTCCGCTTTGGGTAAACTCGACGCCATGGGTGCCGTCGTCGAAATCGAAAATCCCGTGGAACGGCGTAGGCGCATGGTCGAAGAATGGCACGCTGCGACGCAACGCACCACGAGCGTCCGCACGATGACAGGAGTGCAAGAGCGGGCGCTAACCGCGCTGATGGTCGCTCCGACGTGGCAGGAGATTGACGCGTTGAACGCGTGCGCCCGGGCCAAGCTGCGGGCGAACCGGCAAATTTCCGGCGACGATCAGACCTTTGTGTCGCTCGTGGCTAAGAACTGGACCAAAGCCCAGCAGAAGCAGGTGCGGAACTATCAGCCGGGCGACGTGCTCGTGGTTCATAAATCGACGAAGCATTTCCGGAAACACGACGAACTCCGCGTGGTGCGTCGGGAAGCGGATCGGCTCGTAGTTTCGCGCAGGGGCGAGGAATTTTCGGTGTCGCCCCGACAATCGGGGCAGACGTGGGTAGTCTGCGACGAACGCCCTCTTGCCGTCGCTGCCGGCGACCGGCTGCGATTGCGCTCCATCGGTCGCGCCATCGCCAGCTCGGGTGAGCGCCGCGCGCTCGCGAACGGCACGACGGTGTCCGTCAAGTTGGTCGATTCCACGGGACGACTCGTGCTCGCCGACGGCTCCACCCTCGCGACGCGTCAGGTCATCCACGGCTACGCCCTGACCTCGCACGCCGCGCAGGGACTCACCGTCGATCACGTCTTCCTCGCCGGCGCAAATTCGCGGGAAGGGTTGTATGTTTCGGCGACGCGCGGTCGCGAGGGCATCCGGATTTTCGTGCCGGACCGCGAGGCGTTCCTCGGGGCGACGGGATTTCGTTCCGAGGCGCGCATGTCGGCGTTGGAGTTCGCGCGTCTGCGTGATGCGGTGGTGCCACCTGGGTTGCCACGCTGGCTCGAACCGCTGCGACAAACAGTGCGCTATCTCGGCTGGGTGCGCCAACGCCGCGCCGGGGGATACTCGCCGTCAGACCACGATTCGGTCCGGCGCGGTGTCGCTGTGCGTGAAGCGCCGGCGGCACGTATTCGCATATGAGCCGGGAAAATCATGGCTGCTTCCGGGAGGACCGAGCCCCGCAGGTTTTTCTTTCGTTAGAAACTCCACGGGAGCGCCGCGCCCTGCCGTATGCGCTCCTGGTCGACATCGAAATCGCCGCCGACTCCACCCTCCTCAAACTCGTTTTCTCACACTACGAAGTCCTGGTGCGCGGCAGTCGGCTCGACGCGATCTATGAAAGCGTGCGCGCAGCCAGTTGCGCCGCGATCTTACCGGGCCAAGCTACCGACCCGTATACAACACCCGCGAAGACCACCGCCACGGTGACGGATATTCGGATCAAACCAGCGATTGCGCCGGACTGATTCGCCACGGTGTGTGTCTCGGCCGGTGCAGCATCGCCGATTCACAGACGAAATCTGTCCGTGTGCACCGCCGGTCAAAATGCTCGTGCCCATCATCGACGAGGCCCCCTTCAGGCACTTCGAGTGCCTGCGAAAACTGCGGCTCTTGTGTGAATTTTACCCGTTCGCACAACCTCGTTGTCATCGGTCAACTGCCGCTGTTCCGATCGTTCGCCCTCTCCATCAGCGAAGAAGTCCGCTCCCGCGTTACCGCCTCGGTCGTGTTGCCCCGCCTCGCGCCCGAGCGCATCGAGACGTTCAACCACATTTCGCCCGCCAACTCGTCTTTACCAATCGCTGGAGTGGACCGCTCAGCCATGATGGCGTCTCGTGCGGTCGATTTGTCCGTGAAGAAAGCGACGCTGCTACGGCCAAGCCGAAAACGCCGCGGTGGAGCGCCCGGTCGAGACGATCACTTACGATCGCCCCGCGGGATCGGCGCCGCAGCGCGCGCCGCCGGCCGAGTCGTTCGCGCACCTGCCGGTGAATGAAACGGTGGAGATTGTCCCGGAGGCCGTGTGGGAGGACCCGAGTTTCTACGAACATATCGGTGAGGAGTTGACCTTCGAGGTGGACCTCGTGCCGTCGCTGCGAGGCCCATCTACCGCACGCACGCGATCAGCGCGTCCTCCGCTTCGTCCGCCGTGCCCAGCGCCCCCGCTTGGGCTTCCTCCTCGTCGAGTAGGGCGGCCACCTGTGCGGGCAACTTCGGATGCTTTCCCCGTCGTGCCCCCAAGTGTTGGTTTTTCCGCCTTAGCCATCCCTTCCTTCCCTCACCTCCGCCTCAACTCGCACAGCTCTATCGCCCTGTTCCTGACCTCACTTCCGGCTACACCCACACCCTGCCCAATAGAAGCACCCCATTGCCGGCGACCGTCTATCCAGATCGGGTTGACGGCAGAGGTGCCGATGCGGGGCGTGCGCAGCCTCATCGCGCAGCACGGCCGCAAGCGAGAGCGTTTCTGCGGAAGTCGTGCCGTGGTTTTTACCGCGGCGCGCCGGCCCACGCCGGCGTGCCGAACCAGTCGTGCATTTCCTTGGCGAACGGTGCGACGACTTCGCGGGATTCGGGGATGTGCCCTCGATCCCCCGTTTCGATCATCCACGTATCAAGGGCGGAGCTGAGCCGAGCGAGAGCCTCGCGGTGCTCGGACTGTCGGGAGAGCGCGAGGTTTTTGATCTCATGCGGATCAGCGCGGAGATCGTAGAGTTCTTCGGAGGGGCCGGTGCGCTGCATAAGCTCCAAGGGCGGGCCAGTGAGTTTTCCTTCGGCGAGGAGCTGGCGCATGAGTGGGTAGATTGGGAAACATTTTTCTTTGTAGCGATTGAGGGAGGCGAAGGTGGGGCCGGAGCTGAGCGTGCGAATGTAGTGGTAGCGCGCGTCGTGCACGGAGCGGATGCGCTGCTCCGTCTCGTCGATGCGATCGCGCGCGGCGAACGCATAGCTGCGCGGCGGTGTGGTGCGCTCGCCGATGAGACTGTGGCCTTGCATCAGCATCGGCCGAGGCACACCGGCGGCGGCGAGCGTGGTGGCGGTGAGGTCCAGGAGGCTGACAATTTCGTCGTTCACCGTGCCCGGGGCATACCGAGCCGGGGCGGGGAAATTTTTCGGCCAGCGAATGATCAGCGGCACCCGCAGACCGCTGTCGTAACACCAGTGGATGCCGCGGGGCTCCAGGCGGCCGTTGTCGCCGAAGAAAATGATCACGGTGTCGTCTTCGCGGCCTTCGGCGCGCAGCTTGTCGAGCACGACGCCGAAGCGTTTGTCCATGCCGGATACAGAATTCAGGTAGCGGGCCCATTCCTCGCGCACCACGGGGTGATCGGGATAATACGGCGGTGGCGTGACGTTCTGAGGCGTGGCGATTTTCTCGTGCTCGCGCTCGCCGACCCATTCCGCGCGCGCATGCTTCCACGTCTGACGGTCGTAGATATCGTATTCGGATTCCATCGCGTTGACGACCGCGAAGAACGGGCGGTCTTTCGGCAACGCGGACCAGTCGCTGGAATTTTCGTGATAGATGGGGCCTTCGTTGACGAAGTTCAGATCGAGTTTGCCGGTGCCGATTTCCTTTCTATCGAGCGTTTTGAGATTGGCGGTGAAGTAGCCCGCATCGCGCAGGCGGTGCGTGACGGGGCGCACGCCTTCGGGCAGACGATAGGCATCGGTGCGGTGGGAGCGCATGGGGTGCGTATCGGTGCTCGTCTGATACATGCCCGTGAAGAACGCGGAGCGGCTGGGCGCACAGGTGGGATTGGTGGCGATGACATTCGTATAGCGCACCCCCTCGGCGGCGAGCCGGTCGAGGTGCGGAGTGCGCACGTTCTGAGCCCCGTAACAGCCGAGGTCGTGCGCGAGATTTTCGCCGGCGAGCCAGAGGATGTTTGGTTGCTTGGGCGCCGCGGAGGCGGAAGGCGCGCCAAGGATCGCGGCGAGTAACATCGCGAGTGGCAGGATACGGGAGACGGTTTTCATTTTGGGGCCAGAGGTAAAGTGGGTGAGGCGTGAGTGAAATGGGCCTGCGCTTTTCAGAGCGAAGACGGTGATGAATTGGCTGCTGCAGAGTCCTGTTCTCGGCCGTGATAAGAAGGAGTATTTGGGCGGCGCGCAGGATCTACTGCAGCGGCTCCGCAAGGAAGCCTTCGACCAACAGTCGGGCCTTCTTCGCCTGTGAGGTAACGTGCGCAATGTCGCCCGCGTCGAGACATTCGATCACGACGGGGCCGCGGGTGAAGCCGCCGCGACGGAGCCGGTTCAGCACCCGGGCGAAATCGACCTGTCCGGTGCCGGGCGTGATCTCGACGTCGTTCGGTGCGCGAAAATCCTTCACACACACTCCGGCAACGATTCCGTCGACCGTTGCGGCGTCGTGAGTGGGATTGACGGTGTTGCCCGAGTGTTTGCAGACATTGCCCGGGTCGTAGGTGAGCCGGAAATTCTTGTGACCAACCTTCTCGATCAGGCGACGGCAAAGTGCGCCGGTGGAACTTGGTCCATTGTGAGGTTTGATGGTGAGACCCACGCGTTTGGACGCGGCATAGTCGCAGCACTCCGCAATAACCTTGTAGTAGTCATCGACCACTTCAGGAGAGCCTGCACCGCCAAGGAGAAGGCCGGGGCAGCCGCAAGCCGCGACGTTGTCCACCAGCCGTCGTAGGCGGACGATGCTTTCGGCGATAGAGCCTTTCGACAAAAAATTAGCGCCGAAGGCAGACGCGATGCCCAAGCCGCGTGCCTTTGCCTCCGCCGCGATGGTCGCACATTGGTCGAGCGTAGTCTCCGGTGTTACGAGCATTCCCGTTTTCGCGGTCATCAGCCCGACGAACTTAAAGCCAGCGACTGCGATCGCATCGAGGGCCACGCGATAGTCGTGTTTATTCCAGGGGCGCGTGTAACAACCCACTTGCCATGGCGATTCACCTGCGGCGTGGAGCCCGCTTGCGTTGATCGTCGCCAGCAGGGCTCCGCCAATAAACCTGCGGCGCGTGAGTATCGCCAAAGGTTCTGGTGGGACGATGGGGTTCGGGTTGTTCACAGGGGGTCCTTCTCGGGTCAGGGGTGTCACGATGGGCCGGTGGTGGCAATATGCACAGGCCTCGGCGAGCGGGGGCGCGGTCAAACCGTCCGGATCGCGCGCTGGGCTTGATCGTAGACGGTCTTCCGACCGGTCTCGTAGGCCTTGGCGGCCATCAAGACCGCCACAGCGTGTTTGTAACCGTCGTCGATCGAGGCGTTCGGCGTTTCGCCGGTGCGCACACATTGCAGCCAATTCAGGAAATGGTCGGGGCACTCGACCGGTGTGACCTCGACCTTGCCGCGAATCTTGCCGTCGCGCTTTGGTCCGCCGTCGGCGCTGTAGCTGGGCGCGTTGGCATTGTCCAAGGAGAGCGTGCCTTTCGTGCCGAAGTATTTACGCGTGTTGCCCGAGCTGTTGCCGAAATTGGTCGAACTCGTGAGCATGAAGCCTTCCGGATAAATCCACGTCGCCTGAACGCAGTCGGGAGCGGTGAATTTGTGTTCATCCTTCCAGGTGAAGACACCGCCGGTGGAGACGCACGAGGTCGGAAAGCCACAACCCATGATGTAGTGCGAACAGTCGAGGAAGTGTGCCGCCCACTGCGCCGTGGGGCCGTGGCTGAACTCGTAGAACCCATACCACGCCTCGTATTGATCGGGAGTGAAAGGACGCATCGGCCGATCTCCGAGGAATTCTTTCCAGTCGACGTCAGCCTCCTTCACGTCGCGCCCGAGGTAGTTATACCAGTAGGGCCGCTCGCTGTTGCGGGCCTCTTCAATACGGGAAATTTTTCCGAGGAGTCCGCTTTGCATCACGGCACGTGCGCCCCCGACCCCGGGATAGCTGCGCCACTGCGTGCCGACTTGGACGACGGTGCCGGCGGCCTTCACAGCGTCCACCGAGCGCTTCAATTTGTCGAGTTCGGTGGCGAGGGGTTTTTCGACGTAGATGTGTTTGCCAGCCTTTGCGGCCGCTTCGAGCTGATCGGTGTGTTGGTGATCAGGCGACGCGATCATCACGGCGTCGATGCCCTCCATCGCCAGCAAGTCCCGATGGGAAACGAACTGCTGCGCGTCGCGGCCAAACCATTTCTTCACCATGCCGTTCGCCTCTTCGCGCGCTTTGCTCCACGGATCGGCGAGGGCGACGATCTCAAAATTCGTCGAGGCGACGTGCTTGTAAATACCTTCCATGTGCGCAGTGCGCCCGCGATTGCCACAACCGATTTGGGCGATGCGGATGCGACTATTGGCGCCCACCGAGCGTGTCCGTTCGGCGGCGGTGAGCGGGCGACGGCCGATGGCGGTGGCGACCGCGAGGCTGGCGGTGGTCTTGAGGAAATCCCGCCGAGGCATCGCGGGCGGCAAAGTCGGGGCGGCGGGGTGTTGGGAGGTGTTCATCGAAATTTAGGAGGCAATGATCTTGTCCATTTTTCCGGAGACGTGGGAAAGCCACGCGGCATCGGAGAGGTCGGGGATTCTGAACTGTTCGGCGATGAGCCAGCCGGCGTAACCGACGGCATCCAGCGCGCGCATCACGGTCGGCCAATCGTTGTCACCTGTCAGCAAGTCGACTTGGGAACCGGCCTTCGGGCCACGCTCGTCGCGCACCTTGCGACTGTATTCCTTGATATGAATTTGGGCGATGCGCGGACCGAGGATCTGCACCCAATGTTCGGGCCAGCCGACGGGCACCACGTTGCCGATATCAAGGTGCCAGCGCACGGCCCTGGACTTGAACGCGTCGACGAACGCCGCCGCCTCCAGCGGACTGAGGAGAAACTGATTTGCTTGGATATTCTCGATCGCGATGGCGACGCCGAGTTCTTCGGCGAGCGGAACGGCTTTCGAGATTTCGGCGAGCGAACGGGTGTAGGCCGTGGCGTAAGGGACGTCTTTTCGGACGAATCCCGGCACGAGGAGGACCGAACTCGCGCCATAGGCTTTCGCGTCGTGCAGTCCTTGTTTCAGGCCGTTGAGCCCGGTCTCGCGCGTCGTGGGATTGGGCGCCGTGAGTGGATGACTTCCGTGGGTGGCGATGACCACGCTGGGGATCGCCAGGCCGGTCGCATCCTGCGCGGCGAGCACGTCCTTTTGATTCATCGCACTGGTCACCTCGACGCCCGCGAAGGCCGCCTCGCGAATCGATTTGAATTTTTCAATGACACCGAGGCGATCCGCAGTGGGACTTTGCAGCGTGGAAAGCATGAAGGCTTTGCGGTGCGCGCGCGCGGGTTGGGCGGCGGTCCGGACGCCAAGCGGTGCAAGGGCAGCAAGCGCGGCGGAGGACTTGAGAAAGAGCCGACGATTCATGGTGAATTAAAAATGTCCGTTCACGCCAAAGGTAAAGGTCGTGGGTTGCATCAGGTCGGAGATGACGAGGTAGGCGTGGCTGAATTCATGGTGCGGTCGGGACAGTGGGCGCGGGTCTCCAGAGATCGATGGGACGTGCTGCCGTGGTCGGAAAGGGCAGCTCGACCTTGCGCCCGGTGCGGGCGGATTCGTAGGCGGCGAAAATCACTTCGAGCACCGCGCGGGCGTCTTCGCCGGTGACGAGCGGTGTTTTGTCATTTTGGACGCAATCGACGAAGTGCGCCATCTCGGCATGGAAGCCGTAGTTCCAAGCCTCTTCGTAGATGGTGAAGCTCCAGCCGGTGGTCGGGCCGGATTTTTCCACGGCGTAGTCGTAGCCCTTCACGCTGTAGGTCTCGATGGAATTGCCGTGGAGCAAATCGGCGTAGGCGACACCCCCGGTGCCGTAGACCTCAGCGCGATCATCCATACCGCCGAGCTTCGTCCAGCTCTCTGCGGCGACGCAGGTGACACCATTAGCGAACCCGAGAATCAGGATCGCGTTGTCGTCA
>JACCDS011110242.1_pt1 | contig 13269 bp, 11 predicted proteins | sample 7446441 | NCBI WGS metagenome assembly JACCDS01 (sample SAMN15323445, study PRJNA562643) | freshwater metagenome | isolation source: river surface water | place: USA:Blue River Watershed | collected 2017-08-17
CAATCCATTAACCATGCAATGCGGTGAGAGCCATATCTTTATTGCCGGGGATGCCGATGATGAGCGTCCGCTGTTGCATGAGGCGGCGGATCAGGGCCGGATTGCCGGGGACAATGCCGCGCGCATGGAGCAGGCATTGCCGGGCTTGCGCCGGGCACCGATAGCGGTGGCGTTTTGTGATCCGCAAGTTGCCACGGTCGGGCAAAGCTGGCAAGAATTGCAGCAAAGCATGGATGGCCATTTTGTGTGCGGTGAAGTATCGTTTGCCAATCAGGGGCGCAGTCGGGTCATGTTGCAAAACCGGGGCTTGTTGCGGGTGTATGCCGATTGCCGCAGCGGGCGCTTCCTTGGCGCAGAAATGATCGGCCCGAGAGCTGAACATCTGGCGCATTTGCTGGCTTGGGCCTGTCAAAACCAGATGACGGTGGCCAAGATGCTGGACATGCCGTTTTACCATCCGGTGATCGAAGAAGGCTTGCGTACTGCCTTGCGTGAGTTGCATCAGCAATTGAAGTTTGGTTGCCCTGATATGGGCGATTGCCAAGGCGATGGCGGGCAGGATGGCAGGCCGGGCAGTTAGTTCGATAAAATGGGCGATTGCCGATGCATGGCAGAGTGCCGGGTTAATCTCGGCTAATCTGCCAATACCCTCCCTTGTCCGCCCCCACTCGTGTGAGTATCCCCTTGGCTTTTAGTTTGTTGATTTGCATTTCAATCGTGCGCCGGGTTTTTCCGAGTATCGCGGCAATTTCCTGTGCAGTCAACGCTTGATTTTGTCTCAATAGGGAAATGATTTTCTCCGAAGTTTTCTCCGAAGGTTTTGAGATTTCCTCCGAAAGTTTTGAGATTTCCTCCGAAAGTTTTAAGACTTTCTCCGAAGGTTTTTCAGTTTCCTCCGAAGATTGTAAGATTTTCTCCGAAGGTTTTGTGATTTCCTCCGAAGGTTTTGTGATTTCCTCCGAAGGTTTTGAGACTTTCTCCGAAGGTTTTTCGGTTTCCTCCGAAGGTTTTGACGCTTTCTCCGAAGGTTTTGAGACTTTCTCCGAAATAATTTGGTGTTCCTTGTCCTGTGTTGTTGGTTTAATATTCTTTAAGTTTGCTTTAAAAACAATCATAAGCCCGGACGCATCTTGCTTATAGCGAGGCTTGCTTATGCCATGATGATTGCACGATTGATTGATTTTCTCAATTCCCCGCCCCCATGATTCGATCAGTCCTGCACGAAAGAAAGTATTGGCGATGAGTGGATTGAACGGGATTGACGAATGGCTCGCTTGGAGCCGGGCAAGCGGCCAATCTTCAGGCAATCTACCCGAGTTCCAAATACTGATCCGGTCTTCGTATACCTTGATCTGAATCGGAATGCCGCTGCTGTAATCCTTATGCACGATTGCATTGAGCAAGGCTTCCCGCAGGGCGGGCAGGGGGAATAGGAAGCGCTCTACCCGTTGTATCCCTTCGTAGCTGATGTAGGCCTTAAGATATTTGCTGGTCAGTAATTCTATGGTTTTATCGGCTTGCAAGAATAGATTGCCCTGTACTTCGTCCTGATAGGCCAAATCCGCTCCGGACGAAAAATATCCAATTTTGACAAAAGCGCCGCTGACAAATTTTTCTGGTTTGTCATAAAACAACAGTGCGGCAGCCCGCTTCAGATAGTCTCCTTCCCGCAATTGCAGGTTTTCCAGTATTTCAAAGTTGCCCGTTTTAAGGGTGGATTCATCAATCCGGCCACTTTTGGCAGCTTTGCTGCGAAACAGGTCAAAGGCTTGCTCGCTACACTCTTTGGGGGTAAATCGTGGCAAGGGAATGCTGTCCCAGCGCAAGCCATGTTTTTTCAGTAAAAAGGCATCCAGGGCTGCGCCTTTCAGTTCTTGTTTGGTGCTGCCGCTACGGTAATGGTATTCGCCCTTGAAATTGACTGGATAGGGATGGGCTTGCACGACAATTTCCAGATACTCACGCCCGGTTTCGGTTTTGCGATTGACATCGACAATGATGCCGAGAATATCGCGCACCTTGTTGGGTATGTCTTCCAGCAATTTGGTCAGATGGGGCAAGCCAACCACTTCTCCCCGATCATTTTTGCCGATGTCGAGCGTGCCGCCTTGTGCATTGGCAAAGCCGCAAATCCATTTCAGGTATTCGTCACGCCAGGATTCTTTCCATTCGACGTTTTGATCTTCTTTCATGCAAGACAATCCTTCTGGCAAATTGACGCGTTGCAGTCAGAATGGTGAATTCATGGCCCAATGATGATCGATTATTAGGCGACATCCGCAATCGGTCAATCGGCAGGCCGGGATCTGACGGTACACTGCGGCAGCCATTATGACCGCAGAGCGCCAAAACTTGGTCTCCCCGACAAGAATCGAACTTGTATCCCACGCTTAGGAGGCATGTGCACTATCCATTGTGCTACGGGGAGGCCGGGCGATGGGCAATGCCACGGGTTGGAAAGCATGCCACCGCCGCACATTATAGCCGATAGAATCGGGACAACAACCGGGTGGTTCCGAATTGCCGATGCGGTTGTCAGGTACAATGCACTCTTTTATTGACGATACTCATTTTTGGCAGGCCACGCCATGCGCGCTGGCCTGCTGTCAGGGCAATTATGGCAGTTATTTCTCTCTCTCAGGCGCAACTGGCGTTTGGTCATGTGGCGTTGCTCGATCACGCCGAATTTTCGCTGGAAACCGCTGAGCGGGTCGGCTTGATCGGTCGCAATGGCACCGGCAAATCATCGCTCTTAAAAATTATCTCGGGCAAAATGAAGCTCGATGATGGCGTGCTGGTGATGCAGTCTGGCCTTAAGATCGCTTACGTTGAACAAGAGCCGACTTTTGCCGAGCAAATTTCGGTGTACGACGCCGTAGCCGGTGGCTTGGGGGAGTTGCCAGGCTTGCTGGCTGAGTATGAGCGGCTGACTAATTCGTTTGGCGGCGATGACGATGCCGCGATTTTGGATCAAATGCACGAGATTCAGGTCAAGCTTGATGTGGCCGATGCCTGGCAAATCAAGCACAAGGTCGATACCACCCTCGACAGATTGGGTTTGCAGGGCGAGACACCGGTTGCCAGCTTGTCGGGCGGCTTGCAAAAGCGGGTGGCACTGGCCCGTGCCTTGGTGGGAAGCCCGGATGTGCTGTTGCTTGATGAACCGACCAATCACCTTGACTTTACCTCGATTATTTGGCTCGAAGAATTGCTGCGCGATTATCGTGGCAGTGTGCTGTTTATTACCCATGACCGGCGCTTTCTGGATCAGGTGACTACCCGCATCATTGAGCTCGATCGCGGCAAATTACTCTCGTTTCCCGGCAATTTTTCCACCTACCAAAGTCGCAAGCAAGAATTGCTGGACAATGAAGCGGTGGAAAGCGCCAAGTTTGACAAGTTTTTGGCGCAAGAGGAAGTTTGGATACGCAAGGGGGTGCAGGCACGGCGCACGCGTGACGAGGGCCGGGTGCGGCGCTTGGAGGCGTTGCGCTTGCAGCGCGCGGCGCGGCGCGAACAGCAGGGCCAGGTGCGGCTGGAACTGACGCCGGGCGAGCGTTCGGGCAAGATCGTGGCGGAACTGGAAAATGTCTCGAAGCGTTATGGCGACAAGGTGGTGGTCAAGGATTTCTCCGACATCATTTTGCGCGGTGACAAGATCGGCTTGATCGGGCCAAACGGAGCCGGGAAAACCACGCTGTTAAAACTGATTCTGGGCGAAATTGCCGCCGACAGCGGCACGATTAAGCTCGGCACCAAATTGCAGGTGGCGTATTTTGATCAGATGCGCGAACAACTCAATGAAGATGCCAGTTTGATGGATACCATCGCACCGGGCAGTGATTGGGTCGAAATCAATGGTCAGAAAAAGCATGTGATGTCATATCTGGGCGACTTTTTGTTTGCGCCCGAGCGCGCCCGTTCGCCCGTGAAATCGCTCTCCGGTGGCGAGCGCAACCGGCTGTTGTTGGCGCGCCTGTTCGCCAAACCGGCCAATGCGCTGGTACTGGATGAACCGACCAACGATCTCGATATCGATACGCTGGAATTGCTGGAAGAATTGCTGGAAGAGTATACCGGCACGGTGTTTTTGGTCAGCCATGATCGTACCTTCCTCGACAATGTGGTGACGCAAGTGATTGTGGCCGAAGGCGGTGGTGAATGGCGTGAATATGTCGGTGGCTATACTGATTGGGAGCGGGTGCGCTCCGAGGCTGCCAAAGCCGGAAAAGCTGGCAAAGACGCGGGGACAGGCAAGGACGCGGTGCGGGAGGGCACTCGGGAGGCCGAAAAGAGCGTGGCTGCACCAGCGCTTGCTCCCGCCGCCAAGGTATTGAAAAAGCTGAACAACAAGGAACAGCGCGAGCTGGAAGAATTGCCAAAATTGATCGCCAAGCTGGAAGACGAACAATCGGCCATTTCGGCACTGCTGGCCGACCCGAACATCTACAAGGAAAAAGTGGCCGAGGTCAAGCGCTTAAATGTCCGCTTTGCCGAAATCGATGCCCTGCTGCTCGATGCATTGGAGCGCTGGGAAACAATTGAGGCGAAAACCCGTGGTTGAGCTTGACCTTTGATGGCGGTTTGTGTCGGCTTGGATGCATAGGGTGGGCACGTTTTTGTGCCCACGCGTGCTTGGGGCGGTTTAGCGCTGCTTGGATAAGCTTAAGTCGACCGATGCCTTCTCACTGCGCTTGAAGTCCTTGAACCGAAATCCCATCAACCACAACGCGCCAAAATAGCTGGTCGCACTGATGATAATAATCGCAAACAGCCCGGCTGCCCGCAGCCAGGGTTGGCGTGACAGTGCGTGCCAGTCGAGTGCATCCGAGGCGAACAGGGTGACCCCAGCCATGAAAATCAGCGCGCCGATCAGCTTCAGATAAAAAACGGCCCAGCCCGGGCCGGGGATATAAATTGCGCGACGGCGCAGGCCAATGTACAGCATCGCTGCATTGGCGCAGGCACCCAGGCCAATCGACAACGCCAGCCCGGCTACCGCCAGATACGGTACAAACAGCAGATTCATCAACTGGGTGGCAATCAATACCGTTACTGCAATGATGGTCGGGGTGCGAATGTTTTGCTGAGCGTAAAACGCCGGGGCCAGGGTTTTCACCAAAATAATCCCGATCAAACCGACCGCGTAGGCCATCAATGGGGCCTGTGCCATGGCAACTGCCTTCATATCAAATTTGCCGTATTGAAACAAAGTGGCGATCAGCGGGCCGGACAGGGCGGCCAAGCCAATCGCGGCAGGCAGGGTCAGCAAAAACGTCAGGCGCAGACCCCAGTCCAGTAGCGCCGAATATTCGGTACGGTCGTGCTCGGCATTGGCCTTGGACAGGCTGGGCAGCAACACCGTACCCAGTGCCACACCGAGCAGCGCAGTGGGAAACTCCATCAGGCGGTCGGCATAAGACAGGGCCGAGATGCTGCCGACGGCCAGTTGCGAGGCGATGCTGGTATTGATCAAGAGACTGATTTGGGCGGCTGATACGGCAAACACGGCTGGCCCCATCTTTTTCAGAATCAGGCGCACGCCCGGGTCACGCAGCCCGGCCAGCGGATTCCATGACAGGCGCGGCAACATGCCAATTTTGATCAGGGCCGGAATTTGAATCCCAACTTGCAACAGTCCACCGACCATGACGGCCACGGCCATGGCGTAAATCGGTTGCGCCAGGTGGTCGGCCAAAAACAGCGATGCGGCAATGAACGAGCAATTGAGCAGTACCGGGGTGAAGGCCGGAATCTTGAATTCGCGCCAGGTATTTAAAATGCCACCGGCCAACGCTACAAACGACATGCAGCAAATATACGGAAACATCATGCGCGTCATCAGTACACTGGCTTCAAAGGCGGCAGGCCGGTGCTGCAAGCCATTGGCGATGGTGTAGATGAGAATCGGGGCACCGGCAATGCCGATCAGGCTGGCGGCAATGGTAGCCCAGAGCAGGGTGTTGGCTACATGGTCGGCCAGGGTTTTGGTCACATCAATCCCATGCAGGGTTTTGTATTCGGACAAAATCGGCACAAAGGCTTGTGAAAATGCCCCTTCGGCAAACAGCCGCCGCAATAAATTCGGCAAGCGGAATGCGACCACAAATGCGTCAGTGAATTCGGATGCGCCAAAGGCGCGGGCAAACAGGCTTTCACGCAACAGACCGGTGATGCGTGAGAGCATGGTCATGCCGGAAATGGTGGCCAGGGTCTTCAATAAGTTCATGGGGTGGCATTATAAGCGCGGAAGGTGCAGGTGCGGGACAAATACCCGACAAAATTCAATAGTCCCCTTGTCGTGTGCGAAGAAACCCGTTATAATCCGTGGTTTTACAAAATTCAGTCGCTTGCCGACTCTGACTTTACCGTACTGGAAACTTACATGGCAAATACCGCGCAAGCGCGCAAGCGCGCTCGTCAAGCAGTTAAACTTAACGCACACAACTCCAGCCAGCGCTCGACCTTGCGCACGGCAATCAAGGCCGTTCGCAAAGCGATTCTGGCTGGCGACAAGAGTGCTGCAAATTCGATCTTCCAAGCTTCGGTGTCGACCATCGACCGTATCGCTGACAAGAAAATCATTCACAAAAACAAGGCTGCACGCCATAAGAGCCGCCTGTCTGCTGCCTTGAAGGCAATGGGCGTGCCTGCCTCGGCCTAAGTGTTCCCGGGAGGGAGGCAGCTCCTTCCCTGATGGATTGCTCGCGTATCATCCGTTCGGGTTTTCCAGTGCAGCACTGTTTGCGTAAATTTCCAACCCCGTCGATCGAGTGATTGATGGGGTTTTTGCGCTGACCCATACCAACCCGTACCCGATGCGTTTGAAAGCCGAACTGTCGGCAGTCGGGTGTGGTTGGGCTAGCGGATTGTTTACTTGATGCTGGGCAGGCCAGCAATGGTCGTACCGGGCTTGATATTTTTTTGCTTGAACCAGCCCAAATTCATTTCCAGTGCGTAGCGCGCAGTTTTCTTGCTGCAATGCGAATCAAGCTTTTGCGGCTGCATGTCTTCGATGTTGATGATTTTGCCGGTTTCGTCAATAAAGGCGACCGAGAGCGGCAGCAACGTATTTTTCATCCACATGCACACTTGGGCATTGCCATCAAAAACAAACACCATGCCTTGATTGATCCCCATTTTTTCGCGAAACATCAAACCTTGGTTGCGGTCTGCTTCGGTGCGCGCTACTTCGGCTTGAATCAAATGAATGCCAGCACTAAGTTGGGTGGTGGGGAAGGTGCGAACGGCCTGCGCATGCGCATGAGTCGCCAGCAGGCACAGTAGGCCAATGCAACCGGAGCGAAATAGGGAGTAGTTAGTGAGCATGATCGGTAGCGCGGAATGGGTGGCGGGTATTGCCCGACTTGGGCAAAACAGTAGGCGTAAAAAAAGCAGGACATGCCTGCTTTTTTTATTTCGTGGCAAATTACTTAGCCATCGAAGCTTCGCCAGAAGCCATAGCCGAACCGGAAGCCATTGCCGATGCTTCTTTCTTCTTGGCTTTTTTGGCTTTCTTTGGCTTGGCCGAAGCTTCGCCCGAAGCCATTGCTGCGGAAGCGGATGCCGAAGCAGCCATTGCATCAGCGGAAGCCGAAGCAGCGAAAGCGGAAGTTGCGAACATGCTGGCGATCAGGACGGCGATGAGTTTTTTCATTTTGAGTTCCTTGGTTGGTTAAAGTTGAGGGATTCGAGTTGAATCTATCGCCACTAACGATGGGCAAATGCAGTGGTTGACAGCGCAAACCAAAAAAAAGAAGATTTTTTGAGATTTTTTCGATTTTTTCGATTTTTTTGGAAAAAGCGATTCTGCGCAGGCTGTCGTTTTGGCCGGACGATCATGTGACAGGTCGCAGTGATGGACAGATACTAAGCAAATCAGATAAAAGCCTCCGAATCCACCTCCAGCCATTCGCCGGGCAGCAATGGGTGGCTGGCCAGTGAAAATGGGCCGATGCTGCTGCGGATCAAGCGCAAGGTCGGTAGGCCAACGGCGGCCGTCATACGCCGTACCTGCCGGTTTTTTCCTTCGGACAGGGTAATGGCCAGCCAACTGGTTGGCACGAGGGCGCGCTGCCGGATCGGCGGGTCGCGCGGCCAGAGCCATTCCGGGGCCATGATTTGCCGTGCCCGGCATGGCTGGGTAATAAAATCACCCAGATTGAGCGGCTGTTGTAATTGCTCCAAATGGCTCGGCAGCACAGTGCCTTCAACCTGAACCAGATAGGTTTTATCCTGTTTTTGTGCTGGATGGCTAATGTTGTGTTGCAGGCGACCATCGTCGGTTAGCAGCAACAGGCCTTCGCTATCGGCGTCGAGTCTGCCAGCCGGGTAAATGCCGGGCCAGCTCAGGTAGGCGGCCAGGGTTGGGCGGGTTGGATGTGCGGAAAACTGGCACATTACCTGAAATGGTTTGTTAAAAAGGATTAATGCCATGTTGTAGATTGGTGATTGTCAGAAACTGCGGTGTGTCGGTGCCGAATAGCGATAAGGCTTGTATCAATGGAAAGCGGTATCAGAGTGTGGATAGCGACATAGAAGTAGTATACTAGCGCGGCACGGCCAAGACCGGAGGCGCAATCGGCGCCTTCTTTCCGCCCCTTCCTCGGAGATGACGATGTACCAACATATTAAAGTACCGACCGACGGTGTCAAGATTACCGTCAACCCAGATTTTTCCCTCAATGTACCCGATAATCCGATTATCCCCTATCTCGAAGGTGATGGCACGGGTGTAGATATTACACCGGTCATGATCAAAGTGGTGGATGCTGCCGTGGCCAAGTGTTATGGCGGCAAGCGCAAGATCAGTTGGATGGAGATCTTTGCTGGTGAAAAATCGACCAAGGTGTATGGCCCGGATGTATGGCTGCCCGATGAAACGCTCGGCGCGCTGAAAGACTATGTGGTGTCGATCAAGGGACCGTTGACGACGCCGGTCGGCGGTGGTATCCGTTCGCTCAATGTCGCGTTGCGCCAACAACTCGATTTGTACGTGTGTCTGCGCCCGGTACGCTACTTCACCGGCGTGCCTTCGCCGGTGCGTGAACCGGAAAAGACCGACATGGTGATTTTCCGCGAAAATTCGGAAGATATTTACGCTGGTATCGAATGGGCTGAAGGTTCGGACAATGCCAAGAAAGTGATTGATTTCCTGACCCGTGAAATGGGCGTGACCAAGATCCGTTTCCCGGCGACATCGGGCATCGGCATCAAGCCGGTTTCGCGCGAAGGTACCACCCGTCTGGTGCGCAAGGCGATCCAATACGCGATCGACAATGACAAACCATCCGTGACACTGGTGCACAAAGGCAACATCATGAAATACACCGAAGGTGGTTTCCGTGATTGGGGCTATGAACTGGCGCAAAAAGAGTTTGGTGCCGAGTTGATCGATGGCGGTCCATGGTGCAAATTCAAGAATCCCAGGACCGGTCGCGACATCATCGTCAAGGATTCGATTGCAGATGCATTTTTACAACAAATCCTGCTGCGTCCGAACGAATACAGCGTCATCGCTACCCTGAATCTGAACGGTGATTATATCTCCGACGCACTGGCGGCACAGGTCGGCGGGATCGGGATTGCACCAGGTGCCAATCTGTCTGACTCGGTTGCCATGTTTGAAGCAACGCATGGTACGGCACCGAAATACGCAGGCAAGGACTACGTCAATCCGGGTAGCCTGATTTTGTCAGCAGAAATGATGCTGCGCCATATGGGCTGGGTAGAAGCCGCAGACATGCTGATCGATTCGATGCAAAAATCGATTGCCTCGAAACGCGTCACGTATGACTTCGCCCGCCTGATGGAAGGGGCAACTCAAATGTCGTGCTCCGGTTTTGGTGATGTAATGATTGAGATGATGTAATTTATTATTTTTTTAAATATATTTTGTCGCCGGTATCAGGCAAGTTTGCCTGATACTATTTGGTGCAAATTTGAAGGGGTTGAAAATCGCTCGGTTTTCAGCCCTTTTTGTTATTCCAGTGGGAACAATTGGCCGATAAATCCTGTATGAAGCAACACTCCGGACAAGAAAAAACCCCGGCTAGCGGGGCTTTATGCGGGAGCTGGGTGTTATTACTCTGCGCCTTGAATGTTTGAAGCTTGCTTGCCTTTAGGGCCTTGCGTGACTTCGAACGATACTTTCTGACCTTCTTTAAGTGTCTTGAATCCGGGCATATTGATCGCGGAAAAATGTGCGAATAAATCTTCGCCGCCATCATCAGGGGTGATGAAGCCGAATCCTTTGGTGTCATTGAACCACTTAACTTTACCTGTTGCCATAAAAGAACTTTCTAAGAAAAACTAATCACACGAGCCATAAAAGCAAGAAGCATCGCGTCACGCTGCCCCCTTCCTACTTGCTCACTCCATCGGAAGACGAACCGTCCTTGTCAACCGATATGTAGCATTGTTCGCCCAATAAATATCAAAGTCAAGCCGTTTTGAAAAACAGCCCCCGAAAACCTGTTTTGATTCAGCGCAAAAACCACTCTTGAATAACGCAAATGGGTCGCCATCTGCGAAGAATCGAGAAAACGCGTAATATTGAAAACTGAAATGCAATCGCACCGCTTTTTGTGCATTGCTCCGACCGGTAAAAGCATTAGAATAGACGTATGGCAACCAAGTATGATAGCGGCACTGTCCTTGAACGGCAGGCCCAAAAGCTCAAGCCACCGCCGATGTATCAGGTGCTGTTGCTGAATGATGACTATACCCCAATGGAATTTGTGGTAGCCATTCTTCAGGAATATTTTAACAAGAATCGCGAAGCTGCCACCCAAATTATGTTGAGTGTGCATCGCGAGGGCAAAGGCGTGTGTGGCGTATACTCGAAAGATGTGGCCGCCACCAAGGTGGAATATGTATTAACGCACGCGAGAAAGGCAGGACATCCCCTGCAATGCGTGATGGAGGAAGTATGATCGCTCAGGAATTGGAAGTAAGCTTGCACATGGCCTTTGTCGAGGCCCGGCAGGCGCGGCATGAATTCATCACGGTCGAGCACTTGTTGCTGGCACTGCTCGATAACCCGTCGGCAGCCGAGGTGATGCGGGCCTGCGCGGTACACATTGAGGATTTGCGCAAAACCCTGACCAATTTTATTGGCGACAATACCCCGACCGTGCCCGGCAGCGGTGAAGTTGATACCCAGCCTACACTTGGCTTTCAACGGGTGATTCAGCGTGCCATCATGCACGTGCAGTCGGCCTCCAATGGCAAGAAGGAAGTGACCGGTGCCAATGTGCTGGTGGCCATTTTTGGCGAGAAGGATTCGCATGCTGTGTATTACCTGCATCAGCAGGGCGTAACCCGGCTTGATGTGGTCAACTTCATCTCGCATGGGGTGCGCAAGGATCAGCATGTCGATGCGCAAAAGGCGGTCGAGGGTGGGGATGACAATACGCATGATGGCCAGCAAAAGGAAAGCCCGCTCGATCAGTTTACGCAAAACCTGAACCGGTCGGCCCTGGATGGCAAGATTGACCCGCTGATTGGGCGCGAAACCGAAGTCGACCGGGTGATTCAAATTCTGTGCCGTCGCCGCAAAAACAATCCGCTGTTGGTTGGTGAAGCTGGTGTTGGCAAAACGGCCATCGCCGAAGGTTTGGCTTGGCGCGTTACGCAAAAGGATGTGCCGGACATTTTGACCGATGCCGTTGTGTACTCGCTCGACATGGGGGCGTTGTTGGCTGGCACCAAATATCGGGGGGACTTCGAGCAACGGCTTAAGGCGGTCTTGAAGCAATTGAAAGATAACCCGAATGCGATTTTGTTCATTGACGAAATTCATACCATCATCGGTGCCGGTTCTGCCTCCGGCGGTACGCTCGATGCATCGAACCTGCTGAAACCAGCCTTGTCCAATGGCCAGCTCAAATGCATTGGTGCGACCACTTACACCGAGTTTCGCGGCGTGTTTGAAAAAGATCATGCCTTGTCGCGCCGCTTTCAAAAGGTCGATGTGGTCGAGCCGACGGTTGAGCAAACCGTGCTGATACTGCGCGGCTTGAAATCACGCTTTGAAGAGCATCACGGGGTTAAGTATTCGGCTTCGGCCCTGACTTCGGCGGCTGAGCTGGCAGCGCGCTTCATCAACGACCGGCATTTGCCGGACAAGGCGATTGACGTGATCGATGAAGCTGGTGCTGCGCAGCGGATTTTGCCCAAGTCCAAGCAAAAGAAAACCATTGGCAAGAGCGAGATTGAAGACATCATCGCCAAGATTGCGCGCATTCCGCCGCAGTCCGTCAATCAGGATGACCGCAGCAAGCTGCAAACCATTGACCGCGACTTGCGCAACGTGGTGTTTGGTCAGGAACCGGCGATTGAAGCCCTGTCAGCGGCGATTAAAATGGCGCGGGCGGGCTTGGGCAAGACCGACAAGCCAATTGGCTCGTTCCTGTTTTCTGGCCCGACCGGGGTCGGCAAAACCGAAGTGGCGAAACAGTTGGCCTTTATTCTGGGCATTGAATTGATCCGGTTTGACATGTCCGAGTACATGGAGCGGCATGCCGTCAGTCGCCTGATCGGCGCACCACCGGGCTATGTTGGCTTTGATCAGGGCGGTTTGCTGACCGAGGCCATCGCCAAAAAACCGCATGCGGTATTGTTGCTCGATGAAATCGAAAAAGCCCATCCCGACATTTTCAATATTTTGTTGCAGGTGATGGATCATGGCACGCTGACCGACAACAATGGGCGCAAGGCCGATTTCCGCAATGTGATTTTGATCATGACCACCAATGCCGGTGCCGAAAGCCTGCAAAAGCGTTCAATTGGCTTTACCGACAACAAGGAAGCCGGGGACGAGCTGGCTGAAATCAAGCGCATGTTCACGCCTGAGTTCCGCAACCGGCTTGATGCCACCATCAGCTTCGGTGCGCTGAATGAAGACGTGATTTTGCGGGTAGTCGATAAATTCCTGATGCAACTGGAAGAGCAGTTGCACGAGAAAAAGGTTGAGGCCATCTTCAGCACCACGCTGCGCAAATTCCTGGCACGCAAGGGCTTTGATCCGATGATGGGCGCGCGACCGATGTCGCGCCTGATTCAAGACATGATCCGCAAGGCACTGGCTGATGAATTGCTGTTTGGTCGTTTGGTTAGTGGCGGCCGGGTGACGGTTGATCTGGATGAAAAAGAGCAGGTCAAACTCGATTTCTCGGAAGATGATGTGGTGCCGCCTGCGATGCCAGCCGAACCGGCCGAGGTTGATTAATTGCCAGGCTTTATACAATGAGCAAAACAAAACGGGCG
>JACCDS011519385.1_pt1 | contig 13262 bp, 16 predicted proteins | sample 7446441 | NCBI WGS metagenome assembly JACCDS01 (sample SAMN15323445, study PRJNA562643) | freshwater metagenome | isolation source: river surface water | place: USA:Blue River Watershed | collected 2017-08-17
CAAAGCGGTTTGATCCGCCAGTAACGAAGTTTTCAAACGAATACTTGGGGTTTAGCCCAGAGATTGCAGCCGCTGCAACTGGTCCGGTCGCCGGGTCGCGCTCATACTCAGGCGTTTCTGGCTCGTATGCAACCTCTTGCTTGACGGGTAGTTGCAGGTTCTCGTTTGTAATTGCGATGAAGCTTGACGGCCCACCAAACTCTGCTAGCTCGTCGAGTGCACCAAGGATTTGATCACGCAATCTTTGCTGCAGCATCACCTTGCTGGTCTCGTTTGGAACCTCCAGATAGAGGGTGTCGTCCAAAACGCCTTTCGGTACAGCTAGGTCAAGGTGTCCTTTGAGGTGTGGCGTTACTAATTCATCCAGAGCGACCCGTTTTACCAGCCTGTCCCAGGCGGTTACGAGTCCAGCGTCTGCCACAATTTCCCTCAGCTCTTCGAGTTATCCACAGATTTTTACACAGATATTCAGGTTGTGGAAAAACCCTGAATTTTCTGTGGATAACTTGTTGAGAGTTTCCTCAGGAAATCTCAACTCGGTTATTCATACAGAGAAGTGCTGTCGAAATCAAATCGAATCGGCGTGTCATTGCCTTGTTTATCAAATTTTTATGAGAAGGAAACGAATCTCTTTCGAAAACCTAATTTTGGGCTTGACTACCCCCAAACTAATGGCGTAAATTACTCAGGTTGTCTAGGACAGTTGAGTCCTAAAGAATTCAGGGAGTTTTCAAGTGAGCAAGCGCACTTTCCAGCCGAACAACCGTCGTCGTGCGAAGACCCACGGTTTCCGTGCTCGTATGCGCACCCGCGCCGGACGTGCGATCCTTTCTGCCCGTCGTGCAAAGGGACGCGCTGAGCTAAGCGCTTAGGCAGTAAATGCTGCCTAAGGCCCATCGACTAACCAAGTCCGATGAGATAAAGGCAGTTATTCGCCAGGGCAAGCGAGAGTCTTCGCCGTTGGCAACCATTCATCACACAGCTGGTTCAACTCGGGCCGCATTTGTCACACCCAAAACCATCGGCAATGCCGTTACAAGAAACCTTGTGCGTAGGAGAGCCAGAGAGATTCTCAGGAACCACATCTCACATCTAGAGAATCGTGATCTGGTTATCAGATTCCACCCGGCCAGTAGCGAGGCAAGCTTTCAGGAGCTGGAGTCCGCACTCCTATCTACCTTGGAGAGGTTGAAGTGATGCGGAAGTATCTCCAAATCATCCTTCTCTTTCCAAGAAACATCCTCATCGCATTCGTGCTGGTTTGGAGAAAGCTGATCTCACCGCTGTATGGCGATGTGTGCCGCTACTACCCATCCTGTTCCATTTACGGGCTCCAGTCACTCCAGAATTCCGGTGTAATAAGGGGTGTTCCGCTCACTATCTGGCGGATTCTGCGCTGCAATCCCTGGTCTCAGGGTGGTATCGACGATCCAAAAACTGGCCCAGCTTGGATAGTGGTAGGCAAGCTAGGATTTGTTAGTCCCGCAACAGAAGAAAAGTCGAGGTAAGCCCATGGACCTACTGTGGCCCATCAAGTGGCTAATTGAGCTAATCCTGGTTTCTTTCCACACCCTTTTTAGTTCAGTCGGTCTCTCCTTCAACTCTGGAGCCTCTTGGGTTCTCGCGATTGTCGGCCTCGTGCTTGTGGTGCGAGCAGCCCTGATCCCTGTTTTTGTGAAGCAGATCAAGAGCCAGCGAAACATGATGTTGGTTCAACCAGAACTTCTAAAGCTTCAGAAGAAGTACAAGGGTAAGACAGACCGCGAATCCCGCGAACGTTTTGCACGCGAGCAGATGGATCTTTATAAGAGAACCGGGTCTAACCCACTGAGCTCCTGTCTGCCATTGCTACTCCAGATGCCTATCTTTATGGGGCTTTTCTTCGTACTAAACGACGCTCAGCAAAACAAAGCAGGTGTTGGACTCCTAGATGCTGCACTTGCACAGTCTTTCTCGCAAGCCGAGATCTTCGGAGCCAAGCTTTCGGACACCTTCTTCGGTAGTGACGACCTAAACGTAAAGATTCTCGCCGGAACCATGATCATCCTGATGAGCGCTTCGCAGTTCATCACCCAAAAGCAGATCATGGCGAAGAACCAGAACCCAGATGTGCAGAACAGCCAGTTCATGCAGACCCAGAAGATCTTGCTTTATGTGCTGCCCTTCGTCTTCCTGATCTCGGGTATCACCTTCCCACTCGGAGTTATGACCTACTGGTTGGTCTCCAACTTCTGGACCATGGGTCAGCAGTTTGTGGTTATTAGAAACATGCCAACCCCAGGCTCACCTGCCTTCAAGGAGCGCCAGGAGCGCCTTGCTCGTAAGGGCAAGCTTCCTGTAGACGAGACACCAGCTGCCCTCGAGGCGGCCGAGGAAGAGACTCGTCAGCGCCAGCAGCCAGTGAGCAAGCAACGAGCCAAAAAGAAGAAGAAATAAACATGAGTAGAGAAACAGAACTAGAGCAAGAAGGCGAAATCGCCGCAGACTTCATCGAAGAGTTCCTAGACACCGCAGATCTAGACGGTGACCTCGAAATCGAGTTCCGTCAAGACCGCGCCTACATCTCGGTTACTAGCGACGAGGACTCGAACCTAGGCAAGGTTTCAATCCCGGACGTGGTTGAGGCTCTGCAGGAGATCACCAGAATGGCTGTTCAGGCCAAGACCGGTGAGAACAGTCGACTTATTCTAGATATCGGGGGCTCCCGCGAAATCAAGAACAACCAGCTACGTGCAACCGTCGAGAAGGCGATTGCCAAGTTTGAAGAGACCGGGAAGCCTCAACACCTGAAGCCGATGAGTTCCTACGACCGCAAGCTCGTTCACGACATGGTTTCCGAAGCTGGTTTGAGTTCAGAGTCTGAGGGCCAGGGCAAGGACCGCCACATCGTTATCGACAAGGCTTAATGTTTCACGTGAAACATTAGGGGGCGGAAATGGTTGATTTGTCGACAGTCGAGACTGAACCGGCCTTCGCGCAGGAGTTCTTCGGTTCCCAAATCACCCTTGCCCGCGGTTATGCGGAGCGCCTCGCGAGAGATTCGGAGACATTTGGGCTTCTTGGGCCACGTGAACTTCCAAAGATCTGGACTCGTCACGTTCTAAACAGTGCCCTGCTGGCTGAACTGGTTCCCGCTGGAGCAAAGGTCGCGGATGTTGGATCAGGAGCTGGACTACCAGGTATTCCAATGGCTATTGCTCAACCTAAGGCGCACTTCACCCTCATCGAACCAATGGAACGACGAGCGAATTGGCTAAGCCAGGTGGTATCTGATTTAGCTATCTCAAACATCGAGGTGATCCGCGCCAGGGCTGAGGATGTGCAGCGGACCGATTTTGACATCGTCACCGCACGGGCTGTGGCCGCGCTAGACAAGCTGGTCAGACTTTTAACCCCCCTAACCAGGGGTTCTGAGCTAAAAACAGTGTTGGCAATGAAGGGATCGAGGGCTCCAGAAGAGATCGCCCTTGCTAAGCCCAGGCTAGATCGTCTTGGATTTCAGGAACCAGAAATTCTGACCCTTGGAACTGGCAAAGCACCCGAAACCGCGACAGTGGTACGCATTAAGCTGAAGCCCCAGGAGAAATAGATGTCAGAGCAACCAGCAGATCTAACTGCTACCACCAACGCAACTGTAAAGCCGGGTATGGGTTACCCGAACGACCGCGTTGAGACTTCTCCTACCCCTATCGGTTGGCACGGTTTGAATCAGACCAATGTGACTCATGTTTCACGTGAAACATCGGAGTCCGAGTGAATCAAATAATCCAGAACACTCCCCTGTTGCGGGAGATGACACAGAACAACGAACGGGCCAAGCGTGTTGCTGAAGCGGTTCTGGAAGCGCCTTCTAGCACCAGAATTTTGACTATTTCCAACCAAAAGGGTGGGGTGGGTAAGACAACTACAGCCGTAAACCTGGCGGCATCTCTTGCCCGCAAGGGCCTGAGGGTGCTGGTTATCGATCTCGATCCCCAGGGCAATGCATCTACAGCTCTAGGTGTTGAGCATCACAACAGTGTCACCGGCAGCTACGAGGTGCTGGTGGATGGGCTGGCGATGGCAGATGCCGTTAAGCCAAGCCCAGAGCACCAGAATTTGTTCTGTTTGCCAGCAACTATCAACTTGGCTGGTGCCGAGATTGACATGGTTGGGTTCGAAAACCGCGAAAAAGTGCTTGCTAACTCGCTCAAAACCTACCTAGAGTCCCTAGACCAACCCATCCACTTTGTGTTTATAGATTCCCCACCCTCTTTGGGGCTATTGACGGTGAACGCTTTAGTTGCAGCAACCGAGGTTTTGGTTCCAATTCAGTGCGAGTACTACGCCCTAGAGGGTGTTACCCAGCTGATGAGCAACATCGAGCGGGTTCGAAAAGCGTTGAATCCATCGCTGATTGTTGGCGGCATCCTGCTAACGATGTATGACAACCGAACCAACCTCAGCACAGAAGTGGCGGCTGAAGTCAGAAAATACTTCCCTAAAGAGACGTTGAACGCGACAATTCCGCGCTCTGTAAGGCTTTCTGAGGCCCCGAGCTTCGGCCAGACGGCGATTAGTTACGACCCAAAGAATTCAGGCTCTCTGGCCTATCAGGAAGCCGCAATTGAACTAGCTCAAAGAGGAGTAATCAGATGAGTGAAGAGAAAAAGCGCGGAGGACTTGGTCGCGGTATCGGTTCGCTGATCCCGGGTGGTGACCGTGACGCTGTTGATGTCTTCTTCACCAACACCACAGCTCCGACCCTAGCTCCGGTTCCTGGTGCCCGCTTTATTGACCTTGAAATCTCTCAGATCACCCCTAACCCGCAGCAGCCAAGAAGCGTCTTTGAGCCAGAGCAGTTTGCTGAACTGGTGCACTCGATTCGTGAGTTTGGTGTTCTCCAGCCGGTCGTAGTTAGGCCTAAAGGCGCTGGTTTCGAGCTAATCATGGGTGAACGCAGGCTTAGAGCTTCGAAAGAAGCAGGGCTGACCACGATCCCAGCTGTGGTGCGCGAAACCGCCGACGAGAACATGCTTCGCGACGCTCTTTTAGAGAACCTGCATAGAGCTAATCTCAACCCACTCGAAGAAGCCTCTGCATATAAGCAGTTGTTAGAGGATTTCGGCACCACACAGGAGCAGTTGGCTGATCGTTTGGGCCGATCCAGGCCTCAAATCACCAACACTTTGAGGCTTTTAAGGCTTCCAGTGGCGGTTCAGGCGAAGGTTGCCTCGGGCGTCCTCTCCGCTGGCCACGCAAGGGCACTGCTTGGAGCGCCTAACGAAGAGGTTATGAGCAACCTTGCTGACAGAGTGATCCGCGAGGGGCTCTCGGTGCGCGGCCTCGAAGAGCTCGTCGGTGGCGTAAAAGTAAAGCCAAAGAAGGGCAAGATTGTCCCCGGTGGTAAGCAGGACATGCTCAAGGAGATGTCCGATTCCTTGGGCGAGAGGCTAAACACCGTGGTCAAGATTCAACTCGGTCGCAAGAAGGGCCAGCTGATCATTGAGTTTGCAAATGTTGCTGATTTGCGCCGCATCGTGGAGCAGATTCAGAAGAACTAGCCCCTAATGGCTGCCTGAGCGATAGTCAGGTAGGACTCCGAAAGTACTGAACCATCTGCCAGCACCGCCTGTGGAAACAGCGAGGTTTCGGTCATTCCTGGTGTCACGTTGGCCTCTAGGAACCATGGAGTGCCCTCATCGTCAACAATGATGTCGATTCTGGACAGGTGGCGCAGCCTCAGGGCGTTATGAGCAGTTAGGGCAACCTCGGAGGCACGTTCAACCACGTTTGGGCTCAGTCTGGCTGGCACGTAGTAGTTAGTTTCGCCGGGGCTGTAGCGCTCGTTGTATCCGAAGCTGCCGTTTTCAACTTCAACCTCAACCGCTGGCAAGGCCCTTGGGCCAAAACCCAGATCCACGACCGAGATTGCGAGTTCGGTGCCAGCGATGAACTTTTCAATCAGCACGGTGTCGCAGTAAACAAACGCATCAACCATTGCTTTAGCGAAGCCAGCTGCGCTGTTTACGCGGGTCACACCCTGAGCAGAGCCACTCTGGGCAGGCTTCACAATCAAAGGGAATCCGAGCTGAGTACCAACCATCGCTAAAACAGATTCGGCGTTTAATTCTCTAAAAGTTGCCCTCGGCAAGGAGATTGAGTCAGGTGTTTGGATCCCATGTCTACGCAGGATGGTCTTAGCGGTTGGTTTATCCCAGGCGAGCTTCGCCGCAGCGCCATCTGAACCCACAAAAGGGATGCCCGCTAGCTCTAGCAAGGATTGGATGGTGCCATCCTCGCCCACAGCTCCGTGCAAAGTGGACCAAACCACATCGGGTCTGGTGGCAATTAGGTGTCCGATTAGATCGGCATCCGGTTCACGAATCTCGACCTCGGCACCGGCATCCAATAGAGCATCCGCCACGCGACGACCAGACTTGAGTGATACGTCTCGCTCATGAGAGATGCCTCCGGCTAGTACCAGGACCCTGAGTCCCATGACTACTCTGCCCTAAACGTGTCGAGTAGATCGAGCTGAAGGTTGATCACGTTAGAGAGTCGCTTGATACCCACCTTGACGTTCTCAGCGGTCGGGTGCGAATAGCAAACACGAATGTTGTTTTGACCGCGTCCATCGCCATAGAACGCCGTTCCGGGGGTGTAGGCGACCAGCTCGGTCACCGCCAACGGCAGCATTTCCTTGCTGTTTAGCCCTTCGGGAAGGGTCAGCCATAGGAAAAAGCCACCATTTGGCTTTGTGGTTTGAACCCGAGGAAGATATTGCTCTAGAGCCTCCAGCGCCGCATCACGCTTCTCGCGGTAGAGGTTTCGGTAGCGGTCGATTTGACCCTTCCAATCCGAAATAGACAAATACTCGCTAACCAGCATCTGCGCAAAGGTGGCTGGAGACAAAATCGCTGACTCGTTGGCGAGAATCAACTTGTCTCGAATTGCCGGAGGCGCTAGGACATAGCCCACGCGTAATCCAGGAGACAAAATCTTGGAGAATGAGCCGAGGTACACCACACCCTCTGAATCAAAGGCTCGCATCGCCTTTGGTGGCTGGTTTTCAAAATACAAAAGCCCGTAGGGGTTGTCTTCAATGATCAAAATGCCACGCTCGCGGCAAACCTCAAGAACGCGCTGACGGCGTTCCGCTGAAAGAGTCACACCGCTTGGGTTCGCAAAATTCGGCACCAGGTAAAGCAGTTTGACCTTTTTGCCAGCTTCGGCCATTCGATCTGCAGCTTCGGCCAACGCCTCAGGCGAGATTCCATCCTCATCGGTGAAAACGTGCTCGATGTGAGCCTCTTTGTGGCGGAAGATGCCCACAGCCCCGACGTAGCTAGGTGCCTCGACCAACACCACATCCCCGGCATCTAGGAACAAATCTGCGAGAAGCTCGAGAGCATGCTGAGAACCAGTGGTAATCATGATGTCGTCAACCGAGCCGTGTACGCCATCAAGCATCATGATCTCTTGAATCTGCTCACGAAGTCTTAGGTCGCCCTGGCCGCCGCCATACTGAAGCGCGTAATTGCGTCTCGAAGCCATCATCGAATTGAAAGCCTCTTCGATCAGGGCCCCGTCTAGGGCCGAGACGTCTGGCATCCCGCCAGCTAAAGAGACAACCTCAGGCCTTGAAACCACTGAAAACAGGGCTCTAACCTCGGAGACTGAGAGATTTGCAGCCCGCGCCGCGTAGGCATGCTTCCAACTGTCAAAGTTGGTAACACTGCCTGAACGTGTCTGAGTCATCTACACTCCCCGATTTTTGGCTAGCTTAGCCCGAAATAGGGGGTTTTGCCCAATAAATTCGCGGGACTAGGCGATGAACTCGCTGATCTCGGAAAGGATTGCAGCCTTTGGTCTTGCACCCACCAGGTGTTTCACGATCTTGCCGCCCTGGAATACCCCAAGCAGTGGAATCCCAGTCACCTGGTAGTCCATAGCTAGTTGTGGCTCATCGTCGACGTTTACCTTCACAATCTTGAGCTTGCCCTGGTATTCGTTGGAAATTTCATCAAGAACTGGAGCAACCATGCGGCAAGGGCCGCACCACTCCGCCCAAAAGTCAACAATTACAGGTAGTTCAGAGTCCAAGACCTCTGTCTTGAAGCTCTCAGTGGTGGCGTTTACTGGTTTCACGTAAAACCTCCTAGTGATTCGATAGGTAGTGCTCGGCATCCAGAGCCGCCACACAACCCGATCCAGCGGCAGTAATTGCCTGTCTGTAGGTTGGGTCGATTACGTCGCCTGCGGCAAAGACACCGGGAAGCGAGGTTTTCGACGAACGGCCCTCGACCTTGATAAAGCGCTCTTCAGTTAGCTCTACCTGGTTCTCAACCAACCAAACCCTCGGGTCATTTCCAATTGCAATAAATAGACCATCCAGAGCCAGGTCCGATTTCTCTCCCGTGACGGTGTCTTCGAGAACTACACCCTCAAGCTTGCCCTCGCCCTTGAGCTCCGCTACGGCCGAATTCCAGATGAACTCGATCTTCGGGTTATCAAAAGCGCGCTGCTGCATGATTTTGGATGCCTTCAGGCTGTCACGACGGTGAATGATGTAAACCTTGGAGGCAAACTTGGTGAGGAAGTTAGCTTCCTCCATGGCGGAGTCACCACCACCGACCACCGCAATGGTTTTCTCTCTGAAAAAGAATCCATCGCAGGTTGCACACCAGGAAACACCATGACCAGAGAGCTCCTTCTCCTTTGGAAGCCCAAGTTCGCGGTATGCAGCACCGGTTGAGATGATTACGGCCTTCGCTTCGAAGGTTTCCCCACCACCGGTCTTGACAATCTTCACGTCGCCCTTGAGGTCGACCTCGACCACGTCATCGAACAAAATCTCGGTGCCAAAGCGCTCGGCCTGGGCCTGGAAGTTAGCCATCAGGTCGGGACCCATCAGGCCCTCTGGAAAGCCTGGAAAGTTCTCAACTTCGGTGGTCTTCATCAGCTCGCCACCTGGCTCAACGCTAGATGCAATTAGCAGCGGGTTTAGCTGAGCTCTGGCCGCGTAAATTGCTGCTGTGTAGCCCGCTGGTCCGGATCCGATGATGATTACTTCGCGCATTGCACTTCCTTACCTAACCCCAAACATAGACGGTCATCTATGTATTCCGTCTCTGGATGGGAAATCTTTACTAAAAGTTCAACTCTCAGTCCCGCTTTAACCTAGCGCCTAGCGCGCTCGAGACCTCACGCAGCTGTGGAACTTTCATTAGCCACAACAAGCCCAGATAGCTCAGCAATCCCACGCCGCCCACTAAAACCGAGGCCAGGATCGAAGTAACTACCTTGTCCAGCGCAAAAGAACCCTCGCCGACCCCACCGATAGCCCAGAGTGCCCCAATTGCCAGTGCGGTTGCTGGTATCGCGGCGAGGATGAACTTGAATAATGCAGCCCCGACCCCGAATCCCTTGAGGCCACCGATCTTCTTGCGCAATAGGAAGTAGCCCAATAGCCCCTGAACCATGATGGTGGTTGCCGTCAGCAGCGAGAGCGACACAACCAACCACTCCTTGGCCATGGTCGCGCCAAGGGTGAGCGATCCGGCGATGTGGAGCGCAATCTGAACCGTAGTGAATACAAAAGGCGTTCTGGTGTCCTCTAGAGCAAAAAATGCTCGTTGGATCATGTAGACAAAGCTGAAGGGCACCAATCCAACCATCAGCGCAATTATCACGTTGCCCAGAGCAACCGTCGCGGGGTATTCGCCCGCGAACACTCTTGCCACCGGATAGGCGAGAACCATGATTAGTGCCGAGGAAATCACGCTAACCAGCGCTATTACCTTTAGACCTGCAGTCAGGTCCTGCTTGAACTTGTCAAAGTCACTAACACTTGCGTGCTTTGCCATTCTGGTGAAGTAGGCGGTGGCAACCGAGACGGTGACCACAGAGTGCGGCAGCATGAAAATCAACCAAGCGATGGCGGCCGCTGCTACCGATGCAACCCCGATCCCAGCGGTATCGCGGGCTGAAGCCGCGGTAGAGGCCACTGCGGTCTGCACCAACCCACCAACCTGGGTTACCAAAACCATTCCAAGCGACCAACTGGCAGCCTTTAGAGCAGGTCCAAGGCCGAAGCCCCGCCACTTGAAGTTCAAAGACAGGCTTAACCCGATTCGCTTCCAGCTCAACAGCAGAATTAACGCTTGAGCGGCAACTCCCAAAGTTGCACTTCCAGAGAGCAGAGCGATTCGATCCGCGCCCCAGTTCTCCACCGACCGCTCACCGGTTGGGTCAGCACCAAAAATGAGCACGAATGCGAGCAGGCCAAGGATTGAAACCACGTTATTTAGCACCGGTGCCCACATAAACGGCCCGAATGCACTTCTGGAGTTGAGCACCTCGCCCAGGATCGAGTAAAGCCCATAGAAAAACAGCTGCGGCAGACACCAGTAGGCAAAGGCAGTAGCGAGCGCTAGCTGCTCTGCTGTCCACTCAGACGTGTAGAGCTGGACCAGAAGTGGGGCCGCGAGCGTGAAAACCAGGGTTAGCAGGAAGAACACAGTGATTGCCAGGGTCACGAAACGGTCGATATAACCCTTGCCCCCATCGGCAAGTGCCCTGGCCCGAACGAGCTGGGGCACCAGAACTGCGTTTAAAACTCCGCCCACGATGATGGCGTAGACGTTATTGGGTAACTGATTCGCGACTCCGAATGCGTCTGCGGCATCGGTGGTAACGCCGATCGCGGCAGCCAACATAACCGCACGAAGGAAGCCAAGAATTCGAGAAACTATGGTTCCCGAAGCCATCAGCAGAGAGCTTCTGGTTACCGAGGGTTCTTGGTCACTCACCCCGGCTCCTTGCTAGCTTCACCACAGTCCTCACCACACCAATCACAATTAGCGAAAACATCGCTACAGCAAGTGAAACCAGAAGGAAAAGCTCAATGTCATAGTTCACCGAAACATCGATGACACTTTCCTCGCCGATCTTTTTGCCCTTGATCTCAAGCCAGAGGCGTATTGAAACCGGGCCATTGGCAATCGCCCTAACCGGTAACTCAGCCACAGCAGAGGTGTTTCCGGGAATGATGATGGTTTGGCTATCAAGCACCTCGAGCCGGAAGCTGGTTGCCGCACCGTAGACCGTGACCTCCATCGGAACCGAACTGGGATTCATGACAGTTACCGGGATCCGAGCATCGCGCGCCACAAGGTTGATTGTGCTTCCCGGGACGATGTGAACCGAATCGGTTGCAAAAGCTGGCCCGGAGAGGCTAAACAGCACCAGCAGTGCAGCCATTAGCCGCTTCAATTCAGAATCTCCTGCGCTCGCTGAGCCACTTTGCGCTCATTCTCATGAGCCAAAACGTTTTCCAGCTCGCTCAATGGAAACCACTTGGCCTCAATCACCTCACCGGCCGGGTCGTGATCGCCAGAAAGCTCGCCACCAATCTGCCGAAGCAGGAAGTGGTGAACGGTTTTTCTGATGCGCTGGGTGCCGATTTTGAAGGTGTAGGTGATCTCGCCGAGCTTGTCGATGATCTCGGCCTCCAGGCCAGTTTCCTCGTAAACCTCTCGGATTGCGGTTACCGCCAGGTCCTCCCCGCGCTCGATGTGCCCCTTGGGTATGCACCAATCCGCCCTACCACCGCGATTTTTGTGGCTAATCAGGGCGATGAGGTTTGGGTTTTCGCTGTTAATCACGAGCCCGCCAGCAGAGACCTCGATTTGGGTCTGTGGGCGGATGATTTTCATGGAGCAACTCTACTTGCGGTTTAGCAAAACCTCTGTGGCAAGCTAGTGCCGTGCAAGACGTCGCCCAAGCCCTAGAGAACCTGCAGCGGAATACTCAAAATCCGCTGTTGGACCGACTTGGCGCACTTTTTGAAGCCTCAGGTTTTGAGCTGGCCCTGGTGGGTGGACCAGTGCGCGACGCAATTCTGGGTCGAGTTGCCCCAGACCTAGATTTCACTACCAGCGCTGACCCAGATCAGATTTTGAAAATCTTGAAGCCAATCGCCTCAGCTATCTGGGACATTGGTCGTGCCTTCGGCACCATTGCTGCGCAGATTGGCGATGAGAAGGTCGAAATTACGACCTACCGAGCAGATTCCTATGACGCCACCACTCGCAAACCAACCGTGGAGTTTGGCGACAATCTCGAAGACGACCTGGTCAGAAGAGACTTCACCGTAAACGCCATGGCGCTGCGGCTACCATCAAGGACCTTCGTTGACCCGCACTCGGGCCTGAGGGACTTGCTTTTCAGCACATTGAAGACCCCTTCGAAGCCTGAGATTTCATTTTCGGACGATCCACTGCGCATGATGCGCGCTGCAAGGTTTGCATCCCAGCTTGGCTTTGAAATCGAGCCCGAGACTTTCGAAGCAATGGTTTCGATGCGTGAGCGAATTTCGATCATCTCGATGGAGCGAGTCAGAGACGAGCTCTCCAAATTGCTCACCTCTGGCAACCCTAGGCCCGGCCTAGAGGCGCTAGTGGACTCCGGAATCGCAGATATCGTGCTGCCGGAGCTCCCCGCACTGCGGCTAGAACTCGATGAACATCACCACCACAAGGATGTTTATCAGCACACTCTGACGGTGGTTGAGCAGGCAATTGACTATGAAGCCGACTACGGCTTACAGGGCGACCTGGTGCTGCGCCTGGCCGCATTGCTGCACGACATCGGTAAGCCAGCGACCAGGCGTTTGGAGCCGGGTGGGGCGGTTTCTTTCCACCACCACGATGTGGTGGGTGCCAAACTAGCCAAGAAGCGGTTGCAGGAGCTTCGATTCGACAACGACACCATCAAGGCTGTTGCCAAGCTGATCGAGCTGCATCTGCGCTTCTTCGGCTATTCCGACCAGCAATGGAGCGACAGCGCGGTTCGGCGTTATGTCCGCGATGCTGAGGACCAACTCCTCAGACTCCACGCCCTCACGCGAGCAGATGTGACTACCAGAAACCGCCGAAAGGCCGATCGACTAGCTCACGCCTACGACGATTTAGAGCAACGCATCAAGGTTTTGCAGGAGCAGGAGGAGCTTGATTCTCTGCGACCCGAGCTCGATGGCGCTGCGATCATGGAGCTCCTGGGACTAAAGCCTGGGCCAGAGGTTGGACAGGCCTATAAGTTCTTGATGGAGATTCGACTCGACGAGGGCGAGATTGGCCCAGAAGAAGCCAAAAAACGCTTGCTTACCTGGTGGCAGTCTCGTTAGACTTCCAAGGTTGCCCAAGGCAACACTATGCAAAATACCCTCCTGTCACGGAAGGACCGTGACCGTTTAGACCGAAGGAGGTGGGTTAGCTATG
>JACCDS010724520.1_pt1 | contig 13261 bp, 11 predicted proteins | sample 7446441 | NCBI WGS metagenome assembly JACCDS01 (sample SAMN15323445, study PRJNA562643) | freshwater metagenome | isolation source: river surface water | place: USA:Blue River Watershed | collected 2017-08-17
GCAAGCTGATCGTGCACGTGATCCCGTTCGAGAACCGCCGGCAGATCCTGGTGTCGCATGACGTGACCCGTTTCGAGCAGCTCGACCAGATGCGGCGCGACTTCATCGCGAATGCGTCGCACGAATTGCGCACGCCGCTGACCGTGATCAACGGTTTCCTCGAGATCGCCTTGTCCGAACCCGACCTCGACGCCGCCACGCGCGCGCAGCACCTGAAGCTGATGGCCGAGCAGGGCAAGCGGATGGAGAACCTGGTCGAGGACATGCTGCACCTGACGCGGCTGGAATCGGTCGAATATCCGCTGCGCGAGGAGACCGTCGATATGGCGTTTCTGCTTGAGCAGGTACAGGCCGAAGGACAGGCGCTGTCGGGCGGGCGGCACCGGGTCACGCTGGCCTGCAGCGGCCCCGACCTGCGTGGCAGCACTGAAGAGTTGCGCAGCGCGATCGGCAACCTGGTCTCGAACGCGGTGCGCTACACGCCGGACGGCGGCACGATCTCCATCGACTGGAGCGACGACGCCGACGGTCCGCGCTGCACCGTTTCCGATACCGGCATCGGCATCCGTCCCGAGCATATTGCGCGACTCACCGAGCGCTTCTATCGCGTCGACAAGAGCCGCTCGCGCGAAACGCGCGGCACCGGGCTGGGCCTGGCGATCGTCCGCCATGTGCTGCTGCGCCACCATGCGCAGCTGCATGTCGAGTCCGAGGACGGCCGTGGCAGCCGCTTCACGATACGTTTCCCGCGCAGCGCGGTCACGCTTGACGCCGCCTGAGCCGCGTTTTCAGAACAGCGACGCGGGCGTAAAGCGCAGCCCGAACGACAGCCATTGCGCGTCGGACGGGCCGCCGAACTGGCGGCCAACGGTCGAGTCCAGCTGCCACAGGCCCGGCACCAGGTGATAGCGCGCGCCGGCCTGCCACCATGCGCTGCCGTCGGTGCCGAAGCCTTCGCCGACCAGCGTCCAGCGCGGGTTCATGTTCAGCTCCGTTCCCAGTCCCCAGGTCAATTGGTTGCGATGTGTCGCCTTGTCGCGCAGCCAGCCGAGGTTCGCATGCACGACCAGCTGGTCGCCGGCGAACGACGCCGAGAAGGGCACGTACGCATAGGTATTCCCGAGCAGGTTGGGTCCGGGGTTGATCTGCGGATGGCGAATCGTGCCGACAGCAAGGCCGATGCCCCAGCCGTCCGTCTGCAGCGGGCGGAACAGCGTTTTAGCCTGCAGGACGTAGTCGTTGGTCGATGCCTCGTTATCGGTATGCGCGAGTCCGCCGCCGAAGGTCAGTTCGAAATTACCCCAGGGATTGCAGGCCGGCAGCGCCCACAGTTCGGTGCTGTGCGGATAGACCCGTGCCCAGCTCTCCAGCTGGCAGCTGCCGGCGGTGGTCAGGCGTGCGTCATCGGTGACGAAAGGGCGGGCGGCCCACGCGGGCGTCGTGGCGAGGGTCAGGGCGCCCAGGAGGGCAAGCGCAGGCAGGGAACTCTTGTGCATGCACGCGAGTGTAGCAAGCGGTTGTTTCAGCCTCGTTTCGCGCGCGCAGATGTGAAAAAAAACGGCCCGCCGAAGCGGGCCGCCAAACCATCGTGGAGATCGGGGGAGATTACAGTCCAGGGCTTACTTCCAGATTGCCGCGCCGCTGCTGTCCTTCAGCGAGGCCTTCCAGAGGTCATGAACCTGCTTGACGACCGTTGCCGGCATCGGCACGTAGTCGAGGTCGGTCGCCATTTGCGCGCCGTTCTTGTAGGCCCAGTCGAAGAACTTCAGCACGGCACGACCGGTCAGCGCTTCCGGCTGGGTCTTGTGCATCAGGATGAAGGAAGCACCGGTAGCAGGCCAGCTGTTCTTGCCCGGCTGGTTGGTCAGCACGACTGCCATGCCCGGAGTGGCGACCCAGTCGCCGTTGGCGGCGGCCGCCTTGAAGGTCTCGTCATCCGGCGCAACGAACACGCCGTCGCGGTTCTTCAGCTGTGCGAAAGCGATCTTGTTCTTCTTCGCGTAAGCGTACTCGACATAGCCGAATGCGCCCTTGACGCGCTGCACGTTCGCAGCCACGCCTTCATTGCCCTTGCCGCCCACGCCGGTCGGCCACTTGACCGCGGTACCGGAGCCGATGGTCGCCTTGAAGTCGGCGTTGGCCTTGGACAGGTAGTCGGTCCACAGGAAGGTCGTGCCCGAGCCGTCGGCGCGGTGGACGACGGTGATCGCCAGTGCCGGCAGCTTCACGTCCGGGTTCAGCGAAGCGATCGCAGCGTCGTTCCACTTGGTGATCTTGCCGAGATGGATGCCTGCGACGACTTCCGGGGTCAGCTTCAGCTGGCCGGCTTCGATGCCGTCGAGGTTAAACACCGGCACCACGCCACCGATGATGGCCGGGAACTGCACCAGGCCTTCCTTCTCCAGCTCGTCTGCCTTCAACGGCATGTCCGACGCGCCGAAATCGACCGTCTTCGCCTTGATCTGGCGAATGCCGCCGCCGGAGCCGATCGACTGGTAGTTCAGGCCGATGCCGGTCTGTGCCTTGTAGGCCTCGGCCCACTTCGAATAGATCGGGAACGGGAAGGTTGCGCCGGCGCCGGTCAGGTCGGCAGCGTGGGTCGACAGGCTCAGCAGCAGGCCGGTGGCCGCGGCGGCAACGCCTTTGATCAGTTGCTTGGTTCGCATGGATGGCTCCTTTTGGGGTTGTCTTACTATCAGGGACAGGGCGGACTCTACGAAATATTTGTGTCAGGTTTATGACAGCAATGGCAATGACCGAAACGCCGCTTCTGCATCGCATGAGACGCGCAATGGCAAGTTGCCCCGAATGTAACAATATTGTCACAGATGCGGTTTACCCTGCTTCAATGAACTCCGCAAGAAACACTTCAGCGGCCACGCGCCGCATCCCTTCCGCCAAACCCGCTCCCGCGGGACCGGCGCTGCTCAACCGTGAACTGTCGCTGCTCGCCTTCAACCGGCGCGTGCTGGCGCAGGCGCAGGATGAAAACATTCCGCTGCTTGAGCGGCTGAAGTACCTGTGCATCGTCAGCAGCAATCTCGACGAGTTCTTCGAGGTGCGCGTGGCCAGCCTGATGGCGCGCGACCGCGAGGAACGCGGCGCGGCAGGGCGTGCGCTGCTGCCGAATTTCAGCGAGGTCAGCGTCGTGGCCCATGAGCTGGTGCGCCAGCAATACGCCACGCTGAACGAGCAGATCCTGCCGGCACTGGCCACGGCCGGCATCCACCTGCTGCGCCATGCCGAACGCAGTGATGCGCAGCGGGCCTGGGTCAAGGACTTCTTCGAGCGCGAGGTGCGGCCGCTGCTGACGCCGATCATGCTCGATCCCGCGCATCCTTTCCCGCAGGTCGTCAACAAGAGCCTGAACTTCGTCGTCGAGCTGGCCGGCAAGGATGCGTTCGGCCGCGGCACCTCGATCGCCGTGATGAAGGCGCCGCGCGTACTGCCGCGCATCATCCGGCTGCCGGACGGGCTCGATGGTGCCGGCGCGGCCTACTGCCTGTTGTCGTCGGTGATCCATGCGCATATCGCCGACCTGTTCCCGGGCCGCGAGGTACTCGGCTATTCGCAATTCCGCGTCACGCGCGACAGCGACCTGTGGGTCGACGAGGAAGAAGTGAAGAACCTGCGCCAGGCGCTGAAGGGTGAATTGCAGACGCGCCAGTTCGGCTTTGCCGTGCGGCTCGAGGTCGCGAAGAACTGCCCGCCGCACCTCGCGCAATTCCTGCTCGACCAGTTCGACATTGCGCCCGATTTCCTGTACCCGGTCGACGGCCCGGTGAACATGGTCCGGCTGAACGAACTGATCGACTACGCATCCAAGCCGGAATTCCGTTTTCCGCCGTTCTCGCCGCGCCTGTCCGTGCCGGCCAGCGGCGGCGAGCTGTTTGCGCTGCTTGCCCGTCAGGACGTGCTGCTGCACCATCCCTTCCAGTCCTTCCAGCCCGTGATCGATTTCATCCGCACTGCCGCGCGCGACCCGTCGGTGGTGGCGATCAAGCAGACGATTTACCGCACCGGCATGAACTCCGAGCTGATGGAGGCGCTGATCCTGGCCGCGCAGAATGGCAAGGAAGTGACGGTGGTGGTAGAGCTGATGGCGCGCTTCGACGAGGAGGCCAACATCAACTGGGCCGACAAGCTCGAGCGCGTCGGCGCGCAGGTCGTCTACGGCGTGGTCGGCATGAAGACGCACGCGAAGATGGCGCTGGTGATCCGCCGCGAGTTCGGCAAGCTGAAGCTGTACGCGCACCTCGGCACCGGCAACTACCATCCGACCACCACGCGCTTCTATACCGACTTCGGCCTGATGACTGCCAACCAGGCGCTCGCGCGCGACGTCAACGAGGTCTTCATCAACCTGACCAGCCTGGCGCGGCCGAAGAAGCTCAGCCACCTGTGGGTCGCGCCGTTCGAACTGCAGAAGGAGCTGGTGAAGGCGATCCGCAACGAGACGCGCATCGCTGCCGAGGGGCGGCCGGCGCAGATCGTCGCGAAGATGAATACGCTGCAGGACGAGTCCATCATCGAGGCGCTGTACGAGGCGTCGAACGCCGGCGTGAAGATCGACCTGATCGTGCGCGGCGCCTGCGTGCTGCGCCCCGGCGTGCCGGGCAGGTCGGCGAACATACGCGTGCGCTCCATCATCGGCCGCTTCCTTGAACACAGCCGCATCTTCCAGTTTCGCAACGACGGCGCGAACGACGTTTACCTCGCCAGCGCCGACTGGATGAACCGCAACCTGTTCCGCCGCGTCGAGGTCGCGTTCCCGGTGCTGGACCGGCACCTGAAGAAGCGCGTGATCGACGAGGGCCTCAAGCCCTACCTGAAGGACAATCTGAACGCGTGGGAGCTGAACGACGAAGGCCATTACCAGCGCCGCAAGCCGGGCGCGCGGCAGCAGCCTTTCAGTGCGCAGCAGCACCTGATGCAGGAACTGGGCAGCTGATGGACCTCATCCTCTGGCGCCATGCGCAGGCGGAGGACGGCCTGCCCGACATCGAGCGGCCGCTGACGCCGCTCGGGCGCAAGCAGGCCGCGCGCATGGCCGCCTGGCTGGATCGCAGCCTGCCCAGCGGCTGCCGCATCCTCTGCAGCCCGGCGGTGCGCACCCGGCAGACCGCCGATGCGCTCGGGCGCAAGTACAGGCTGGCGCCCGAGATCGGGCCTGCCGCCAATCCGCAGCAGGTTATCGAGGCGGCCGGCTGGCCCGACGCGCGCGGGCCGGTGCTGCTGATCGGGCACCAGCCGTGGCTGGGGCAGGTGGCCGCGCTGCTGCTGAGCGGCCAGCCGCAGGACTGGACCGTGAAAAAGGCGAATGCCTGGTGGATCGCGCAGCGCGACCGCGACGAGGGCAACGCGATCTACCTGAAGGCGGTGCTGGCGCCGGAGTTCTTCAACGAGTGACGGCGTGCCGGCGGCCGCTGCCGCTGGCCGCTAGCGGCACGTCTGCCACAGCCACCACAGTCCGACCGGTCCGAAGATCCAGTATTCCACCGGCGCGCCGCAAATCCAGTGCTTGTGCCAGCCAGCGTGCGTCGGCTGGAACTTGCGCAGCCCGAAGGCCGGATTGAAGACGAACCACAGGAAATCTTCGCTGACCCAGAACAGCATGATGCAGGCCAGCGCACGCTGCTCGGCCACCAGGCTGTAGTCGCCGGCAAACACCAACGGAAAGTGGAAGAACAGCGCGACCAGCGAAAAGGCCCACGCGTGATAGCCCGTCATCGCACGGCCGCCCCACAGCAGGTCGAGCAGCCAGTGATGCTCGATGCGCCAGGTCGGCAGGTTGGCGGCCCAGCCGGCGTCACCCTCGATCGCCACTTCCAGCTTGGCGAAGCAGGCGCCCAGCAGCAGCACCGCGGCCAGCGTGGTCGCGAAAGCGATCGGCAGTTCGTTCATGCCAGTCTCCGCAGCAGCGCTTGTGCCGCATGCGGCTTCGCGATCGCCAGCGCGCGCTCGCGCATGCGCTGCAGCTGCGCCGGGTCGGCCAGCAGCCGCCGCAGCCGGAACAGCAGGGTCAGCGGATCGTCGGCGCGCACGGCTGCGCCTTGCTGCATCAGGTAGGCGGCATTGCGCTCTTCCTGTCCGGGGATGGGGTTCACCAGCAGCATCGGCAATCCCATCGCCAGGCATTCCGAGGTCGACAGCCCGCCGGGCTTGGTGATCGCGAGATCTGCGCAAGCCATCGCCAGATGGACGTCCTCGATGAAGCCGAAACAGCGCAGCCTTCCCGGAAAGGCCGCGGTCACGTCCTGCAGCGCGCGCTGCAGCGCCTCGTTGCGGCCGGCCAGCACGATCAGCTGCAGCTGCGGCTCCTGCTCGAGCAGCGAACGTATTGTGTCCACCTGCAGCCCGTTGCCGCCGCCGCCGCTCATCATCAGCACGGTCGGACGCTGCGGGTCGAGGCCGATGACGGCCGCTGCCTGCGCGCGCGGCGGCGCGGCCAGGAAGCCGGGCATCACCGGTATGCCGCTGACCAGGATTTGCGAGTCCGGCACGCCGTGGGCGGCCAGCCGGAAGGCCAGCTCGTCGCTGCCGACGACATAGCCGCTGATGCCGTCCTGCACCCACATCCGGTGCAGGTCGAAGTCCGTTACCTGCACCCAGACCGGACAGGTCAGCCGGCCCGCGAGGCGCTCGCCGGCGAGCAGCTCGGCCGGCAGGAAGTGGGTGCAGATGATGGCATCCGGCTGGAATGCGTCGATTTCCTCCAGCAGGCGTCGCGCGCACCGGCGTTGCAGGCTGCGGCGCAGCCGCTCCGCCAGGCCGTTCGTCGCCGCGCCATCCGTCTTGCGGTACAACCAGCCCCAGACCTCCGGCAGGCCGGACGACAGCCGGGTGTAGAGGTCGCGGTAGACTGCGCGGAACCAGCGCGGCACCAGCGACATCATGTCGCGGTGGCGTACCGACAGCTGCGGGAAGTCGGCGCGCGCGTGCGCGGCGATCGCCTCGGCGGCGCGCACATGGCCGGCGCCGGCCGACACCGACAGGATCAGCACGCGGGTGAGCTTGCGCCCGGCCGGGAACAGGTCGCCGACCGACGTCAGCTCGAAGCCGTCAAACAGCGCCGTCTCGCACAACCGCTGCAGCCTTTGCATCCAGCTCAGGCGGGCAACGGGCACGGCGCTTCCTCCAGCTGCTCCTGCCCGACGAACTGGCCCTGTTCCCAGCGCAGCATCACTTCGTGCCAGTCGACCAGCCGCAGCGTGCCGTCGGCGTCCTCGACCAGTGCCGACAGGCTCTCCACCCAGTCGCCGTCGTTGCAGTACAGGATGCCGTCGATCTCGCGGATCTCCGGCTTGTGGATGTGGCCGCAGATCACGCCGTCCAATCCCTGCTTGCGCGCCTCGGCGGCCAGCGCCTGTTCGAACGAGCTGATGTAGCTGACCGCGTTCTTCACCTTCAGCTTCAGGTATTGCGACAGCGACCAGTAGGGCAGGCCGGCGCGCGCGCGCCAGCCGTTGTAGACCTGGTTGAACTTCAGGATCATCGTGTACAGCGAGTCGCCGACGTAGGCGAGCCATTTCGCGCAGGCGATCACGCCGTCGAAGCGGTCGCCATGCAGCACCAGCATGCGGCGGCCGTCGGCGGTGGTATGGATATGCTCGTCGCGCACCTTGATGCCGCCGAAGTCCTGGCCGATGAACTGACGGATCGATTCGTCATGGTTGCCGGGCACGAAGATCACCTTGGTGCCTTTCTTCGCCTTCTTCAGCACCAGCTGCACGACATCGTTGTGCGTCTGGTGCCAGTACCAGCGACGCTTCAGCTGCCAGCCGTCGATGATGTCGCCGACCAGATAGAGCTTGTCGGACTCGGTGGCCTTCAGGAACTCGAGCAGGCGCTTGGCCTGGCAGCCGCTGGTGCCCAGGTGCAGGTCCGAGATGAAGATGGTGCGAAAGCGCAGCGGCGGGGCCTTGTGGCGCGGATGGTCGATCAGCCGGGTCTTGCGCTTCGGTTTGCCGAAGGCGTCGCGAATGTTCATGCGGCGACCTCATCCTTGAGGTAGTGGCGCGCGTAGCGGCTCTCCATGCGCGCCAGCGGCAGCATCATGAACAGGTCGGCGCAGTGGAAATCGGGATCCCAGGCCGGCTCGCCGCAGATCCACGCGCCGCTGCGCAGGTAGCCCTTGATCAGCGCAGGCACCACGACACCGGAGGCCGGCGGCTCGTCGCTCAGCGGGAAGGCCAGCTTCGGCTCCACGTGGTACTCGGGCGGCGCCATGTGCGTGGCCGCGAGCTGGCGATACACGCCGTTGATGGTGTTGCCGCCGTCGGCCAGGCTGACGCTGGCGCAGCCGATCAGGTATTCCGCGTTCTCGCGCTTCATGCAGGCGGCCAGGCCAGCCCACAGCATCATCAGCACGCCGCCGCCGCGGTAGTCGGGGTGGATGCAGGCGCGGCCCGCCTCGAGGATGCGCGGGCGCAGGTGCTGCAGGCGCGACAGGTCGAACTCATGCTCCGAGTAGAAGCCGCCGGTGCGCGCCAGGCCGCGTCCGCCCAGCACGCGATACGTGCCCACGACCTTCAGCGTGCGCGTGTCGCGCACCAGCAGGTGATCGCAGTAGTCGTCAAACTCGTCCTTCTCGAGGCCTTCGCCATTCTCCAGCGAGTCCAGGCCCATCGCCTCGACGAACACCTGGTAGCGCAGGCGCTGTACCTCGCGCACTTCCTCGGGCGTGGTCGCAAGGCTCAGGGAGAGCTTGGGAAAGCTGGGGGTGGCGTCGGCTCGAACAGTCGTCAGGCGCATGATTCCTCCTCTGGAAAGTTATGCGCCTGACTTTAGCCAGCGAATGCTGCAGGGGTGTGACGCCGGCATGTCGCTTCTGTTACAAAATCCGTACCATTGTGACGATGGCCTGCCGGCCTGCGGGCCTTACCCCGCGCCGACCGGGCCGCCGTCGTCGCGCGTGATGACGACCGTGGCCGAGCGCGGGCGCGCATCGCCGCCGCCGGGCCAGTGGCTGAGGTAAGTGGCCGGGGCGGCGATGTCGAAGCCCTTGCCCGAGGTGGTTTCGCCCGGATGCTGGATGTTGACGAACAGCGCGCGGCCGTCGGGCGACTCGGCCAGCCCGGTGATCTCGCAGTCGACCGGCCCGACCAGGAAGCGGCGCAGGCTGGCATCGGACGCCGGCTTGCCGACGTGGGTGACGACGGACTTCTCGATGGCGCCATCGCTACTGGTCACGGTGCGGCTGCCGCCGTCGCCCACGCTGCCGGGGATGGCCGCCAGCAGCATGCAGTTGCTGGCGTCGGTCATCGCGCTGTCGTCGGTCTCGATCCACAGCAGGCCGCTGCGCGAGAACCACAGCCCGTCGGGCGAGGAAAAATCATTGTCTGCGCCGAGGCCGGACAGGTTCACGCGGGCGGCGTCGGCCGACTCGCGCGCGGCGAACAGGAAGACATCCCAGCGGAAGCGGCTCGCATCGGCGCGGCCGTCCTGTTCGGCCCAGCGGATGATGTGGCCGTTGACATTGCCGCGTCCCTGCTTGCCGGCCTTCGGGTCGGTGTAGAAGCGCGGGTTGGCGGCATCGAGCTGCGCCAGTTCGCGCGAGGGGTTGTAGGTGAGGGTCATGTAGACCTCGCCGTTGCGCGGGTTGACCGCGCCCCATTCGGGCCGGTCCATCCGGGTCGCGCCGGCGGCGTCCGCCGCCAGCCGCGCATGGATCAGCACGTCGGCCTGGTCGGAGAATGCGTAGGCCGGGCTGGCCGGGTGTATGCCGTTGGCGCCCAGCTTCAGCTCCAGCCATTCGCCGCTGCCGTCGGCGTCGAAGCGCGCGACGAACAGGCGGCCGCTGTCGAGGTATTTGTCGCCGGCGGCGCTGCCGCGGGCGGCATCGGCCGGATCCCACACGGCGTTCGACACATATTTGTAGATGTACTCGCCGCGCGCATCGCAGCCCATGTACCAGACCAGCGGCCGGCCCGGCACCACCGGGCCCGGCCATGCGCCCTCGTGCGCGAAGCGGCCGAGCGCGGTGCGCTTTTTCGGCGTCGACTGCGGGTCGAACGGGTCGATTTCGACCACCCAGCCGAAGGTGTTCGGCGCGTGCCGGTAGTCGTCGCTGCCGTCGGCCGAGGTGCCGCGTACCGACGCATCCCAGCGGCCATAGCGCCGGTCGGCGGTGTCGGGCTGCACGCTGGCCCACAATTCGCGCCCCGGTCCGCCGATGCCATAGCGTTTCAGCGCGGCGATTTCCTTCGCGCTGCGCTTCGCGTCGTCCGCCGGCAGGCGGCGGAAATAGCCGGCCCAGTTTTCTTCGCAGGTCAGGTAGGTGCCCCACGGCGTATGGCCGCTGGCGCAATTGGCGACGGTGCCGCGCGTGCGCGTGCCGGTCTGCGAGTACTGCGTCACCAGCAGCGGGCTGCGCGCCGCCGGCCCACGGATTTCCATGTCTGTGAAGGTGGTGATGCGGCGGCTGAAGCGGGAATCGACGACCCGCTGCCAGCGCCCGCCGTGCCGCCGGGCCTCGATCACGCTGACGCCATGCGCCAGCATCTCTTTCAGCACTTCCTCTTCCGAGATGCGGCGACCATCGATGATGGTCTGGCCCTGGGTGTGCAGGAAGGCGCCGGTGACGGCTTCGTGATTGATGCACAGCAGCGCATGGTCGGAGGCATTCCGGTCCCAGCGGCCGTTGCGGCCGATGCCGAAGAAATGCATGCCGTCGTGATGGTCGCCGGCGCGGCGCGAGAAGCTGGCGGCGTCGTCGCTGCCGTCGTTCGCATAGGCTGGCAGGGCGGGGTCGAGCGGATCGCCGGTGGCCAGCAGCACGGACCACGAATAGCCGGGGGCGACACGCAGCGCGTCGGCCGTATGTTTCGGCACGGCGCTGAAATTCAGCTTCAGCTCGCGCATCGCCGCCTGTGCGTCGCCGGCGGGCGACAGCAGCAGGCTGCCCGCGCCGACATAGCCGGCCGCGGCTGCGGCCAGCGAGCCTTTCAGCAGGCTGCGGCGCGACAGCCGCGCGTCGAGGATGGAGGAAAAATCGGTGCTGCCGGACGGCGTGTCGGCGTCTTTCATGAATCCGCTCCTGGTTAGGGGCGCACGCCCCGGTCAGTCGACCATCAGAGCAGGATAAGATGAAAGCGTGATGACAGCCTGCGCCCGGGCGGGCGCGGCTGCAAAATTTTCCTGCCTTACTTCTTCTTCGGGCGGCCGGCCTTCAGCGGGGCCAGCGCCGCCTGCGCGGATTGCAGTTTCTTCGGTTCCAGTTTGGCGATCAGCGCCACGCCGATGCGCAGCAGCTCGCTTTTCTTGATCTCGAAACCGGCGGCGACACAGGCCTTTTTCACTTGCGCGAACACCGCGTACTCGGCTTCCGGCATCGTGAAGCTGTCACGCACCAGCTTGGGCTTTTTCGCCTTCTCGGCGGCGGCCGGCGCCTTGGCCGGCGTCTTGGCAGATTTCGCCGGCGTTGCGGCCTTCACCGGGGCAGCCTTCGCCGCCGGGCGCTTCTGCGCCGGCTCTGCGGCAGGCTTCCTGGCTTTGGCGGCCGGCTTGGCGGCCGGTTTTGCAGCCGGCTTTGCGGCCGGCTTTGCGGTCCTGGCCGGAGCGGCCTTCTTTGCGGCGGTCGGTTTCGTGGTCATGACGGACTCCCTTCGGATTAAATGTGTAAACAATATAAATCATTATATTCACGCATTCAAGCCTTCGTCCGGCGTCGCCGCACGCCCGGTTCAGCTGGCGCTGCGCACGATGAACTGTCGGCCGGCCTCTTCCCAGGCCGACTTTTCCTTCGCGATCCAGTAGGCGAGGGTGGGGTGGGCGGACAGCGCCTGCGCGCCGACGGCCAGCTCGATGCGCCCGCGCATGCGCAGCCGTACCGGCTCGACCAGCGGGTCGATGCGCGCGTGCATGAACAGGATGCCCAGCCGCAGCGCCAGGATCGCCCGCGCGACATCGGGCGAGGCGAGCGCGTCGGCCACCTTGCGCAGGTTGCCCTTCTGCGCCAGCAGCAGCACCGACAGCAGGTGCTGCTCGTGGGTGGTGAAGCCGGGCAGGTCGGCGTGCAGCGCGAGGTAGGCGCCGTGCTTGTGGAAGCCGGTATGGGACACCATCATGCCGACCTCGTGCAGCTGGCCGGCCCAGCCGAGCATGCGCTGATGGACGCCGTCGTCGCCGTCGAGCTGGCGATACAGCGCGACCGCGTTTGCCGAAGCCTGCGCCGCGCGCGCTGCGTCCACGCCGAAGCGCTGCATGAAATGGCGCACCGACGCCTGGCGGCGGTCGCGCTGGTGCTCGCGCATGTGCAGGTCCCACAGCACGCCCATGCGCAGGCCGGCCTCGATCGGCTGCACCGTGCGCAAGCCCGCCTCCTGCGCGAGGCCGAGCAGCACCGGCAGGCCGCCGAGGATCACGCTGATGCGCTCCGCGCGCGCGCCGGCCAGATCGATGCGGCCCTTGCGGCCGAAGTCGATCAGGCGCTCCTTGAGTGCCGTCAGGCCTTTCACTGACAGCTGGCCGTCGCCGAGCGCGTTCTTTTCGATGACTTCCGCCAGCGTGCGCATCGTGCCGGACGAGCCATAGGCGACGTCCCACAGCTTCGGATGGAACGGCGTGATGCCGTCTTCGAAGCGGCTGCGCGCCTCGAGGATGGCGTCGTCGAATGCAGCGGCGGTGATGCGCTCGCCGCCGAAGAAATTCGCCGCGGTGGCGGCGGTGCCGATGCTGAAGGATTCGACTTCCTCGATCTCGCTGCCTTGCCCGAGGATCAGCTCGGTCGAGCCGCCGCCGATGTCGACCACCAGCCGGCGCTCGTCAGGCCGGTCGAGCGCGCACGACACGCCCATGTAGATCAGCCGGCCTTCCTCCTCGCCGGAGATCACTTCGATCGGGTGGCCGATCGCCTTTTCCGCCAGCGGCAGGAAGCTGGCGGCGTTGCGCGCGATGCGCACGGTATTGGTCGCGACCACGCGCACGCTGGCCAGCGGGGTGGCCTTCAGTATGCGCGCGAACCGCGACAGGCAGGCCAGCGCGGTGTCGATCGCCTGCGGCGTCAGGTTGCCGCGGCGGTCGAGCCCCGCGCCGAGCATGACCGGCTCGCGGGCGCTGTTGACGATGCGGATGCGCTCGCCATCGAAGGTGCCGATGTGAAGGCGGAAGCTGTTCGACCCGAGGTCGACGGCGGCGAACATGGCGGTGATTCTCCTGGGCTTGTTCGTGAAAAACTTTATATCGTCCGACGCGAATGTGACGGCCTCATGACGGGGATCGCGGGTGTTGTATTTGTCTCTTGCTCGCCATTATCGACGGC
>JACCDS011870723.1_pt1 | contig 13261 bp, 10 predicted proteins | sample 7446441 | NCBI WGS metagenome assembly JACCDS01 (sample SAMN15323445, study PRJNA562643) | freshwater metagenome | isolation source: river surface water | place: USA:Blue River Watershed | collected 2017-08-17
GCAGCAGCTGCATCGATGGCAGCAAGATCAGGCTCACCGCGCCCAGCGACGCCAGCGGCTTGCCGCGAAGTTGACGGGGTTCACGGAATGCCGTGAGATGAGCAAGCGTGACGCCGTAACTCAGCATGGCCAGGAAGCCGGCGGCGGCGCCCATGCGCGTGTGCTGTGCAGCCAGCACGCCATAGACCAGGGTGCTGAGTGCCAACGCCGCCATCCACAACGCGCGACGCCGGTAAGCGGTGAAGGCCAGCAGCAAACCCGCCACCAGCGGCATGCCCACGAAAATGATCGCTTCGGACGCGGATGTCACGGGCATCAATTCCTGAATGTGATTCCACCACAGTGTCCTCAGCTCGGGCGGGATCAATCCTGCTGGCCCTTGCAACGCGCCGGGCACCATCAGCAGCCACGACAACGCCGCAACAATGGCCGCACCAGTCATCCCCGAGACGCGCCGCCACAACGACCAGTGCAGTGTCGTCAGCAAATCGGCGAGCACAAGCAGGCCTCCTAGCAGCCCGCCAAATGTCAGCCAGGCCAGACTGAGGTGATCCAGCGCCCAGGCAGGAAAGGTCGGCGGCGGTGGATCGATCAGCCATCCGATCAGCAGCGTGCCGCAGAGTCCCAACGCGATCGGCCAGAGTGGATCATTGCCGGGATACTGGAGCCGCAGTGCAACACGGATAGCCACCATCGCGACAACCAGCAGCATGGTCTCGGGGGAAATCCACAAGGCCAGTGCCAGCAACGCACCAGCTATTGCAGCCCCGGTGTTCCAGTGCCGGCGTGCTGCCGCCGTTGGGAACAAGAAAAATGCGGCAGCCGCGACCGGGACCAGCATGAAGACGTGGTGAGTAATCTGAACAGGCTGGCCATAACCGCGCAACGGTCCGCATGAAACCAGCGCAATCACGGCGACCAGCGCGGCCAGTGGACTCCCCTGGTTCAGAATGACGCGTGCCACCAGCAGCGCCAACGCCAGGAATGACAGGACGGTCGTTGCCGAGCCGGCCGCGAGCAGCGCCCCATTTTGCGCAAATCCGACGGCCTGCAATAGATGGGACAACTGCAGCACAGTCCAGGAATGCACCGCCGACCAGTGCTGATACGTCCCGAACGGCGCATTGTCACGCGCGATGTACTGGAATCCCGTTTCCGGGGTGTATTCGCGCAGCAGCACGAGCTTATAAAAGCTATCCGGATTGGGTAACTCCGCGCGTATTAATTGAGACCACTGATCCACGGCAATCACGCATAGGGCCAGCACGACGATAAACGCAGATAACAGGAAGGCCCGCTGGGGAGTCAGTTTTTCAAGCACGGTGTCAGTAATCAGTAATCAATGGTCAGTGCGCATTAAAGGACGAGCACAGGAGCCGCAGCGAAATTGTCGCCCCTCGATAAGCTCCTGACTTGCCATTCCTCAGCACCCGCTGGCGCGGCTCCAAACGTATCTTGGCCAAGAGATCCCGCAGGATCGACAGTACCAAAAGAGCGACCGCTATCAGGCTAATGCTGCTCGCCAGGATGGCGGTAGGAGGGTACAGCATCAGCCCGGACTGGAAAGCCTTGATCAGCACAGGTATGCCCAGTGCCAGCGAGGTCAGCGCGAAAGTCGCGGCAAAAAATCCATAGAAGCGGCTCGGATGAAAATGACGCAACAGCAGAAAATAGATTTTCAAGGAGAAGTCAGAGATTTCTTAGGCTGAGGTCCGTTAAAGATTTCAGTTGATCGCAGCAGTAAACCTTGCGTCGAATAGGACGAGAAAATAATTGACTGCTTGCCGCTCAATGGCAGCCGGCATCTTCCGATCATTTCCGATGTTGCGCAAGACCGGGGACCGCAATCTTCTGGCGGGAGTGCCGACCAAGGAAATCATCGTACGTTTTGACGATTTCACGCCAGTGCATCTGCATACTCTCGATCTCGCTGTTCGTGTCTGTGATTCTGCGTAATTCCAGCGAATAGGCAAAGAAGTGCGCGGCCGAGCCGTCATCAATACTTGATGGTCGACGCTGCAACTTACCGATCTCGCTTGTGATCACAAGTTGATAAAGCGTAGGGAGAACTAGGCATCGCACTCCGGGGTCATCCGGCCCGTCCTCTGCACTACTCAGGCTGCATTTCTCATGGACAAATGAGCGTTTTTAATGGCATCTTTAGGGGTTTAACATTCTGTCTGGCCATCGCGTTCACCGGAAAAACTCGCGCCGAATCGATTCGGCACTGATTTCTCGATTTGGACAGATCATCGACAGCTTGCAGCCGCTCATAAATCGCCCGTCAATCAGCAAAGGCTGGGGTGTTGATTTTTAATACTCGAATACCGGCAATGAGCGAGACAACAAAGCATAAACAGCGGATTTTCCGATAAATCAGTTGCCATGGACGGCCCTCTTCTTTCAAGACTTCTGGCATCAAACGGCCGACGTCCTATCTGGGAAGCTATTGCCATCCTGATCGGCTGGTCCAGCCTGGTGCTTTACCAGGCCTCTGTCCATGTAATGTGGCGAGATGAAGTTAGGGCCTTGTCGATCGCGCTGTCTGGCGACGATCTCAAAGGCATGTTCGGGGTACTTCATGGCGAAGGGCACCCTGCGCTCTGGTACTTGCTCCTACGCGGTGCGCACGAAATCTTTGGTACTTACGCAGTGCTTCCGGGCGTGGCTTTTCTTATTGCCGCAGTAACGGTTGCCTTGCTTGTCTTTCTTTCGCCGTTTCCTCGGCTTGTCTTGCTCTTGCTGGTTGGCAGTCACTGCTTTCTCTATGAGTACTCGGTTATGGCGCGCAACTATGGGATCGCGGCATTGCTGTTATTCCTCATTGCTGCCCTATATCGGCGATGGCGTGATCGCGGGCCGTTGCTGGGTATTTTGCTTCTGCTGCTTGCCAATACCAATGTGATCGCAGCCATGATGGTCGGCGCTTTCCTGCTGTTCTGGTTCCTGGAGCTGTTAGAGGACAACGGTCGCCGCTGGACGGCGCCGTGGAAAAATTTCTTGGTTAATGCTGCGCTGGCGACAGTAGGGGTGGCGCTCTGCGCGCTGACGATGCTGCCAACCTTCAATGATGCGGCGGCAGTTAATTGGTCTGAAATCTCCCCTGTTACGGCCGCTTTCGAAGCGCTAACAAATCCGGGTGGCACCACACCGGGAGCGCTACTGGACTGGGCATTTCCAGGTCCGCTTATTTCGGTCCTGCTTTTCAGCATGACCTTGATATTGCTGCCACACCGCACGGCGTTTATTGCGGCATTGGCCGGGCTGTTACTGTTGTCGCTGTTCTCGCGCATCGGCGCCCTTGGCTCGTACCGACACGCATTAGTCTGGTTCGTTTTCTACATGGCGCTTGCCTGGATCTCATGGGGTGAGATCTCGACCGCCTTGCAATTGCGGCGGAGTCGATATCAGCGGGCTTTTCATTACATCGGCATCTTCGCGTTCCTGTTTTACCTGGAATTTCAGCTAATGAGCGGGGTCATCGCGTTCGGCCGAGCGCTCACGGGAAGCTCTCTGGAGAGCCGCAGTTCCGAGCTGGGGCAGCTGTTGAATTCACGTCCCGAATTAAAAGGCGCACTGGTCATCCCGGAACCGGAATTCATCGGCGAAGCCCTGCCGTACTATGCGGACAATCCTTTATATTTTGTTCGCGAAAGCCGCTTTGGGAGATTCGTACGTTTTTCCAGATCGGGCAAACTCCAAACCGATTTGGGAGAAATCCTGAATGTTGCCCGCCAACTGCGTCAGGCGAGCCATCTGCCAGTGGTAATTGTCATCACGCACAGGCTCAAGGATCTGCCGGCAGGTAAAGTGATCAGGGAAGGTTACAACTGGACATTTTCCGCATCCGAAAAACAGATTGCCGAGTTCATGTCGGCGGCGAGCCTGATCGCGGAATTCGGACCGGTAACAACGAATGAAACATTCGATGTCTACCTTCTTAAATAACCGCAAGCCGATGAACGCGCTGCGACATGATGCCCGCTTCGATCCACACCGCAGGCCCCTATCAAACTCCTGAATAGGCACCATGGTAATTAACCAGCGCATTATTGTCGTCATGCCGGCCTTCAAGGCGGCAAAAACCGTCGAGCAGACCTGGCGCGACTTGCCCCACGATATCGTCGACAGCGTCTTGTTAGTGGACGACGCGAGTCCAGATAACACCAGCGCGATCGCGAAACAGCTGGGTATCAAAGTGATCGTTCATGAAAAAAATCTGGGCTACGGAGGTAACCAGAAAACCTGCTACCGAGAAGCACTTGCCGACGGCGCCGACATCATCGTTATGGTGCATCCTGATTATCAATATGAGCCGAAGCTCGTGACGGCCATGGCAGCCATGGTTCAATCCGGCGTCTATGACGTTGTTCTCGGCTCAAGAATCATTGGCGGCGGCGCCTTGCGCGGAGGGATGCCGGCGTGGAAATACATAGCCAATCGGATTCTGACTTTTTTAGAAAATATATTGCTCGGAGCCAAACTCTCGGAATATCACACAGGGTACCGGGCGTACTCGCGAAAGGCTCTGCAATCGGTCGATTTCGAATGCTGCTCGGACGACTTTATATTCGACAACGAGATATTGTGCCAATTCATATTGGGAGGTGTATCGATTGGCGAGATATCGTGCCCGACGAAATATTTTGAAGATGCCAGCTCGATAAATTTTTCACGCTCAGTTAAGTACGGTTTTGGCGTGTTGCGAGTTTCAATTTGCGGATTGCTGCGACGAGCTGGGCTGAAGGTTGACCCAACTCTGGGCTGACCGATTGACGTCGACCTACCCGCTCGCTAAGCACATGGCCTTTTCCAAAACGCAAAAAGAACTGTTTCTGCACATCATTACTGGTGGCGTTGCTACGACCGTCCACTATGGGGTCATGGCAGTCATGCTCAACTGGGCATCTTCAGCCGTCACCGCAAGTAGTATTGGTTTTATTGCCGGTGCGGTCACGAGATTCCTAAGCTCACACAAAATCGTATTCCTGGGAGATCGTCTGCTACTTCCGGCAGTTGCCCGCTTTGTCGTCTCTATTTTGCTTCAGCTATGTCTCAACGGGTTGCTGCTGAATGCGTTTCTGTTGATCGTGAATTATTTGTGGATTGCACAAATCTGCACGACTGGACTGATGATTCTTTTCAACTTCGTCGTCTATAAAAATTGGGTTTTTAAAGAAACGGCATTGGACAAAAAACCGTCCAACTATTAATGGTTAACACTGAATCTGCCTGCAAGGCAGGTTATTTGGTCGGAATCTGCACGATCGACAAGAGGAATGCTGAGAACGCGAGCTGCACTCCTATCGCAATGGCCGTCATGGACAAAATCAACTTTCTTATGATGCTGGAATAACTAAGCGGCCCAAAGTCGACCGCAGCCCATTGCAAAACGCAATCCAGCAAGCCATACATTCCCAATGAGAACACTACTGCGGCAAATATAAGGATACGCTCCAGGGTCAATGCGTCGAGCAACGACGAAATTCTGGAGGCCGGCATGAGTCCGTGCGCTGTCCCGAATTTCCGCGATATGGCGGCAAATGATATCGCCTGCATCCCGACGATCAAAAGGAAGCAGGTGACGATGAATGAATGGATGTCAAAGCTGATACCGCCTATCTTCAGGGCGCTCGGTAACAGGGCAGATCCAGCAACGATACCGATCAGCAAAAGCGCTAATCCTGGATAAAAAAACAGCCAGCGCGGGCTATACATCAGCAGAAAAGTCAAATGGCGCCATCCATCCCGCCAGGTTCGAAGATGCGGAGCTCGACTCCGGCCGTCAGGTTGCAACGTGGTAGGTACTTCCTCGATTCGATATCCCGCCAATGCCGCCCTGACGATCATTTCTGAGGCGAATTCCATGCCAGTGGTACGCAAACCGAGCGCTTTAATCCGATTGCGAGCGAATCCTCTTAATCCACAGTGAAAATCACCGATTGGGATCCTGAAAAACAGCCTGCCAAGCCAGCTCAATACAGGATTGCCTAAATATTTGTGGAGGAATGGCATCGCCCCGTCGGCGATGCCACCTTCGAAGCGATTCCCCATGACCAGATCAGCGCCGCCCCGTAATCCTTTAACGAATGGATCCAGGCTGGTGAAATCATACGAATCATCGGCATCGCCCATGATAATGAATTTGCCTTGCGCTGCTTCAATTCCACCCAGCAGCGCAGCGCCATAACCTCGGCGGGGAACGTCGATGACGATTGCTCCCTCTGCGCGGGCAATGTCTTGTGATCCGTCTGATGACCCATTATCAGCAATGACGATTTCCCCAACGACGCCCGAATCGGCAAGATAGCGCTTTGCCTTTCGTATACATGTCGCCAGTGTTTCTGCCTCATTCAGGCAAGGCATCACGATGGACAGTTCGATTTCAAAATTCATCAGAATTCTCTATGGGTTCTTTTGGTATGCCGTACTTAGAACCGATCTCGTTGGGTCGGTGGCAAAGCGACGCCGCCACAGGCTGTACCGACATATGACAAGCTGATGCCAACGCCGCCAACGGCCTAACGAGATAGATTCTTAAGACGCTTAACGCTATGTTCAGGCTGATGCGCTTATTGGGAATGACCGGGATGATGGCCAATACTCAACGCGCCTGCTTTCGATGCCATGCGACCGCACTGTCAAGGATCTGTTGGATACCTGAAGAGTTCGGCGTCCAGTCGAGCAAGCGCGCGGCCTTAGAATTATCGGCGACCAGACGCGCCGGATCACCTGCTCTGCGACCAGAGTTTTCGAAAATCACATCGACGCCCATCTTCTGCAGCGACTCGATGATCTCCCGAACCGATGTTCCGCGCCCCGTACCAAGATTGATCGCCTGAGACTGGCCTCCGGACATGAGATATTCAAGCGCCATGATATGGCCGCTCGCCAAATCATCAACGTGAATGTAATCACGAATCGCCGTACCATCCGGCGTTTCGAAATCCGTTCCGAATACCTTGAGTTTGGAGTCTCCCCGGGCGGACCGAATCGCCAGCGGAATCAGGTGATTTTCAGGATCATGCGACTCCCCGATTTCGCAATCCCTGTCCGCTCCTGCTGCATTGAAATAGCGCAATGCGACATAACTAATTTGATTACTCAGCGACATATCTCGCAAGATTTGTTCGACCATCAACTTGCTCCGCCCATAAGGATTGATCGGAGCCTGTACGGTCGATTCATCAATCAAATGTTTGTCGGGAATTCCGTAGGTTGCGCAGGTGCTTGAAAAAACCAGATACCTCAGCTTGACGTTAGTCATCGCCTCAATCAGCGACAGGGTACCTCCAACATTGTTGCGGTAGTATTTATAGGGATTTTCAATCGATTCGCCGACATAAGCGCTCGCCGCAAAATGAATGACCGCCACAGGCTCAAACTGCTCAAGAGCTTTGGTCAGTTTTTCGGTGTCTTGCAGATCCCCTACAATCAGGTCACCCCACTTGACAAAATCCTTGTGGCCCGTGGAGAGATTGTCGTAGGTCACCGGAATATAACCGGCGTTGAATAATTTTTTGCAAGTATGCGCGCCGATATAGCCGGCACCACCGGTTACCAATACTCTCTTCATCATTCTGCTCGTCGAATTTCAAGGCATATTAGTTACAAGTATGCGACTTTGGCAACATACTTTTTCTGCGCCTGTTGACAAAAAATCCAGTCCAAAAAGAAATACGCAAAGCGGGTTGAGCCGCACCGCTTACTCAGTTGCCTACTGTCGTTTTGAGAATAAAGCCATAAACAAGACCGACAAATTTTTGGGGGCAATCCAAGACTACTCGGTGCGACTGACGCAGCAGCAGCGCTGTAAATATCTTCCGCATAAGGCAGCGTTGAAATCGGTTGCGGCGACAACCGACTGGTTGCCGCAGCACCTTGCGGGACTGGATCAAGGGGACAGAATTCGACTGCAGCCAACGTATTTTTCGCCAGAGCGCAGCGCGACCGCTGTTTGAAGCATCGAAGTGCTTCATTGACCAATACGGGCAATGGTTCGGCCTCGAGCCAATCTATCAGATCTTGCGGATTGCCCGGTCGTGATACTGGCGGCATTTCACTCGGCTAAGGCAAGCCGAAGTGTGCCGCGAGCAATTGAAAGGCGACGACGCTTTGATACTGTTCCAACTCGGCCAGAGCTTGCGGAGGACTTGCGTCCAATTGCGTCAACTAGCCGAGGCGAACAGGCTTGAGTGGGTGTGGGATGACATTGGGGTGCTGTTGCCCTCGATAAAGTCGCCCAGATGGGAATCGTCGTCATCACCAATCGGCGCCTCTATCGCAATCGGCTCCCTCGTGATCTTCATGATCTTACGAATCTTGTCCTCGGACATTTCCATCTTCAGCCAGAGAAGCGCCTGCTCCCGCTCGGCACTGCAATCTTTCAAAATCGCGCGCTGAACGTCGAACAACTGTCACGACAGCGCATCGTCAGAATTCACGTCAGCCCGAACTTATTGTTCGTTTATCACACCAAAGTGGCGCTATTCGATAGATCAAGTAAGTCCTGCACGGCGAGATCGCCGCTACAACGCATCACTTGAACCGTCGGTAGACCACTACCCAGTTAGAACTTCGAAGATCCCTCACCGAGCTTACGATGTATCCCGTCAGTAATACTTCGCTTGGAACGATTTCAGCCACAAGTGGCATCAGTCATTCCGCAGGAGCACCGGCCAGCACACCATCTTCACTCGCCGTATCCACGGCCCTCGCAGAACAGCATATTCATAAAGAGCTTGATTCCAACGCAACAAAAAATATCCACGCTCCTTTGAAGCTCGGCGTCCTGCCGGAGTTACCCGACGGGTCCACTTTAATGTCGATGGCGTCCAACCAACAGTCAGACACCCCAAAGAGCGATGGAGAAAACGGTGCTGAGAAGGTCGGAGCTTCAATACAAGCGCAAGAGGTAGCTTTAGCACCTCCTGATTCAGCCACCAGTCAACCTTCGCCGATTCCATCGACATCTGCCGATAACACGATAACCAATAACAATTTCAGTGACTTGGCAAATTCCCTGAATGTTTACTCTGACCAGATCAGATTCGGCACTCGCGAAGTACGCATCATCCATGAACAACTGTCGCCTGAGGCCTTGCAGCTTTCGAGAAAATATAAACTAACGAATTCAGAGGCAGCAGCGATTAATATCTACAGCAGAGATGACCATTATGCTGCGATTAACCATCAATTACGAACCTTGCCTTTAGATAAGGCAGATTTGTCAAACGCTGCTTCCCTGATGCGGGCCGGCATCAAAAACAAGGATCTCGCTGAACTGATCGCCGCGCTGACCAGGGGACTCAAAAAGCTGCCCCCTGCTCAAACTGATCCAATGTATTTCACATGCCTTGGACGTAATGTGACGATGGGCGAAGCGGATCTAGATACGTTTGTTGAGAATGCCGAGGTGACCTTGTCGACGTTTACGTCGACGACAGTATCGCTCGAAGAAATGACTCATGCAGATTGGTGGGATGGGAAAGATCAGGCACTGTTTATCTACCAACAAGTGAACGGTAATGGACGCGATATTGCGGCCTTTAGCCGCTTTGCGCATGAGAAAGAGATTCTTTTTCTCCCTTTCACGAAATTCAAGGTGTTATTCAGGGGTGAGCCGACCGAGACGCCTGCTGGTGTCCCTAGAGACCCCGAATCCTCTCAAGATGCCGAGGTCAATCCAAAGACCGTAAAAAAATTGCTGATCGCATTACAGGAGATCGGCCCCGCGAACGAGTGGACGGAAGGCAACGCTGCACCCAAGCAAAGTAAGATCGAGAAGCTCGCAAATTACTTTGGCTTTCGTTGAAAGTCACCGTCAATGAAGTCAGCACGTCAATCATGCTGAGTACGCTCATTACGTTCAAACGATATGACTCTCGGCCAGGCTTGCAATCTAAATGACTTCCGCGGCCGGATGCAGCAAGCGAATCAGCAATGATCGACAAACGGGATACGTCATTACCAGGCAACGCCAGCGACCGATCAAGTGTCAAACTCATCGGTGCTTTCATTCCACAGGCACGCTCAGCATTCGTTAATGCCAAGTCGATTGAAAGAGCCTCTCATCATCGCTGACAAGGACTCCACTGACACTTGCGTAGCCTGAGACAGCATCAAAGCAAACCAAGGCTCGTTGAGCGAGACAGCAAAGTGTCTCGCCTCAGGCGCTCAGTTAATCAAATGTCAGACTCGCCTTGATCCAGAGCACCCGGCCTGGTTCGTTCACCCGGGTGGTTGGTATATATCCAGCAATCGACGTCATGCCAGTACGGCTAATGAACTCTGCGTAGTTCTTGTCGAACAGGTTATCCACGCCGAACAAAATCAAGCTTTGCTTGGTTGGCCGATAACCCGCATTCAATGACACCGTTCCGAAGCCAGCGGCCGGACCGAGATCTTTACCAGCGATATTGCCGAAGCCAGCATTGAAGCGATCCTGTGGTGCGACAAGCCGAAGCACACCGCCACCGGACCAGCGCTGATGGTCAACCGTGAACCCGAAGCGTGCTTCTACCGGGGGTAACTGGGCAAGTGGTCGATCATTGGTGAGATCCTTTCCGTGGGTGTAGGCAATGCTTGTGTTTAATTTCAACCAGTCATTCACGCGATAAGAAGCTGCCAGCTCCGCACCATAGGTCTGCGCGTCGACATTTGTTGCGAGGCCAGTTACGCCAGCAGCGAGCTGGTTATAGTTGATCAAAATGAAGTCATTCACCCGGTTATAAAACGCGGATGCGCTGATATTCATTTGCGGAGTTCGGTACAGCAGACCCGCGTCAATTTGCGTGGTTTTCTCGGAGCGGGTTGTCTGCAGGGCCGAGGCGTTGGCGACGGGTGCGTTCGCGCTGCTCATTGAAAACAGTTCCCAGTAATCGGGGAATCGCTGTGTATGACCGACGCCGGCATAGCCAACTGTGCGATCGTTAAGAGCCTGTTCGAGCCGGGTAAATCCGGCGTAAGTCAGTTCATTACGCTGCTGGCCTGAAGTACTGCTGCTACTGCGTTGGTCCGTGACTTCCCACCGATCCATACGTAAACCGCTTACCGATTTCAGCGTTGCTGAGAACGTCTTTGTCAGCTCACCAAACAGGCCCACGTTCCGCATTCGTGCATCGTCAATCACCACGCCATTACTCATGCGATCACGCCCGTGTTGTGACTCGGACCAGTTGGCCCCCACCTCGGCCGACAATTCGGCAGCCCAAGCCAAATTGGCCGTGAGACGTGCTTGTGTCGATGTGATATCAACCCGTGACGACATTCGCATCATCGGTGAAAGACGCAACGAATAATTGTCCATAACGTGGTCAATGCTGTTATGCCCGAGCTGGAAGCTGAGTTTGCGTAACAGCGGAGACAGATTCGACTTGTCCGCCTTGAACACAAGGTTGTCGCGCTTAAATTGCGCCCCGTCCATCATGCGATCCGCATAAGCGGCGTAACCGTCGCTACGCGTGGCCGACAATTCATAGCGGGTATTGCGATCAGGCGTCAGGCCGATGGCAGCATTCGTACTCCACCGCCGGTAGCGGGAATGAACGGCACGCCCATTACCGTCTTCATAGTCACCAGACTGTGAATTGTTGGCACTCGCATGCACGTAGTAGTTGGCATTACCGAATTCACTGCGAACGATTTCGTCATGGCGGCCGAAGCTGGCGCCCAGCACACTGGCGGTAAAGCTGGTTGTCGGATCGGTATAGATCTTCGGCTCACGGTCAAATCGAATCGTAGCCGCTGATCCCATATTGGGATAAAGCACGGTCTGCGGACCTTTGATGACGGTCATGCGATCAAAAGCCTCGGGAAAAATATAAGCCGTCGGCGCGTCCATGCGGCTCGGGCAGGCACCTGCGAGCGACTGATCGTCCACCAGGATATTCAAACGCGAGCCGGCCATACCACGAAAGATCGGTTCGCCGTCGGTGCCGCCCTTACGCATCACCGAGAAGCCCGGGATGGTCTTCAGATAATCTGCGCCATCATGGGCGGGCAACGGTTGCCGGGGAATGGTCGGATCCGTCTCGACCAGCAATGGCGCTGACATCTCCGTTGCCGTCACGACGACTTCATCCAGTAATTTGGGTTCGGCTGCGCGCGTGCCGAGCGGTAGTGAAACGGCCGAAAACACGACGAGCAGCTGAGGAATACAGTGGGATTTTTTCATAGGTACGATAAGCCCACCGCCAGCGCGGGAGCCTGATGATTGAATAAGGTTGAGCAGATACCTCGCCTGTCCAGCGAATGGTCAACGCAGGTTGGAAGCTCAGCTTTTGGCGGCCGTTTGGCCGCGGTCCATCAGGCGTGGGTCGGCGGGGCGCGGGCACGTCGTGCGTGTCCCGCAAATCGCCTCGGAGGTTCGATTATTTGACGCGTCTTGTCATGGCCATCGGCCTTGAGAGACAGCCATGCCGACGTATCAAACCGCTCGGGAGGTTCATCGGCGATACAGAAAGCGCAAGGATGTTCCGCATGCGTCTGCGTCGATGATTGAGATTCGCTGTCCTTAGACAGCGCCAGCCACTGACTGCCAGTACTTGCACAGATTTCGATCCAGTTGCTTCTCGAGTCGCCGCCGTGCTGTGTCTTTGCCAGCGGCAGCATGAACTGCAGCAGAACAACCGCCATCAAAAGTGAGGCGGTGATTCTGGAGAAATGCAAAGACCTGGACATGTCAGATTGGCGGGGTGGCTGCCGGGAGGCTGCACGAAATAGATCTAAAACTTATTATCGATCTAGACCGCGATTGTCTGACTACGACTCGCTCGAGTCAACAGGAACGCACTGAGGGCTCAAGGAATGCCACCCGTAGCACGGGCGGACCGACGACAACACCGATTCTACTGATCCTCGATCTCGGATCGTTATCGGTCGGCGAGTCACCACGACGATTGCTCACTTGGTCCGCAGACGCGCTTGGGCGAGCTTTTGCTCATGCGACTGCTACCACGCACAGCAATCCACTTAACACGACAGTGCTTGGTCAACATTAAGGATGAAGTGGATGGACAAGTCGCCGGCAGCCTTTACGGCTCGGCGACTGAGGATAGCCGGATTGCGCTTCATCCTCACTTGACGCCTATTGCCGGCTAAAAAAATCAGGCGGCGGGAAGCGAATCAGTCCGCATCTTCTTTGTCTTCCAGCACTTCACCCGTTACGGCATCACACTCAATTTCCCAATTTTTTCCGTCTTTACCCTGCACATTCACGTCGATAATTGTCTTGCCATCTTCAACTTCGACTTCCACTTCC
>JACCDS012459010.1_pt1 | contig 13259 bp, 9 predicted proteins | sample 7446441 | NCBI WGS metagenome assembly JACCDS01 (sample SAMN15323445, study PRJNA562643) | freshwater metagenome | isolation source: river surface water | place: USA:Blue River Watershed | collected 2017-08-17
AGATAAGTAGGGTCCCTTTTGGTTTAAGCACACGTCGAAATTCCTTTAGAACTAGATCCATACGTTCAGCGTGATGTAATGCAGAAGATATGACAATTAAATCTAGACTAGCTTCATCGAGCAACAGGGGGCTGAATAAACCTTTTATGGGTACAATTTTTTCGATATTGCCGCCCGTTAATGAGACGACTTTCGGCAGTAATTCAAAAAGATAATGCTCACTCGAATCCACCGCCAGAATGCTATCAACGTTCTCAAATCTCGAGAGATAACTAGTTAACCAACCACCCCCACATCCAATGTCTGCAATCTTGCAAGACCCTCCCATGTGTCTTTCCCAGGCAATTAGTTTAATCGCATTCAAATAATTACACTCAACCGCTATTCGTTGGTAATAACAGTAAGGATTTGAATTCCAATTCGTTGCATCACTGTAGTGTCTAACTAATATATCATCCCAGCTTTTCTGGCCTGACTTGAACTGAAACGCAGTCCAATCTAATTTCTTTTCGGAATATAAATTCTCAAATTTTGACATTTGTTATACTATTTTATAATATGGTTAAGCTTTGCAAACAAGAGGTTTATTATTAATAACTTATAATTAATTTCAACAAAAATTAATAATCTTGAGAGCAACAGCACAAGAAAAGCCAAGTCCGCGGAAATCGCGAACTTATTCATCTTTGATCACCGCAGCCACTTTAATACGAAAAAGGTCAAACTATAGAGAACTCGATTCGAAGAGTGATGCGGAACCGTTGGAGGGACCAAATGCTTTTCCGAGTATTTGGCACTAGCCTGATAAAGTCAAAACTTGCTGAGTTCAAAGTCTAGTTGATGCTATACAAGATTGAACGCACCTGACGTAGTACATCCTCGGCATATAAATCCTTTTTCGACCAGGTCGAGATTGCTGCCTCGCTCATTTTTCGAAAGCGAGCGTTATCGCGCAAGAGCCCAAAAACTTCAGAGACAGCGTCACAAGTTGTCTCGATCAAGATCGAATTCGTGCTGTGAATAGCATATGAGTTTATCTCTCCAACCGGTTTAACCACAGGAACGATACCGAGCTGCATAGCCTCAACAACGGACATTGCCATCCCCTCGAACTTGCTGCACTGCAGATAGAAAGACGCGCTTCTCGCCTCTAGAACAATATCACTAAAATTGAGTGGTCCCCGGAGGGATACAGCATGCATGATATCCAACTCTAAGAGCTTCTCTTTAACTCGGACTAAGTCACCACCATCAGGCCCAATAATAATGTATCTCGCTTCAGGATAAACTTTGAGTATTTTCGAGAATATCAAAATTGACTCGAGCAAACCCTTTTGCGGGTGAATTCTTCCCCAAAAAATAAATACTGGACTCACATCCCGAATGACTGCGTACGGTTGCCGCTTGGATACAAAAGATATAACTTTTACAAGATTCCTTTTGTAAAGAGGAACTCTCTGCTTCTTCGTCGCCTCCGAGTCGGCCCAAATTGCATCAGACAAAAAAAGTACGATGTTCGTTAAGAGTGCGTCTAGAACATGCACATTGATTGGAAGGTGTAAGAAGACAACTAATTTAACCCTAGGTTTAATCAATTTTACAAAAATTCCAACAATGTAGGAGCGCCAAAGTGACACAATAAGAATGTCGGGAGATGCGAGAAAAATCTTCTTTATTGCCCTAGGATAGTCCAAGAGTGTTTTATCTAATTCCCCAGCAAAAGATTTCGACGTTGAAAATACTGTTAATACCGAAAATGTCAGATCAGCAAGGGGCGTTCGGTCTATTGTATATGCCGCAGTTTCAACTCCTCCGATTCCATTAAAGGGAATAAGGTGGATAACTTTCTTCATTTTTAGATTGTGATCATGCTAATACAATTTTAATTGCGATTTCGCCTTATTAAGCTATATCAAGCTTCGGAATACTTTATTAAAAAACAAAAGAGCAACATAAAAGATTCGCGCCAAAATTCCACTTGGGATAAATAAAAGACTCAACGGATCTACTTTGCGGAGATACGAGAGTCGCTGAAGAAAAAAAATTACGCCATCACGACCCGGCCGCAGCAGATAACTTGCAATGTAATAAGCAACCCGTTGTCGCCCACGAAGTCTAGTCTTTCTATTGAAGCACGTTTGAAGTAATTCCAAAACAATCGTGATATACTCACCGTATACTGTACGCTCATGTGTTGAATTTCTTATTGTATGGGTATGCTGCCGAAAAAAACTCAGTGGCGTTCTGACATAGTATACGGGTGATACCCTCGCAATTTTTAAGTATAGATCCCAGTCAGAACACACTTTGAAGCGACCGGAAAAACCTCCTAAGTTGAAAAAGGCGGACTTCCGAATAAGCGCGGCACTTAAGTTCGGAATCACGCAAGACTTGCATAGAAAATGTATCATTTCCTGCGGGGATAACAGCGTATCGTGGGCGCATCTCCGAAGAAAAGATCTCTCACGAAACCTACGATCACTTCCAACTATCACGCCCTGTTCATCGATAAGATTGCTGCAACAAAAACTTAACGCTACTGACGTATTATCTAAAAGCGGAACAGCGAGCTCTTCTATCATCGTCGACGAACATAAGTCATCGCAGTTCGCAAAAATAATAAACTCCCCCCTCGCAAGCTTTGCACCTAAGTTACTTGTCTCAACCCAGCCAAGATTATTTTTATTTTTATATATCCTTATCCTTGGGTCATTCTCATAACTGGCAAGTACCTCTAAGCTGTTATCGGAAGACGCATCATCGATGACGATAATTTCAACTGCGTTGTAGGTCTGCGAAAGCAGCGACTCCAGACGCTCCGGCAGGTATCTACCGTAGTTGTAGCTAGCAACAATTGCACTAATCAACGGTTTTTCGTTCATGATCGGAGGGTAATTGCCTCTTTATTCCCGTGGAAGTTGAGTTTATGCGGCGATGGCCGACCGCTGTTCTGGCGTGATCCGGCCAAAGTCCATGTTTGGACGATTATGATTGTAGTGCGAGATCCATCTAGTAGCTTAGTCTCGGACTTCATCTCATTTTTCGTAAAAGTGCTGTCTGCGCTAATCATAGCTTACTGATCGATTGAATCGCTCAACATTAGCGTTCTGCTGTGGTTTTCCTGGCTAGACGTATTAGAAGACGATACCTGCGTCGCGTGCCCAGTTTTAGATTGAGCCGCTATTCTTGTCCGGCCCGTTATTGCACCGAATAATTTCTGGCCTTTCGCAGCACTCATTGATCTGTTCTAACGCCCGGATTGCTCGTTCAGACAGCAGCGAAAAGTCGATTTCCATGCGCAGAGCTCGCCGGCTGCAGTCAGCAATGACGTTTAGCGGCCGAGAGGTTCTCCCTTCAGGTATTGGCGCATAAAGTTCATTGATCAGACCTGGTTGATCTGTTCGATCGCGCCAAGGGTTCCAGCTACTCGCGACTAAAACACTTACGAGTTTTGATCCGCAGGTTAAGCTCAAACTCCTTGTAAATCCAGTAGACCCCCTTTTTGTTCAATATAAAAAACTTTAACTTTAAGCAGATACAGGCAATAAAGACTGAAGTCCCAGTTGCGATGGTTTTCCGTCGGCCGCCGCAGCTAATCCGCTATCCGCTCGCTCGCATCGCGTTTCTTGGCCTCGTACCCCTTGCAGATCTCGCTAACCGTAAAGACCTAGCACGTAAATCTCAGCGATATGCCACGCTCCATCACCACCTGTCTGATCATTTCACGCACGGGAACTGGTCTCGCCATTTCTTTGTCAAAGCCTCGTCAGGGATCTCGTCCTCGAGCCGCTGTTCGGCACACATCTTTGATTGCTAGGCTACTCCATCTCGAGCTCCCCTACCCTAGCCATCCTGGAAATATCCGTGCCGTCAAACTTCGCCCGCAACTTGTAAAAGTTTGACGAGCGCACGCCAAACCCCGGCATAACTCCGGGACCGAGAGACTGGCCTCGACCAACTTCAATGCTTAAGCATTTTGACTACCGGTAAATTGGGACCTCTTCATCCGAAGAACCACGCTCACACCGAGAGAACCCTACCTCTGCCCCCCAAAAAAAACATAACGGATGACTAGCGGCCCTTCAAGTTATTAGCCATTTCATTGATTTAGACTGACCACTTACAAAACAGATCGCAATGAATATCTAAGAAAACCGAAAAGACTTCCCTGGTCAGAATTGGAGCTGAAGCATTTTAAAAATCTGCGCAACATTTCGCTCGGTATTCTTTCCATCTATTGGACCAACATACTTTTCAAGTAGTCCTCTTTCACAAAATCGATGAAGAGTGCACGAGCCGTTAGTATATTCCAGCAGCAACGCCGCCAAAGTAGCCTTATCAACCGCCGAAGGGAGTTCTGACTTCAAATCAAATAGGGGGTGTAAAAATTCTCTATGGTTCTTGAAATAAATTACTGGTATACCGATGCTTGCCGCCTCGAAAAGTGTTTGAGAATATGTAGAGATATAGAGATCCGCTCTCCGTAAGACGTCGATCATATCAACATACTGAATAATTTCAATCTCTATCCCCGTAAAATATTCTTGAATAAAATTATTATATTGAGCAATAAAATTATTTGGTCTCAACTTCAGTACGATCTTATAATCGTCCGGTTTTAGAAAAGAGATTTTAATGGCTTCAATCACCTGGAATAAAAAGTCAAATTCTACAGCCAAGTTGCTGTTTAAATCTATATTATTATAGCCAGAACATCCAATTATAATCGTAGGCTTTTTGAAGGAGAGAGATCTCTTATATAGTGGCATTGCACTGTAAGCGTCCATCCTTGGGTCACCTAGATAAATGACATTCTTCTGATTTTTAAAGTAGAATTTTTTTATTGACTCAGAGTATGAGTTAATAACTGACGCATCTTTCGCCTCGTCACAGTTATCAGACGTTAGAAGTCCATTTATTATCATGTATGTAGGAATGTTCCTCCTTTTTAACACACAACCTACAAGAGTTTGGAACAACCCAATATTCGAAACCATCAAGCCCAAATCAATCTTGTTAGTCTCTAAATTCTCCAAGATTGAGTCAAGACTTGAAAGCGCCTCAGGAATATGTTGAGCTATACAATCCTCTATCAATTCGTAAATCTCATCTGTGATATCAAGATTTCCACTTAATACCAGCCTGCTAGATCTATTTTCATTGAAATAATTTAATGCCCTCGAAGATTGAATATTATATTTTTTCCAATCTCGTGTGTTTCTCCAAATTCGCTGCTTAAAAACCTTTTGAAGACCTTCAAAGGGGAAAAACTGCGAAGTTACAATTTTAATGTCCCTAAAACTTGAAAGCTTCTTAATCACAGGAATTGTTGGATGATAAGTTTGTGCATAGATTCTAACTACCGGTTTCCTCCGCACAATGACCTTATCGATATTATTATTTATTGAAGTTGATATTTTTCCAATCACTATCCTAATAAGCTCTCTAGCGCTCACCCTAAATAGAGAGTCTTGCATGTAGGAACTTATATCAAAGAAATAGGTCGGAATTTCTTTTGAATTACATTTGTCAAATACTTCTGTCTTATCAGTATATTCTAAGCCACTGTCTATCAACGCACGCGTCAACATACTATTCTCAGAGCAGACAAATATCTTCTGAAAACTTGTAATACGTATTTTCTGTAAAGCGAGTCTTAATCTTACATACCCAACTATATCGGACCATATAAATACTTTTAGAGCGGACCCAAAATCGACGCCTTTCCAAGAGAATAAATCTCGCCCGCCCTCATCTAAATTCCAATTTCGAAGGAAATCACAGATTATTTGATTATTTTTCTGCCCTTCATCGGCGGTAAAATATTTGTCTAAATATTCGCATTCAATTCCAAGTTTCTGTAATTTATTTATAACGAAAAAATCAAGACTTAACACGTAACAGGATTTCGATATTAAATTTAGCAGACTTTCGCTTAGATATTTTCGAGATTCAATAATATATAGATACTCTTTTTTTCCGCTCTGCGTATCGATTTTATTCTCGGAATTTTCTGTTAGTGCCATCCCCCTCACCCCTTGCTTGATATATTATTTGTTTGTTGAGGCCGCAGCTACAGGCGAGCTCAAAAGCAATTCTGGTTTTGCGCTAATATCGCAATGAAGTAAAGTGCTGCCTTGTTTCACAGGGTTACTAGGCAGTAAATTTGGAGCGTTACGTCTCCGCTTTGCATACGAACCAACAAAGCTTTACGCTCCTGCATGCGTACGCACTGAAGCCGTTTGTGCAGCGATGAATAAGATGGCCTATGAGACTGTTCCAATGATTTTCCTTAGTAGCCTCTTTCGTAAAGCATTTTTCTTAACCTTTTTAGAATTCAGTTGAGTAGTATTGAATCGACTCACCGATTTTCGTCAGTCTCCTGCAGTCGGGATAACACCCATACCTAGAGACCATGTGTGGCTCTCTTACAGGCTTAAAAAATAGCTTGTTTTAAATTATCTTACGTGAAACTTTGTAGATCAATTTACTACTGTCAGAGGGGTACCGTGTGGCGGAGATTTGCTCTTTGTTAACCTCTGATCGATTATGTCGGTCGTATCTCTGCGGATAGTGTCCCCGAACTACTAGTTTTTAGGTATCGGGTTTCGTGGTGTCGGTTTTAAGCCAAAACACACAGAGACCTGAACGCATTACCTTCGGAGTTTTGAAAGCTAGGCGCGAAACTGAACAACAGTTAGCAACCTCTGAAGGGTCAAATCATCGGAAGATCTACACAGCAAGTTGTTTTGATGAAGATCACTTAAAGAGTCCTCGCTCGCGTAACTCGCTCAAACTCTGTTCGTACCGATCGCCACCAAGTCGCTCGCCCCCGACCCATTCTACAAAGCGTTTAAGCCCAACGTCGAATGTGACACGGGGGCTGTAACCGAGTAGATGCGAAACCTTCCCAAGATCTGCAACATTATGTCGTATGTCTCCCGCCCGAAACTGTCCCGAAACTTCGATTCTTGAATTACCGCCAAAGTAACTGCGAAGGGCGTTTGCAACGCTCAATACACTGGTTGCCACGCCAGAACCTACATTTAAAACCTCACACAACTGCTCCGGATACTCGATTGCTCGGGCGGTAAGCTCCACTACATCATCAATGTAAACGAAGTCTCGACTCTCTTTGCCATCCTCGAAAATATTTACCGGATTACCTTGCCGAATACGTGCTGAAAAAATCGACAAAATTCCTGTGTATGGATTCCTTAGAGACTGTCCGGGCCCATAAACGTTTTGGTAACGAAACGCGAACACGGAAATTCCGAGCGCTTTACCTATCGACAGCGCGAGTTGCTCCTGGGCAAGTTTAGTCACTCCGTAGACTGACGACGGGTGCAATGCAGCGGACTCATCCGTCGGCAATGATTCCAACTCATTCCCGCAGAGTGGACAAAAATGTTCAAATTTTCCTCGTGCCATGGCGTCGACTGAGCGCGATGATGGATAAAGAATGCCATGATCGGCACAGCGGTACTTTCCTTCGCCATATACCGCGCGTGAAGACGCGACCACCAGCCGATGAACCGCTAATCTTTCATTAGCGATGGTGTCAAGTAACAGTGCTGTGCCACCAACGTTAATATTAGCGTAATGCCAGATGGAATACATCGATTGCCCAGTACCAGTTTCAGCTGCAAGGTGAACCACCGTATCCATACCCGGTAGCACCTTAAGCAGATCTTCACGGCAATTAACGTCCCCACGCACAAAATTCACCTTCCCCCGAATCCTTGCTAAAAGTGGCGACGCTTCAACATCTTCACCGTGAACCTGGACCGCTAAGTTATCTAAAACGGTCACTTCATGGCCTCGGGACAGTAGTGCGAGCGCTAAACTTGAACCGATAAAACCGGCACCGCCAGTAATTAAGATCTTTTGCGAAGAGGCGTACACAATATAGGTCTGTTACGATGAAAGACTTAATGAGTTCTTTTGATTTTCGTTATCAAAAATCGGTCTATTCCAAGAATATCGATATCAGTAGAGAGAAAGCAACGAATCGCATCCTCAGGCGTTTCTACGATAGGCTCATCCGCTACGTTGAATGATGTATCTAGGACCATTGGAATACCGGTTCGTTTTTCAAATGACTTAATAAGTCCATAGTAATGCCGATTAACATCCGAAGTAACCGTTTGTACCCGAGCTGTATTGTCGGCATGAGTGATCGCTGGAACTAACGCGGCTTTGCCCGGCCTGACATAAGGCGCTAGAAGCATAAACGGAGATTCGATATCAAGATCAAAGAATTCCGTCGACCGCTCAGCAAGAACAGACGGTGTAAACGGTCTGAAACTTTCACGGAATTTCACACGCGAATTTAGCACATCTTTCATATCGGTTCGCCGAGGATCAGCAAGAATGCTTCGATTTCCAAGTGCACGCGGGCCGAACTCACTACGCCCCTGGCACCAACTTGTTATCTTACCGGCGGCAATATTTTCTGACATTACGTCGTAAAGTTTGTCCATATTATCAAATTTCTGAACCCTGAGGTCATCACGACTCGATATACCGTCGATCGCACTGCCGAATCGAGATGCCGGATACTCCATACCTAGGTAGTCATGAGTAGCGACATAATTCCTCGAGTTTCCACCATTGATAGTGTAAGCATACAACGCCTGTCCGACTGCAAGGCCGTTATCACCTGGATTCGGATGAACAAAAATATTCTCGAACTTTGATCGAATCAGAACCTGATAGTTGGCTACACAATTTAATCCGACACCACCAGCAATACAAAGATTCTTCGATCCGGTTTTATCGTAAAGCCAGTTAGCTAAGTAAACCATCACATCTTCAGTAATTTTCTGTACCGCATAGGCTAAGTTACGATGCACGTCGGTTAAATCTTCACCTTTAATCCGTGTATGAAATCTTTTCAAAAAAGCCGAATACCTTGGCAAAGAATAAATTACATCTATCGGCCGAAACCCGCGCTTGGCGAGCGCGAAAATTTTTCTAATGTCGAATTCCTTCGACTCGAAACCAAGCCCAGACCTCAGAATGTCATAATATTCAGAAGTTCCATAGGGTGCCAAACCCATGGTTTTACCCTCTTCGTTAGTTTTAAATCCAATTTTCTTTGTAAACTCGGCGTAGAAGCCGCCAAGGCTTTGGCGGACGGGGAATTCCCATAACGTTTTTATAGAGCTACCGTTTCCATATGCGAGGCAACCGGACAACGGATCCCCCCCCGTGCGTGCGAGGGGCACACCCTGTCCATCAACGACCATGATCGCTGCCTCTTCAAACGGCGAGGGAAGGAAAGCTTGACATGCATGTGAAAAATGATGTTCCGGAATCAAAAACTCTATTTTCGGATTTTTGTTCAGAAAGAAACGCTTAGCTTGCTCAACATAGCGGTAGCTATATACAACACAATCAACGTCTTTTAACTCAACCCCACCTGCGGTCAAAAGGTAATTTAGGAGCGCGTTAAATTTCGGTAATTGCTCAAAATCAATCGCCTCAGGGTCTGTTTCGAGATCGAACGGTAAATCAATATTTCGTATATAGTTCTCCGGGTTACCATGCCAGCCAAAATCTCTAAGATCAAGCCTAGAAATAGGCAATAGGATGTCGTTTTTGGTTCTAGTAATTCGTTCTAGACTAGTTGCAACGACAATTTTTCCGTCAATGCACAGTGCACCGCTAAATCCATGGCCGCTTAGGGAAAAACTCAGAATACAGTTTCGTTTCATATTTGTATCTTCTTTTATTATAAATTTCGACCTTTTATTATGGCTTTTTCAAACAATTTAGCGCTGACAAAAACCGAATCGGATCGACAAATTCAGGAGCTAATCGGCTAAGGTGCTCCTGATCCAGTTCCCACCATCTAGAGTCAAGTAATTGTTGCTTTATTTCTTTCGGAAAGCGATCTCTCACGACCCTGCAGGGAACCCCTGCAGCTATCGTATAAGGGGGAATATCACGAGTAACGACAGCTCCGGCACCAATAATTGAACCGATACCTATTCTCACACCAGCCCGAACACGAACTCCATAGCCAATCCAAACGTCAGCCTCGACAACCGTTCTAATTCTATGCTCGTGGTGTAGCTTTTCATTAACGAGAAACTTAGGTAAAGGTTGTGTATTATCATAGAAAACTGGACTCGTGCTAACCATAAAAGTCGGGTGATCAACCAAACCGATAGACACATCAGCAGCAATTGAACAAAACGGGCCTACATCAACCTCATACAAGCACGACCGTGCCTGAACGTAACTGTAAGTCCCCAGCGACGAACTGGCCAAACGGACATCGGAGAACAGAACTGACCAATCCCCCAGCTGACTCGCACCATCCACAATAACACCTGCATGGATTACGCTTCGTGGGAAGCGGTGCCGGATTTTTAGCTTATGAAAAATAGACCGTAGAAATCGAGAAGCGGAGCTCATCTCACCCTAACTCGGTAGTTCTTTACAGAAGTAAGCCTTGAATTTAAGGGTACCCAAAAGACTTTTTTGTTTTTCGGTTCAAAGTAATCTTCCATTACTTTTTCATTGAGAGACACTCGGCGTAGTAACTCATTTTAGACTGTATTTTTACTCATTCTCCACTAGCCTTTACATGAAAAACGAGGGGATAACACTCTATGTTTCAATGTAAGCGAAGTTAATCACGACCCCTTCACCCCTGATTACAAACATAGCTGAATGGTGATACAGCTAGACAAACAGGTTACCAAGGATCTTCGCATGTTCAAAAACTAGAGACTTTGATGATTTAAATTCCGGAATATTCCATTATCAAAAGAGCACCGCTGCGAGTTCTAAGTTAGCAAACAGCGGACCACCATCAAAATGCCATATAGCATGTGGCGTTGCTACACTAGGTATATCCCTTAAGGAATCGACCTGAGAAGTAGCTATTTCTCTTTTCTCACGCCTATCGTTCTTATTATTCGGGCCGGATTACCAACGGCAACTGAGTAAGGTGGGACATTTCGGGTTACAACAGAGCCCGCTCCGACAACCGCGTTTTCGCCGACCGTGACTCCAGGCAAAATAATGCAGCTCGCACCGATCCATGCTCCCCGTCGTAGGTTGACAGAATCTTGGTTTGTTGGCTCCGGATAGCCTTGATCAATTATGGGCATCGTCAAATCAGAAAATGCATGATTATTAGTGTACACATGGACAGCAGGACCAATCAGGACATCGTCCTCAATGCAGATGCCCCCTCCACCCTCGCTGGGATCTGCGAAAAGAAAGGATCCTGGCCTAATTACGACATTCCTACCGATTACTATTTTGGAGCAAGCTTCAGCGTAAGCACCTGGCCTGAACTCCGCGCCAAGGCCAAATTCCTTGAATTTTTTGCAACAGATCTCTCGCATCGTGCTCTTGAAATACAAACGCCAATGCGTCCCCAGCATATCGGGTCCAAGTCGGTCTGCATCGCGCCAAAATTTATAGCGCTGTATAAGCTCTATTAATTTCATTCGCGTTAGGGCTTATTTTGTTCGATTATTTATAAATATATTAACTGGTTAACAGCGCTTATGAGCTGAGCGAATTAGTGCTTGATAACCTTATCGTATTGGATCCGCGTCACTATACAAAATTAAACGTGCCATCTCACCACGATCCCCAGCCCCCGTCTATCGACATTACCTGACCCGTAATATAGGAGGATAAATCTGATACAAAAAGTGCAACAGAACCCTTGAATTCATCTTCATGTGCCATGCGCACCAATGGTGTTCGTTGAACGTATCTCTCCACAAACACTTTAGGTTGACCCCGCGATATTCCACCGGGCGAAATCGCATTAACCCGGATGGTCGGCGCTAGGGTGGTCGCCAGCCAACGTGTGAGCTGAGCTAGTCCAGCCTTGCTTGCCGCATATGCCGCTGGATTTCCCATCATAGTACCCTCATAAATACGCCAATCAGGGGCAAGTTCTCCATAGATAGATGTGATATTCAGGATGTTCGCTCCTGCAGATTGTCGAAGAAGTGGTGCTAGTCCCTGACATAGATGAAAAGATGCCGTAAGGTTTACTTCTAGCGCGCGACGCCAGGTCTCCAGACTTTGGCTCTCAAAATTAGTGCTCCAACCTTGCAAGTTAGAAGCGCCTACAAAGGCCGCATTATTCACCAAACAGTTTAGCGGTTTTCCGTCACCGAGAATCTTCTGTATCACCGCATTTCGTGCCACCTCATTTTCAAGATCACATTCAACGCTCTCGCATTCAGTGCCCCATACATCTCGCAGCTGAGTTTCTACTTCTGTAAACGGCGATCCCGGCAGATCTAATAAAAGCACTGCGGCACCCTGCTCTGCAACCGTATCTGCAATTACTCTTCCCAGGTGTCCGGTACCTCCAGTCACTAACACACGGCGACCCGTCATGTCTCCTAATTCTTTTAGGTTCGGCATTGTTTTGCCTGACGCGAGATTAAAAACTCAGCTATCTCAAAATCGAGAAGCGTATCAATATCAATCGCCCGCTCCAGGGGAACTTCGACAGCTTTTACTTGACCTTGAAAAATGGAGTCTTTGTTCAGTACAAACTCAGGATTTGCAACATAAGCAATGGTAGTCATGTCAAATACAGCAGGTGCGTCCTGTCGTCGCAAGATGTCATCAGGCGAACGAATAATCAAGTCAATAGTATCGTCAGGGAGGCGCTTAACCATATTAAAGTACGGGCTTCGGTGAGCTGTGGTAACTGTCACAACAATATCTACTCCTCCGTTAAGGAATAAATCAATACAGCGCTCAATGTCTTGCGGGTGGCGGAGCGGTGCCGTCACGGGCACCGACACCATCGCACTAGGCAATTCGCACTCATCCTGCCGAATAAATTCAAGAGCATGACGCCAACTTAGCCATTCCGGTGATGTGTCAGTCGCCAGCGCGGCGGGTCGCATAAACGGTACTTCGGCTCCATAGACTTTGGCAACCTGAGCAATTTCTTGCGAATCGGTTGAAACGATTACCCGTTGGATGCGCGGGACGGCGCGGGCGTGCTCAATCGCATGAGCTATAAGGGGTTTACCGCAGAATGGCTTTAGGTTCTTGCCTGGGAGACCTTTTGACCCCCCTCGTGCAAAGATGAAAGCGATAATCCGATCAGCGGACATGCGGAACTCCACCAGGCAATTTCACCTGTAGCCCATAATGAAGTGTAGACTTCCTAGCCGCCTCCACCACATGAAGAACATCAAGCGCTTCCTGCAGCGAAGCTCCATAACTGGTTTCTAAATTACTATTTCCGGCCATAC
>JACCDS011210021.1_pt1 | contig 13254 bp, 13 predicted proteins | sample 7446441 | NCBI WGS metagenome assembly JACCDS01 (sample SAMN15323445, study PRJNA562643) | freshwater metagenome | isolation source: river surface water | place: USA:Blue River Watershed | collected 2017-08-17
ATGTGTTCTGTAGAATGCGCGGCTCTCGAGTGATACTTACTCGACTGGAGCGGTAGTTCAGTTGGTTAGAATACCGGCCTGTCACGCCGGGGGTCGCGGGTTCGAGTCCCGTCCGCTCCGCCAGACATCAACCTGCCAAAGCAGGTAAAAAGCCGTTCGCTGTGAAGCGGACGGCTTTTTTATTTTTAGCGCTTTCAACAAGCCGAGTCGCCTGTTACCGCCCACAAACTGCTGAGTGCTACGCGACCCCGATCAGCGGATTAGTTGGCTTCTCGCGAATACAGCTGCGGATACACCTCGTTCAGAGTCATGCCTGCGAATACCCCGGCGGCGGGCAATTCCCCCGCACGCTGAGCCAGCACCAGTTCATCCTTCACCTGTTTACGCGTCTTGCCAGCGACGGCCTCAGCGTGCGGATACGAATGCGGATAGACCTCGTTCAGTTTCTGCCCAGCGTAGATGCCCGCTGCAGGCAGATCGCCCGACCGAACAGCTTTCGCCAGCTCTTCTTTCACCTGCTCACGCGTTTTACCGGAGATTGCCGCTGCTTGCGGATATCGATGCGGATAGACCTCGTTCAGTTTTTGGCCGGCGAAAATACCGGTCGCCGGCAGGTTACCGATCTGTTGAGCCTGCGTCAGCTCAGCTGTCACTTGCTCACGGGTCTTGCCGGCTGCATCGGCGGCAAACGACACTTGAGCACTCAGCAGCAGAGCGGCCAGCGTAGAGAGATAAAGATGGGTGGTTTTCATGATTCAGCCCTTTCAATATGACGACAATAAGAATTGCGGTACTGCCTCATCGGTAGCTTTTCTGACCGCAGCGAATCAAACCCGTTGTGAACTTGCTTCGATGACTGCACTTTATAATTTCATCCAAAATAGAAAAACCGTATGGATATCAATGTATTATTTCTCATAACGAAATAATACGTCGTCTTTACCGGAGCCTTGCAATGGATCGTCTGCAGTCGATGCGTGTGTTCATGGAAGTAGTCGATGGCGGAAGCTTTGCTGCCGCAGCGCGCACGCTGGATCTGTCACCGGCCGCAGTCACGCGGCTGATCGCCGATCTGGAAGAGCATCTCGGCACCCGATTGCTACAGCGCTCCACGCGCCGGCTATCGCTGACGGAAGCGGGCGATCTGTATCTGCAACGCGTGAGACAGATCCTGCAGGACATTGCCGATGCCGACGCGCTCGCCACACAGTCCAGCACCAACCTGTCAGGTGTGCTGCGCGTGCAGGCACCGCCGGTACTGGCCAGTTATCACATCGCACCGGTGCTCAGGGAATTCCGCGAACGCCATCCGGAAATCCGCATCGACCTCGACGTCTGGTCACCGCATGAGCCGCCGGTCGAGGACTATGACCTGACGCTGATGTCAGCCGACGACCACTACGACGGCAATGTCATCGCCAGAAAAGTTCTGGAATCGCAGGCAGTGCTGGTGGCATCACCGGACTATCTGCGCCGCCGTGGCTTACCAGAAGCGCCGCCCGATCTGACGAATCATGATTGCCTTCGGCTGAAGGTGCTGGGATCGCGCCCTTCGCGGGGATGGCGGCTCTGGTGCGCGCATGAGCCTGACAAGGTGGTTGAGGTAGATGTGCAGGCCGTCGTGTGGGCTAACCATACGTCGACCCTGCTGGAAGCGGCCCTGAGCGGCGTCGGCATTACCTCGGCGCCGATTGACCTTGCCGCCCCTTATCTGACGCGCGGCGAGCTGGTCAGGGTACTGGCGCCGTGGATCGCAGGCCGGCTGACCATGTACGCTGCCGTGCCGAGCCGGAAATACATTCCTCGCCGCACCCAGGTGTTCTTCGATTTTCTGGTCGAGCAATTGCGCGCACGCGTGGCGGCTGTGCTGAACAGCTGCTCAGGCTGCAATGATGAGCAGCTGTTCCTCGTCGAAACGAGCGGTTCGCTGCGACGGCCAGGCAAGCTGCGCTGAGCTCTCTCGCTGCGGGATGCCGATGCGCCGCGTCAGGCCGCCAGCGCCTCTTGCTCGCCGCCGAGCGCCGCCAGCAGATCGTCGAGCAGCTGCGCCAGCTCGCCGGCCATCAGCAGGAAATCCGATTCGAAGCGCTCGTCCTCGCCAGCGGACTGCGCCAGCCCTTCCTTGAGCACATCGAGCGCTGCAATGCGCTTGATCGCGAGCGATTCGGTCAGCACGAAAGCGACCTTGTCACGCCAGGTCAGCGCAGCACGGGTGCACTGTTTGCCGGCGTCGATATGCCGGCGCACTTCTTCCGGCTCCACCGAGTGGCGCACATAGCGTACGGTCGCATTGCCGTGTGCGGCCGAACGCAGCTCGATATCCTGGTCGATCGTAAAGCCATGCGGTGGTTCGTCCGATAGCAACCAGTCCGTCATCGACGCCACCGGCGAGCGCTGCGTGTGCAGGGTCGCCAGCGGGAATTGGTCGACCGCTTTCAGCAACAGCTTGATCGCGTCCTCGGCGCGCACGGCAGACGCCGCGTCGATTGCCAGCCAGCCGTTGACCGGGTCGATCCAGACGCCGGTATCCGATTGCAGCGAAAACGCACGCGGCAGCAGCTCATCGGTGACCTGCTCCTTGATCTCTTTCATCTGCTTGCGACCGCAGCGAAAGCCCTGCTGCTCAGCGATCTCGGCTGCCTTTTCGCGTGCGACCTGGTTGATCACCGACGCCGGCAACAACTTTTTCTCGCTGCGCAGTTTCAGCAGCAGTTGCCGGTGGCTCGAAAACACCAGCCGGCCTTCGTTCGAAGGCGCGATCCATCCCTGGCTGACCGGCTGTTGGCTGGTACAAGGAAGGAAGGCTTGCGGGGCCAGTGCGGCCTCAAGTTCATCGGCCGTGATCGACCAGTGCCTAGGAAGGCGAAACAACTGCAGGTTCTTGAACCACATGGAGAGCTACCGGGAAAAAAGCGGCCATTCTACCTGCGGCACCCTGCAATAGCAGCCCGCCGGCACGGTTGTTGACAGCGAAGCATCGACCAGAGGGCGGCGTGCTTGCTGCGCCGTCGGCAGTGGCTGCTGGCGGCCATGCTGGACCAGGATCCACGGCTTGACGACGACGACCCACAGCAGTGTGTCCTGCGCATGCCAGCTGCCCGCCTCTTCATCGGTGACCTTGTACAGAAGCCCGGCATGCATCCAGCTGAGCACAGCCTCTTTGTCGTCGGCCGCGATGCGCGCGCCGACATCGATCAGGTCCAGCTCCCCGGCCACCGAAATCAGGGTACCGTTGGCGAAGAATCGGTCGAGCTCGCTCCAGCGCATTTGCGCAGTCTGTTCATTGAGCTCGGCGCGCAGGGACGCGAGAATTTTTTCATTGATCATGAGGCGGTCCTTAGTAATGCGGCGGCTTCTCGTTGGCAGGCGCGCCATCCGGAAGGCGCACATGCATATCGGCAAGCCGCTTCGCGAGTGCGGTGCACAGCACATCAAGTTCGTCGATTTTTTTCTGTTGCTGGTAAATGGTCTGATTCAGCACGTCCAGCAGGTATTCCTGGTGAGCGAGCTTGCTCTCCAGGTTGATCAGGCGGTCTTCCATCATTTCCTTTCAGGGCTTGGGTGCCCGACCTTTGCAGGCATCGGAGCAATATCGGACCTGCTCCCAGTTCAACGCCCATTTTTTGCGCCAGGTAAACGGCCGGCCGCAGCTCGCGCAGGTCTTTACCGGAAGATTGTGCGGATTACGAAAACCCGCCGATCCGCGCGCGGCCATCGTCAGGCCACCTTCGGCTTCTGCAGCAAGGCCTTCAGGCTGGCGAGGCGATCTTGCGGTGTCAAAATCTCGCTCTCTTGCGGCGGCGCATTGCCTTCGTCGAGCCGCATTTCCTGAATGAAGCGCGATTGCTCGCAGGCCGTGCTGTCGCGCGCGCGCTTGCGCCGCTTGCACCAGGTAATCGTCAGGCTGCGCTGCGCACGCGTGATGCCGACGTACATCAACCGCCGCTCTTCCTCGATGCGCTGCAAGAGCGCATCGGCAGGCGCGTCCGGATCGCCTTTGTGCGGCAATATCCCTTCTTCGACGCCGACCATGAACACGTGGCCGAACTCCAGCCCCTTGGACGCATGCAGCGTCGACAGTCGCACGGCATCAGGCTCTTCGTCGCGCCCTTCGAGCATGCTCATCAGCGCGACCATCTGCGTCAGCTCCAGCAATGACTTCTCGGCATCGGTGCCATCGCGCCCGCCATTGCCCTTCTCTTTCAACCAGCCGACAAAATCGAGCACGTTCTGCCACTTGTCCTGCGCCTGCTTCTCGTCAAACGTATTGAACAGATAATTTTCATAGTCGATCGCCTTCATCATGTCGTCGAGCACCTCGCCGGCATTCTCGCCGCTGCCGGCCGCACCGGCACGCGACGCGCGCGACTCGAGCTGGTTGATGAAGTCGCAGAATTCACGCAGCGGCGACAGCTGACGGTCGTTCAGCTTCGCCTCGATGCCGCCCTTGAACACCGCGTCGAACAGCGAGCAATTCCACTGGCGCGAGAATTCACCGAGCGCCTCCAGCGTCGCCTGACCGATGCCTCGCCGTGGTGTAGTCACCGCGCGAATGAACGCGGGGTCATCGTCGCCGTTGGCGATCAGCCGCAGGTAAGCAATGATGTCCTTGATCTCGGCGCGATCGAAAAAGCTCTGTCCGCCTGACATCACGTACGGTATGCGCTCACGCCGCAGCGCCTTCTCGAGCACTCGCGCCTGGTGGTTACCGCGATACAGCACGGCGTAATCGGAAAACTTGGCGCGGCGCTCGAACTTGTGCGCGGACAGCATGATCGCCACCTGGTCGGCCTCGGCCTCGTCATCCTCCATGGCCATCACGCGGATCGGATCGCCCATGCCATGCTCAGACCACAGCGATTTCTCGAACAGCTTCGGATTGTTTGCAATTACGGCATTGGCCGCCTGCAGGATGCGCGTACTTGAACGGTAGTTCTGCTCAAGCTTGATCAGCTTAAGGTCCGGGAAATCGTCCTGCAGGATGCGCAGGTTCTCCATGGTCGCGCCGCGCCACGCATAGATCGCCTGGTCATCGTCGCCGACGGCGGTGAACATGGGCTTCTTGCCCGGCCCCGTTGCCAGCAGCTTCACCATTTCGTACTGACAGGTGTTGGTGTCTTGATATTCGTCCAGCAGCAGATAGCGCAGGCGGCGCTGCCAGCGGTCGCGCGCGGCCTCGTCCTTGCGGAACAATTCGACCGGCAGACGGATCAGGTCATCAAAGTCCACGGCCTGGTAGCTTGACAGCGTGGCGACGTAATTACGGTAGATGCGCGCGGCCTGCGCTTCGTCTTCGGTCTGCGCCTGCTTCAGCGCCAGTTCCGGATCGAGCAACGCGTTCTTCCACAGCGACATCTGGTTCTGGATACGACGGATCACTGCTTTGTCCGTCGTGACGGCGAGGTCCTGCACGATCGCGAAACAGTCGTCGCTGTCCATGATGGAAAAACGATCTTTCAGACCGACCGCAGCCGCTTCGCGGCGCAGGATCTGTACGCCAAGCGAATGAAAAGTCGACACCGTCAGTTGCTTTGCCTGTCCGGGCTGCGTCAGCAACTTGGCCACGCGCTCGCGCATTTCGAGCGCGGCCTTGTTGGTAAAAGTGAGCGCGGCGATATTTTTAGCATCGTAGCCGCACGACTCGATCAGATACGCGATCTTCTGAGTGATGACGCGCGTCTTGCCCGAGCCGGCACCGGCCAGCACGAGACAAGGACCATCGATGTAATTGACCGCCGCGCGCTGCGGGGCATTCAGGCCATGCTGCATGAGAAAGAAGGCGTGCGGGACAAGGGTGTCGAGCGCGCCATTGTAGCGAATTACTGCGCCGCCCTGACCGGATGTCGCCTGCAGAGCGCATGGTAAAGTCACATCGAAATTACTCTTTGCTGCCAATGAAATTCACTCACCTTATCGAAATCAACATGCCTGACAACCCACTGATCGCGCCACTGTCACGCGAACAGTTATGGCGTGGCCTGGTGCTGCGCGCGGAACGGCCAACGCTGTTTCTGCTGGGGCTGGATACCTGCGAGATCACCGCGCGCGACGTCAGCGAACTTGCTCGCACGCTTCGCTTCGGCCAGTTGGTCGTGCACGACCGCGTCCGTTTTTCGCCGCTAGACAAGGTGCATTACCACGTGCCGCAGCAGGACGCGATACCGACGTCAGACTTGACGATGACGATCGAAGAGCCCCAGCCGGGCGCACTGTTCGTGCGCTTTGAATATAACGACCACAACCCGGCGCAAGAAACTGAAGAAGAGTCTTTTTATAACGATTTCCGCCGTGAAGCCTACAAGGAGGCCGATATCGACACGATACGGATGATCCGGCAGCTGGCGCAGGAAGGACAGCTGGACGCACCGCTGCAATAGAGCCGGACGGCACCGGATCGGGTGCCGCCCCTGCCGATGCATCAATGCTGAACGACTTCAGCGTCAGCGCGACATCATTTTTTCCCAGCCATAGCGTACCGCCTGCCGTGTGCGCTCCCAAGGGCTGCCGGCATGCGTGGCCTCCCAATCGGATTTTACCTGTGGCTCAACCTCGTCCCAGCGATAGCCTTGGTACTGCTTCTGCCCGGCGAGGTTAGCGCCATAACGATACGCCGACGAATAATCTTCATAACGGCCGCCGCTGCTGCCGTACGCACTTTGCCAGTGCTTCCGGAACTCATCGTCTGCCGCTAGCGTCGCACCACTCGACGGCTGTTTGCCCAAGGGTTCGACCTCGACGTCGGTGCGCCTGACGGTATCGCTGACCGTCTCGGTCCGCTCAGTAACTTCCTTGCCGACTTCTACTTCCCCGATCACGCGCGCTGTCTTGGCGACGACTGGCACCTCAGCGGTCTCGCGCACTTCTATCGTGCCCTCTTTGAAGGCGTCGAGATCGGCGGCACTGGCCGGCGCATCAACCGCGCGACGCTCGATCGTGACATGCTCTTCGCGCAGCTGAACCGATTCCTCGACGGGTGTCTCGGTCACGTGACGGTAGATGCGGACGCCGCCACGCTGAACGGTGCGTTTGCCTACTTGCAGCTGTTCTTCGATTACGGGAATCGTCTCGCCCGTGCCTGCCGCTGTGGTGCTTGTCGACGCTGCAGATCCGCCGGCCACCATCGTCTTGCTGTATAAGTCGCGATCCTTTTTGATTTCTTCAGCGGTGTACAGAGGCGCATCGGCTTGGTAGCCGCTCCAGCCGCCGCTGCGCCAGCCTTGCGTACGCTGGTCGAGGTCTACCGCATGGAACCGCTGAAGAATATCGGCAGCGCGATCGGCCTGCGCCTCGGTCGGCGCATCGACGCTGACCATATACGCGCCCCGCCGCACGGCCTCGGCATAGACCCCGGCATCATCGCCATGCTGGTCGGTGCCGAACAGCGATTTGAAAAAGTCGCCGATGCTCCAGCCACCGGTATCGGCGGCATTCGCGTCGTTTTTCGCCTGATCGCGCAGCGTTTGACGGCGCGCATCGTCGGTGTCTTCGGCCGGACTCAGTTTCACGTCTGCGCGCGTGAAACCGCCCTCCTGATACAGCGCGTTCACTGCTGACTGCGCATCGCCGTACTCATCGAAGATGGCCACGACAGTTTGGTTCATGTTGATCTCCTGTTGGACCCTGCCGGATCCTGTTGAATGTTGAACTTGTCGCCACGGGCCGATATGACGTCACGGCGGCGGCGCGCCCTGCTTATCGGCGCTCAGGTTGCCGTCATCGAAACGCTCGGCGGCAACGTGCTCCTTGCGCAGCACGACCTGCTCCGACACGTGGTCGATATGGATCCGGGCAGTGATGCGGATTTCCTTTGTCAACCGCAGGCGCTTCTGCACCACCAGCACTTCCTCGAGGACAGGAATCACCAGGGTGTCGCCCTCTTGCCGCTGCACGGGCGGCGCACCATCGACCCACACGTTGACCGGTACATGCTCGATCTGTAATTCCTGCCGCTGCAACGCCTCGTCGACGTGCAATGTCTCCTCGCTGACGGTCTTGTGAACGCGTATGCCGCGACCTGTGTCCGTCACGCGATGCCCGACTCGGAGCTCCTCTTCCGTCACCGGTATGCGCAGCTTGCCCGTATCCGTCGTCTTTGCAGCCATATGTTTTTGGCATCGTGGGCCGACAACGGTTCCCGGGCGCTGGCGTCGGATCGCGCATTCTTGAACTTCCGTTGGCTCGGCGTTCTCTTAATGATCATTCCCGACAGGGCATGCGGAGGGCAGATTGGCCAACATCATCGCTGGCAGTTTTGAAGAGCAATCGACCGTTGCAGCGGCGGTCGGCGCGCTGCGCGCGGCAGGCTTTCCGGCGGAGCACATCAGTAGCTTTTTCGTTTCGCCCGCCGGTCAGCATGCGCGTTACGCCATCGGCGGTGATCATGACAAATCGACTGGCGCGCAGGCATCGACCCAGGGCACGGCCGCCGGCACGACCACAGGCGGCGTGATCGGCGCAGCCATCGGTGCCATCACCACACCGTTCACGGGCCCGATTGGCGCGATCACGGGCGGTCTCGTCGGCGCGCATGTAGGCAACCTCGTCGGTGCCCTCGGTGCGATGAAAGACGACGACGCTACCGCCGATTCACCAGCGATCCGGCATGCCGGTCTGTTAGTCGCTGTCAGCACGCCGACTGATCGCTGTAAAGAGCGTGCGATTGCGCTGCTGCGCGAGCATGGTGCGATAACGCTCGAATCCAGCGACGGCCATATCGTCAACGGTGACTGGCAGGATTTCGATCCGTCCGCACCGCCGCATTTGATCGACAGCGGCACGCGCGGCCAGGAGGCCCCTTGATTGACAGGCGCTAAGCGGTGATCCCTCAGATATCGACCGGATCTACTTCGAGCGACCAGCGCAGCCGCGACTTGAGCTGCCGCAGCGCCTGCATCAAGGGCTTCAGAAATGCCTGCAGCTGCGGGCGCGATGCCGACTCGATGAGCAGCTGCGCGCGCTCGACGCCGGCCACGCGCGTGATCGTCATGGGGACCGGCTCGTTAATTACGATACCGTCGACCGCGATCAAAGCGCTGGCCTGCCGCAGAAAATCGAGCGCATCCTGCAAGGTACGTGCTTCGGCCCGCAACAGTGCCTGGAACACAAACGGCGGCAGGCCGGCGGCGCGGCGCTCTGCGAGGGTGCTCTCCGCGAAGCCTACGTAATCATGGCTAAGCAGCGCTCGATACAGAGGATGCTGTGGATAGCGGGTCTGCAGCAGCACTTCGCTGCTCATTGCCGCGCCTTCCCTGGTGCCGGCGCGGCCGGCACGGCCGGCGACCTGCATCAGCTGGGCGAAAAGTCGTTCGCCGGCGCGATAGTCCTGCGAGAACAAGGCGGTGTCCGGATTGAGGACACCGACCAGCGTCAGCCTTTGAAAGTCATGGCCCTTGGCCACCATCTGCGTGCCAAGCAGAATATCGACGTCGCCGCGATGCACGGCCTCGAACGCGGCCTGCGCACTGCCTTTCCTGCGCGTCGAATCGGCATCGATACGCAGGATGCGCGCCTCAGGAAACAGCACATGCAAGTGCTCCTCGACGCGCTGCGTACCTCGCCCCAAAGGCTGCAGGTCGACATTGCCACAGGTCGGGCAGTGCGCCGGCACCCGGAGTTCGAGGCTGCAGTGATGACAGCGCAGCCGTCGCTCGGGCTTGTGCAGGACCATGAATGCAGTACAGCGCCGGCAGTTACTTATCCAGCCGCAGGCGTCGCAATGGATCACCGGTGCATAGCCGCGCCGGTTTAAAAATAATAGCGATTGCTCGCCGCGCTCCAGCCGCGCGCGCAGGGCCGCGACCAGCGACGGCGACAGGCCGTCGGGGGCCTTTTGTACCTCAAGATCGATCAGCGCCACGCGCGGCAGCTGCGCTTGGGCGGCCGCGCGCCGGGTGAGCGGTAGTAAGCGGTAGCGACCTGTCTGCCCATGCTGCCATGTCTCTACTGAAGGTGTCGCTGACCCGAGTACGACCGGGATGTTCAGCTGTCGTGCCCGCCATACGGCAAGGTCGCGCGCGGAATATCGCAGGCCTTCTTGCTGCTTGTACGACGGATCGTGCTCTTCGTCGACAATGATCAGTCGCAGCTGCGGCATCGATGCGAGCACCGATAGCCGGGTGCCCAACACGATGGCGGCGCGCCCATGATGGGCGGCGATCCAATGCCGCAAACGCTCGCCTTCGGCCAGTTGGCTATGCAGCGTTGCCACCGGCAGATCGGGGAAGCGCGCACGCAAGCTGGCCTCGAGCTGCGGCGTGAGATTAATCTCTGGCACTAGCATCAGCACTTGGGCACCCTCTCCCCGGGCTGTATGACGCTGCAGAATACGTTCTGCCGCGTTCAGATACACCTCGGTCTTGCCGCTGCCGGTCACGCCAAACAGCAGATGTGCGTGAAATGCGGCCGTGTCCGCGATCGCATCGACCGCCGCGAGTTGTTCGGCATTCAGTAGCGGGCGACCCGCCGGAGTCGGCGATTCGATACAGGGAAGTGCTTGCGCCAGCTTGTTGAGGGCACGATCGAGCGCGACGGTCTTCGCGGTGCGTAAGTGCTTTGGCAGGCAAGGCAGCACCACTTCTCCGAGGGGCCGCTGGTAGTAATCGGCGGCGAACCGGCACAACGCGATCCATTCAGCCGTCACAGGCGCGAGCTGGTGGCGTACTGCGATGGCCGGCCGCAGTTTTGCTTCGTCGACGTCGCTTTGGTGCTTGATATCAACAATCAGTCCGACGACTTCGCGGCGCCCGAACGGCACCAACACAAACTGGCCGATGGCCGCGTCCTGCGCTGGTTGCGGCGGCGCAATCCACAGGTAATCGAATACCGTATCAAGCGGCGTATCGAGCGCGACGGTCAGGATGCTTCGAGTCACGACTTAAGGTAAATCCTCAAATGGTGGGCTAAATCACGGTCGCATAAGCGCTTTTTTGACTATCCACATTTTCTGTGGATAACTTTGTGCATAAGCAGGGCTTGACAGCCGAAAGCCTTGAATTCATGCGGTGTCATACAGTTTGCTCAACTTCAATGCAGCTCCAGGGACTCAATAAAATCAATGACTTAGGATTCTTTATCCGACTCTGAATATTCGGCATCAAAAAATTTTTCGCGACCTTGACATCTGGACATTTTGTGAACAACTACGCTCGAATTCTGTGACAAGCCTTGCCTGGGCCAGGCTTTCTGCGGTCCGGAGAACTACGCTCAGGCTTCCGTCACATGCTGTAGGGTCAAACTTGCAAAGATTTCAATTTCTGCACACAAAAATTTTTGTTTCTTATTGGCAAGCGTCTGAGCGGGCTGTCGCTGCCGTCCACAAGATGTCAGGCAAGGCTGTGGATATCTTTGTGAACAAGACTATTCCACTTGGCAAATTTTCGCCGTTAACAGGTACACGCTCTAATTTTAGAAATTCACTATTTATAAAATAGTCGTTAAAAATCATTGGTTTGCGCCGCCAACCTTGATTTGGTTTTTATATCAATTCGCAAGTCGTTGATTTTTTTATCGCACACGATTTCTGTGCATAAGTGCTCGCTCACGCCATCTGCGCAGCTCATCCTTGACGCATTTCGCGGCTGAACTGATGAACGGCATCGACAAGCACCGTCACCGATTCCGGCGGCGTGAATTGTGAAATGCCGTGGCCGAGGTTGAAGACATGGCCGCTGTCCGTGCCTGGCGTGCCGAATGATTCGAGCGTACGGCGCACCTCTGCTCGGATCTGCTCGGGCTTTGAGAACAGCACGTTCGGATCGAGGTTGCCCTGCAGCGCTACTTTATGGCCGACTTGTGCGCGCGCCTTGCCCAGATTGACCGTCCAGTCGAGGCCGACTGCGTCGGCGCCGCTGTCGGCAATCTCGTTGAGCCACAGACCGCCGCCCTTGGTAAACATGATGCAGGGAATTTTTTGATCGTCATGTTCCCGCTTGAGCTGACGAATCACTTCGCGCATGTAATGCAGCGAGAAGGCCTGATACACGCCGTCCGCCAGTGCGCCGCCCCAGGTATCGAAAATCATCACCGCCTGAGCGCCGGCGTCGATCTGTGCATTCAGATAGGCCGCCACGGCCGTCGCATTGATCGACAGGATGTGATGCATGAGGTCCGGACGGTCATACAGCATGGTCTTGACGGTGCGAAAATCGTCCGACCCGCCGCCTTCGACCATGTAGCAGGCCAAAGTCCACGGGCTTCCCGAAAAGCCGATCAGGGGCACACGACCGTTGAGTTCGCGACGGATCTGGGTGACGGCGTCGAACACGTACTGCAGCTTCGACAGATCCGGCACCTGCAAGGCACGTACCGCCTGTTCCTCGCGCAACGGGCGAGCAAAGCGTGGGCCTTCGCCTTCGGCAAACGACAGGCCCAATCCCATCGCATCCGGCACCGTCAGGATGTCTGAAAACAGGATCGCGGCGTCGAGTGCATAGCGATCCAGCGGCTGCAGCGTCACCTCCGTGGCGTAATCAGGGTTGGTAGCCAATCCCATAAACGAACCGGCCTTGGCGCGCGTCGCGCGATATTCAGGCAGGTAACGGCCAGCCTGGCGCATTAGCCACAGCGGCGTGTAGTCGGTCGGCTGGCGCAACAGTGCGCGCAGAAAGGTATCGTTCTTCAGCGGGGCAAAGGAGGTCGACATGGAATGAACGTTGGGTCAGTAGGGTGTGGCCGGTATTATCGCCGAAAGGCACGGCTGGCCGGTTCGCGTTGTCCGCGGTTCGGCCTGCACAAACCATGAAAAAACAAAAGGCAGCCGAAGCTGCCTTTCGCGGGGTGATACAGGTGAAGCGTGCAGCGGTTCGGATCAGCGCTTCTGGCGCAGCTTGGCAATTGCTGCAAGCTGTGCCATTGCCTCTGCAAGTTCGGCCTGCGCATGCGCATAGTCGATCGAAGACCCGCGGTTTTGCAGCGCCTCTTCAGCCGCCTTTTTCGCTGCCGCTGCCTTCGCCTCGTCGAGGTCATGACCACGGATAGCGGTGTCGGCGAGGACGGTGACCGCGTTCGGCTGCACTTCAAGAATACCGCCGGCGACGAAGATGAATTCTTCGTCAGCACGACCGGCAACCTTGATGCGGACCGCGCCCGGACGGATGCGCGTGATCAGCGGCGTGTGCTTGGGATAAATACCCAGCTCGCCCGCTTCACCCGGCAACGCGACGAACTCGGCTTCGCCGGCGAAGATCTGCTCTTCGGCGGAGACCACGTCAACGTGAATTGTGTTTGCCATAGGAAGCCCTTGTCGGTATCGGAAAG
>JACCDS011788283.1_pt1 | contig 13254 bp, 10 predicted proteins | sample 7446441 | NCBI WGS metagenome assembly JACCDS01 (sample SAMN15323445, study PRJNA562643) | freshwater metagenome | isolation source: river surface water | place: USA:Blue River Watershed | collected 2017-08-17
CCACCGCCAAGACCGCCGCCGCCGCCGCCACTTCCATAAGAGGTTGAGCCACCACCGGTGTCGCCACCTGCACTACCAGTAGCACAACCGCCAGCTCCTGCACCGCCGAAGCCATTGTTTCCGGTAAATGCACTTCCACCTCCACCTGCACCTGCAGATGGTGCATAAGTAGTTGCGCCACCGCCACCACCACCGCCGCCGGCAGCAAGTATTCGAGCTGTAATGGTATTGGTGCCTAAACGAACATCAGATCCACCACCACCTCCGCCGCCTTGCGAAGATGAGCTAACACCACCATTACCACCACCGTTAAATCCACCCGTGGTACCGCTGCCTGCAGCACCAACATTGATGAATAAAACAGCACCAGGTGTGGCTGTAATTACGCCGCGAGCTGTACCTCCAAGAGCGCCAGCGGGACCACTAGTAGCGCCCCCTGAGGCACCAAAGGCGGTGATTGTTATACTCCCTGCACACAAAGCTGGAATAGTAAAGGTTTGCGTTGAGCCCGTGTATATGAACGTTTGCGTAACGCTCTGGGCATTAGCCTGCACACTAGTTGCAAGCAATGCGCCTAATAAAAAGCCCTGTCGCACTTTTTTAATAAATGCTTTTTTCATATTCGTGTTGTTTGGTGCTACCAATTTACAAAATGAAAAAACCCGGATGAATTTTTTTTTCAACCGGGTTTAATAAATTAGTTAATGATTAACGTTTGTGGTATTGTGAATCGTAATACTGCTTATAATTACCTGAAGTAACGTTATTCAGCCACTCTTCATTCTGTAGGTACCAATCGACAGTTTTGTCAAGCCCTTCTTCAAAAGTAACAGATGGTACCCATCCAAGGTCGTTTTTTAATTTAGTAGCATCAATAGCATACCTTAAGTCATGTCCAGCGCGGTCTTTCACAAAGGTGATCAATTGTTCACTTTCGCCTTCAGCACGCCCCAACTTCTTATCCATAACCCTGCAGAGTAGTCGTATTACATCAATATTGGTCCATTCGTTATGGCCGCCAATATTGTAAGTACTACCAGATTGAGCTGTATGAAAAATAACGTCAATCGCTCGCGCATGGTCAATGACGTAGAGCCAATCCCTTACATTTTCACCTTTTCCATAAATAGGTAGCGGCTGTTTGTTTTTGATATTATTAATACAAAGGGGAATTAACTTTTCTGGAAAGTGATTCGGACCGTAGTTGTTGCTACAATTGGAAATAACGGCCGGTAATCCATAAGTGTCGTGATAGGCTCTTACAAAATGGTCGCTGCTTGCCTTTGAGGCAGAGTAGGGGCTATGTGGGTCGTATGCGGTTGTTTCTGTAAACATCCCAGTCTCACCTAATGCACCGTAAACTTCATCAGTGCTTACATGGTAAAAACGTTCAAACCCGTGATTGTCTGCAAATAATTTTTTCGATGCATTGAGAAGATTTACAGTACCAATCACATTGGTTAAAACAAATTCCAATGGGTTGGTAATGCTTCTATCAACATGACTCTCTGCTGCAAGATGGATGACGGCATTGTATTTTTCTTCTTCAAAGAGTTTACTAATAAAACCGGCATCAACAATGTCACCCTTCACAAATTTGTAATTGGAGTGGTTTTCAATGTCTGTAAGATTTGCCAAGTTTCCAGCATAAGTGAGCTTATCTATATTATGAATGGTGTATTGTGGGTACTTGGTAACAAACAAGCGAACAACGTGCGAACCAATAAAACCTGCCCCTCCGGTAATAAGTATCTTCATATGAATGATTTGAGCGGTAAAATTATTCAAAATACTGCTTCGGACAAGTGTAATTGCTAGGGGATATTCCTTTAATTCTAACGTGTTTCACGCAAATTCGTCGACAAAAACCCTAAATCCGTCTGTTTAAATGTATAATTCAGGCAGATAAATTGTGAAAATCTTCAAATTCGGGTTATTTTGCTTTACAATTGAACCAAACATCGTTTTTCCGATGATAAATTTAAAGGAAATCATTCGAAAGCTTGAGACATCTGTTTACAGAGAAGTCGAAAGTGGATTGCAACTTACACAAGGTGATAATTTCCTTGTTTTGTTGCGATCGTACAGAGAAAGTGAGAATTCTGATGATACAATTAGAACTGAACTAGGAATTAGTCGCAATTCATTCTACGCACTTAAATCGCGCCTTCACGATAAAATCGAACGGGCCTTATCAGGCAACGTAACGGCTTCGTCTGAAGAGCTCATCGATATGCTCGATCGGATTCCTGAAATGTGTTACGGGCAACCAGTGGAAATAGCTCAGACCTTTTTGTTGAGTATTGAGAGAGAACTGTTAAGTCATGATATGCACGGTGAATTGCAGGTGGTTTATAGTGCACTCAAAAAAATTCACTTGTACTCCGACAAGTATTACCACTATTCCAAACTATATAATCAACAAGTTGCCTTTGCACTGTCACTTGAGAAAGCAGATGAGCTCCTAGGGTTATTCAACCGCAGTTTAGGGCAGTACATTTTTCACCCCACCCAAGAATCGCGTCAACAACTGGTCTTCATTAGAAGTGGTATATCCGATCACCTGCGATTAAACCCTTCGCGACGAATTGAACTGCGAAAATTGCTAATTGAAATCCAAGAACGCCTCTTTTGTAACGATGCACCGGATGACGAAATCCCCGATTTAATAAAAAAGTTACAGGATATTCTTCAAGAATTACCGGCGTCTGTAAGCAAAAAACATTTCGAAATATCAGCGGCTTATCTCGCATTTGAATATTTTATTAGAACTCGCCAATACCGCCTTGCTGCAAGAAATTATAGCCTTTTGTCAAACATGGACGAAAGCATTTGTTTGTATTCACATCTTACCGTAACGCCGTTATTCTTCATTTCAAGAATTGTTCAATTGCAACACGAAGGGCAAATCAGTGAATTAGTAAACTGTGGAGCTTCAGAACCGTTTGTTAGAACGGGTGATGTTTTTGGCATTAGTTGCGTGGGAATTGCTCTTTCAATGCACGATTTTTACCGTAAAGAATATAAATCGGCGGCAAGAAGATTGAATAATTTGATTAACTCTTCTGTATTTACTGAAGCACTTCATCTTGAAATTGATCTTAAAATAACACTTGCCTTGGTGTACTATAAATTGCAAGAAATGGAATTGGCTATTTCTATTGTGAAAAAACTCTATCGTAAACTAAGAGCAATGGGAGACGATAATTATTTACATGTGTTACGAATTAGTAAACTTCTTGAAAAACAGTTTGTTAGTAAGAATAAATTATCAGTTTTGCAAAAAGATGAATACCTGATTTTCCGGTTAAAAAATAATGGAAGATATTCCGTTTTGAGACACTTAATTCAAGAGTTTGACACATTATTTACATGAGCATGAAAGTTAAAGAACCAAAGTTTACTTACCAGTCAGCATTGCTAATCGATGATAATGACCTTGATAATTTTATCAACCAAAAAGTGATCGAATCAGCGTACTTTGCTAAAGATGTTTATATGAACACCAGTGCTAGAAGTGCCATTGAGTTTCTTGAAAATTTGATGAAAACCGCAGCAGGGGCCGAATTGTTGCCAGAAGTGCTTTTTGTTGACATCAACATGCCAGTAATGGATGGTTTTCAATTTGTTTCCTACTTCGAGGAAAAACTTTTGAACGGGTTAAAAAAAGTTCCTGAAATTGTTATCCTCACCTCATCGCTCTCACCAACGGATGAAGAAAGAAGCAAAAACTGTGGCATAAAAGTCCATTTTATTCGTAAACCTCTTACAGTGGATATGCTCAAAAATATTAAATAACTGACGAAAGTCATGCGTATCTTACAGACATCACAAACCCGAAAGTTTTAGCGATAAATACAGTTGTCAGGGTCGTAACTTTAGCAAAAGCCCTGTACTAATGTTACCAGATATGAATATGAGCCCAAATCTCGATGTGTTCTACAGTTTTCCTAAATGGTCTACTGAAAAACAAAATGAACAATTATCCGAACAGGCTTTCTTGGTTGATAAAGAATGCTTGGGTGAGGAAACTTTGAGGATTTTCTACTACTCGGGATTTTTTATCGAGCAGTATGAAAAAAAGAACGGGATGTTCGAAAACATCCCGTACAAACAAGGATACCGACCATCGCAGTTTTTTGATGCGTCGAAAGTAGGTAAATTAAAGGACTATCTAATTAAAGACTCCAATAGGTCAATGACCTGAATTTGTTTTTATACATCCCTTTTACATCAACTAACACGCCCTTTTTAGACAAAATGCCCGTGAAGTATTTCTGATCGAGATTTTTATACTCTGCATGGTTAACGGCCACAATTACACCGTCGTAACCTTTGCCAATCTTATTTAATCCAAAGCCATATTCATGCTTTAACTCAGTACTGTCAGCATGGGGATCAATGACATCTACTTTCACTCCAAACGATTTGAGTTCTTTAACAATATCAGCCACCTTACTGTTGCGAATATCGCTGACATCTTCCTTGAATGTGGCGCCCATTATAAGGACTTTTGATTTGGAAATGTTTTTACCGGCAGCGATGATCTTTTTTACGGTGGTCTTTGCCACATAAAAGCCCATGCTGTCGTTTACATAACGACCACTATTAATTACACGCGCATGGTAACCTAGCGACTCCGCTTTGTGGGTTAAATAATATGGATCAACACCAATACAATGTCCACCAACTAAGCCTGGAGAGAACTTCAAAAAATTCCATTTTGTACCAGCCGCCGCAAGCACATCGTAGGTATTTATTCCCATTTTATTGAAAATGATCGAGAGCTCATTCATCAAGGCAATATTGACATCGCGTTGGGTGTTCTCAATAATTTTAGCGGCCTCAGCAACCTTAATGCTTGATGCCTTGTGGGTGCCCGGTTCTACGATAATCTCATATACCTTTGCTACATTGTCCAAACTTTCTTTATCACATCCACTCACTACTTTTAGAATTTTGGTAATGGTGTGTTCTTTATCGCCTGGATTGATTCGCTCTGGTGAATAACCAACCTTGAAGTCCTTTACGAACTTTAATCCTGAATGCTGTTCTAATACAGGAATGCAATCTTCTTCTGTACAGCCAGGGTACACAGTTGACTCATAAACAACGTAATCGCCTTTTTTTAGCACTTTGCCCACAGTAGTTGATGCACCTAGGAGGGGTTTCAAGTCAGGAAGGTTATGTTCATCAATTGGTGTTGGCACTGCTATAATAAAGAAGTTGGCTTTCTTGAGGTCCTCTAGTTTATTGGTAAACTGAATGTCGGCACCTTTGAAATCATCCTTCGTCAATTCATTGCTTGGATCAATTCCTTTCTTCATCAAATTAACCCTCTCTAAATTGATGTCGAATCCTATTACTTTTACCTTTTTTGCAAAAGCTAAAGCAATTGGCAGTCCAACATAACCCAGCCCAATCACGGCAATGGAGGCTTCCTTATTAATTATTCTATTGTAAATACTCATGGGTGTTAGTTTTTTGAATGCTTGTTTTTTAATACGGTTGACGGACGAAGGGCATAAATTCGTTCAATGATATCAACGACCTTTAATCCTTCTAAGGCATTAGTTGATATTTTGTTGAGCCCCTGAAGGGTGCTTACAACGTTTTCTATAACACTGTGATGGTTATTGGCTGAACCTTTGTATGCGCCATAATCATTTGCTGGATTTGTAGCAGGTAATTCAGGCATGGTATAATCTTTAATATTGCAAACTTCGATTTGATCCATATATTGACCACCAACCTTGATACTTCCTTGTGAACCTACAATTGTTAAGGAACTTTCTAAGTTTTTATCCCATACAGCGGTAGAATAATTGATACAACCAATACCACCGTTCACAAATTCAAAATTGACAAAACCACTGTCTTCAAATGCAGTAGAGTCTTGATGATTAAAATCGGCAAATTTAGCTTGTATGTTAGTGATATCGCCAAATACCCAGTACATAATATCGATCCAATGGCTAAATTGGGTGTAAAGTGTGCCACCGTCTAAATCCTGCGTGCCTTTCCAACCGCCTGCTTTGTAATAGCGGTTATCCCTGTTCCAATAACAGTTTAATTGAACCATATAAACGTCGCCAATAATTTTCTTTTCAACGACTTCTTTTAACCAGACACTGGGTGGAGAATAACGGTTCTGCATAACACAGAATACCGATTTGTGTTGGTGCAGGGCGGTGTAAATAATTTTTTCACAGTCGGTTTTGCTCAAAGCCATCGGCTTTTCAACCACTACGTGTTTTCCAGACTCAAGGGCTTGCAATGCATGGGTCGCATGCAAACCATTGGGGGTACAAATATTCACAACCTCAATCTCCGGATGTGCATTTAAAAGTGCAGCTACGTCCTGATAATACGCTTCGGTAATTCCATCAATTTGTAGTGCTGCGGGTGCTAAAATATCGCAAACAGCCACTAATTCACAAGAGGGATTACGACGAATCATTTCTGCATGCCGTTTCCCAATGTGGCCTTGACCAATGACTCCGAATTTTATTTTTTTCATGAGATTCTTGTGACTTTGTTATTTAGTAATTGATAGACTTGTTGACTTTCTTGACAAGTGGCCTTACCACTTACATCAAATTGAAGCTTATGACCATATTCGCTCATCCAACCGGTTTGTCGAGATGGATTGCCAATAACAAGGGCATAATCGGGTACATCCTTTGTAACAACCGCTCCAGCGCCAATAAAGGCAAATTTTCCAATATTGTGTCCACACACAATGGTAGCATTGGCACCTATCGAGGCTCCTTGCCCCACATGGGTTTGAGCATAGGAATTCCGCCTGTTAACTGCGCTCCGCGGATTTATGACATTGGTGAATACCATGCTCGGCCCTAAAAACACATCGTCATCACAAGTAACGCCAGTATAAATGGAAACGTTGTTCTGGACTTTTACATTGTTACCAAGCACAACGCCTGGCGATACCACCACATTTTGGCCAAGATTGCAACCTTTGCCAAGCTTGGAGCCAGTCATTAAATGGGAAAAATGCCAGATTTTTGAGCCTTCTCCAATCTCACAGCCGTCATCAATAACGGCTGTTGGATGAGCGTAGTAGTGTAGGTTATTCATAAAGGACCTCAAATTTAATGAAAATCGACGTATATTCTCCCAAACAACCTGTAGAATCTCATACAATGGATATATTTGTAATGTATTGAACACATGAAAATCGAGCCAAAAAAGTTAATCCCCTACTTGGCTGCAATCGTAATTTTTGCAGCATTAACCTTAATCTATTTCAAGCCACTTTTAGACGGTAAAGTGCTACGCCAAGACGATATTGCACGCCATAAAGGAATGAGCAAGGAAATTGCCGATTACCGAGAAAAATACAATAAGGAACCACTATGGACGAATTCAATGTTCGGTGGCATGCCTGCATATCAGGTTTCAACACTTTATCCAGGTAATTGGCTGAGTAAATTGGATCCAGTTTTCAAACTTTATTTGCCTCATCCAGGGGGCTATTTATTCCTCTACTTTCTGGGCTTTTATATTTTACTATTATGTCTTCGAATCGACCCATGGCTATCTCTCGTAGGGGCGCTTGCTTATGGGCTGAGTTCCTACTTTCTTATTATTATTGAAGCTGGCCATAATTCGAAAGCGAATGCTCTCGGCTACTTGCCTGCAATGATTGGTGGCATCGTGCTAATTTATAATGGTAGATTGTGGTTGGGGTTTGCTATCGCAACTCTTTTTAGTGCCATGCAAATTAATGCCAACCACGTTCAAATAACCTACTATGGCTACATCCTAATTGGTTTTATTGTTGCAGGCTTCCTTGTTGAAGCTTTGCGAAATGGCCAATTAATTAGTTTCATAAAAGCCACTGCGCTATTTGTCATTGCAACGCTTATCGCTCTTATGCCAAATGCGGGTAACTTACTTACTACAAATGAATATGGAAAATACAGTACAAGGGGCAAATCGGAATTGTCTATTAAGTCAAATGTTAAGAAAAAATTTGCACTGGATGATGCTCGCTATTTCGAGAAGATAGATGTCAATGATCCTAATCTTGTTGAAGAGTACGAGAAAAATACAACCACAGGATTGGATGCGGATTATGCTACCCAATGGAGTTATGGCATAGATGAAACAATGACCTTCCTCATTCCTGATTATAAGGGAGGAGCAAGTCAACCCATTTCAGCTGCGGATAAAGATGCCTTGAAAAAGGTTAACCCCGATTTTAGGGAACAGGTTGGTCAATCGTCGGCGTATTTCGGCGATCAACCTTTTACAAGTGGACCAGTGTATATTGGAGCCATTATTGTTTTTCTGGCCATTATAGGTATGTTGATTGTTAGGGGGGCTTTCAAATGGGCACTTGTTCTTGCTACACTTCTAACTGTGGCACTATCATGGGGGGCGAACTTCATGGGACTCACCGATTTGTTCATGCACTACATCCCTGGTTATAACAAATTCCGCGCGGTTTCTATGATTCTGGTTGTGGCAGAATTAACCTTGCCTTTACTTGCTATTCTAGCATTGAATGAAATGATCAAAGCAGGAAGCTTGTCCAAAACGTTTCAAGTCTTCGGAAAAATGATTAGCCTCAAGAAAATAGTATTTGGTTCAGCCATAGTTACTGCTGGCTTTTGTCTCCTTGGTTATCTTATGCCCGACATGGTGAATTCGTTCACTTCCATTCAAGAAGAGAACCGAATGGTTCAGCGCTATATAAGTGGTGGTTATCCTGAAGATCAAATTCGACCATTTATTGCTGAATTAATGCCCCAACTTGGAATTGCTCGTAAAGCCGTTTTCAAGTCAGATGCTATCCGCTCGTTTATTTTTATTGGACTCGCCTTAATGGTGTTGGTGCTGTTTTTTAATAGTAAAATAAACAGAAACATTACCTATGGTGCACTGGGATTGTTCGTACTTATTGATCTTTGGTCAGTAGATATGCGTTACCTAAATGAAAATTCATACATAACCAAGGAACAAAACACACAAATGATTGCTGGAAAATCAGCTGCCGATATTGAAATTTTGAAGGATACCGACCCTGATTATCGAGTGCTGAATCTAGAATCAAATACCTTTAACGATGCGAGTACCTCCTACTACCACAAATCAATAGGTGGGTATCATGGTGCAAAACTTAAAAAGTACCAAGAATTAATTGATTTCCACCTGGACAAAGAGATTAGTTTTTTATTTAAAAATGGTGGACAACTGTTTGGTAGCGCAACAACTAGGGATTCCTTATTCCGTCAACTAGGGGTGATCAATATGTTAAATACGCGGTACTTGATTTTGCCTGCAGGTAATAATGCTGATCCGATGGTCTTAACAAATTCAGCAGCCTGCGGAAATGCATGGTTTATTAAACACTTGTTCGCTGTAAAAGATGCTGATGAGGAAATTCTTGGTCTTAGAAAGTTGAACACCTCACTTTATGCTGTGGTTCAGGAAAAAGAATTGACTGCTATCGGTGCGAAAGTAGATTACACAGGTGAAGGCGAAATTAAATTGATTAGCTACAAGCCAGATGAATTAGTGTACGAATCTACAGCTGCAGAAAATCAATTTGCCATTTTCTCGGAAATTTATTATCCAAAAGGATGGAATGCCTATCTCGATGGAAAAAAAGTGCCCTACGCTGCGGTTAATTACGTTTTAAGGGGTTTACCAATTCCTGCTGGAAAGCATAAACTAGAGTTCAAGTTTGAACCAGAAACGTATGCAACAGGGAATCAAATTGCGCTTATTGGCTCGATTGTGCTAGTATTAGCAGTGATAATCGGGATTTACATGAACGGAAGGAACAAAGTTATTGTTAGTTAAATGGCCCTTCTTGTTAAAATTGAATCACCTTTTTCTGAAAGAAATGAGGTAATTTTATAGTAATAATCTGACAGTTAAATTATGGCATTAGAAATCACAGAAAGCAATTTTGAAGAGCTTGTTTTAAAAAGCGATAAACCAGTTTTGGTAGACTTTTGGGCAGAATGGTGTGGACCATGCAGAATGGTTGGACCTGTTGTTGAAGAGTTAGCGAAAGACTATGAAGGAAAAGCAGTTGTTGGTAAGGTGAATGTTGATCATCAGGCTAGCATTAGCATGAATTATGGTATCCGTAACATTCCTACACTGTTAATTTTCAAGAATGGCCAATTGGTAGATAAACAAGTTGGTGCAGTATCTAAACAAGTGCTAGCAGGCAAATTGGATGCACAACTTTAATTAAGAACTTCATTAAATTATTAAGCCCGCTCTTGCGGGCTTTTTTTATGACTTCTTGCGCTCACCGATTTGTTGACGCCACATTGCAAAATAAAGCCCCTTGTGCGTTAACAATTCGTCGAGTTTGCCCGATTCAATGATTCGTCCTTTCTCCAATACGACAATGCGATCGGCATGCATGATAGTTGATAAACGGTGAGCAATCAAAAGCGTTATTTGTTCTTGTGATTTACTTAATTCCTTAATGGTAGTGGTGATTTCTTCTTCGGTCAAAGAATCAAGCGCTGAAGTGGCCTCATCAAATATTAATAATCGTGGATTTCTTAAGAGTGCACGCGCAATCGATAAGCGTTGTTTCTCACCACCACTAAGTTTCATACCACCTTCACCAATAGTTGTGCCTAGCCCACTAGCAGCCCTAGTTAACAAATGCTGACAAGCGGCTTTATTCATGACCTCATAAATTTCAGCATCAGTGGCCTCAGGCTTAACAAAGCGTAAATTGTCACGTATGGTTCCGCTAAATAATTGGGGGTCTTGCGAAACGAGTCCTAACTGTTTACGAAGTTCTGCCAATTGAATGTTCGATGAAGGAATACCATTGTAAAGCACATCGCCCTTATTTGGCTGATAAAGCCCTAACAGCAATTTAACAAGCGTTGTCTTTCCACTTCCACTGGGACCAACAAAGGCAATCGTTTCTCCACGCACGATGTGCAGGTCGATTGACTCCACGGCAAAACCATTATCTGGATTGTGTCCAAATGAAACTTGTTTGAAATCAATTTCGTTAATCTCTCCCAAAGGAAAAGGGGAGGTGGGCTCTGGCTCCGAAGTTGAATTCATCAAACTCGCAAAATTATCCATGCTCACCTTGGTTTCATTATATACAGCTATAACATTGCCTAATTCCTGTAGCGGATTGAATATGAAAAAAGAGAAGAAAAGTAAGGTGATTAAGTCGCCAATTTCGATTATATCCCTGAAAACAAACGTATACAAGGTGAATATTAGCAAGGTTCTTACAAAATGAACGGTTGTACCTTGAATGAAACTTAAAGAGCGAACAAATCTGATTTTTTTTAATTCTAAACCAAGTATTTTTAGAGTATTATCCTTCAAACGCTGCTCTTCCTGATTCACTAAGCCCAAGCTTTTTACCAATTCTATATTTCGAAGTGATTCTGTTGTGGCGCCGGCCAACGCTGTAGTCTCACCTGCAATTTGTTTTGAAATGATCTTTATTTTTTTCCCCAAGAATGAAGATACAAACGCAATAACAGGTACTGTGGCTAAATACATCGGCCCTAACAAGGGATGAATATGCATGGCATACGCAAATACAAAAATGATTCCAACGAGCGATTGGAAAACCATCGAAATAAATAGCGTTACGAATTTTTCAGTATCTATTCGAACTTTCTGAAGTCGACCTAGCGTTTCACCGCTTCGCTGATCTTCAAAGTCTTTATAGGGTAATTGCAGGGCTTTTCGGATACCATCTGTATACATTTCCGCTCCCACACGCTGTATGATGATATTGGTGAAATAATCCTGGAAATTCTTGGCTATTCTCGACATCATGGCAGCGCCAATTGATAACAATGAAAACACACCAAGATGATACATGAAAGTTGAAAGTGTATCATAGTCATGCCATACATGACCTACAGTGCCTGCTGGCTGAACACTTCCAAATCGCTTTATTAATGTTCCAGTGATGATGGAATCACTGAGCGAAAAGCATTGATTGATGGCAGCAAGTACTAATGCTAAAATTAAATACTGCCGGTGTTTTATGATGTAAGTGTATAGGGTCTTCAAAGTCCGGTAAAATTACAATTCCTATTCAACTACTTACTGTTATACAATCAAGAACATATGTTAAAAACAGAGGGCTGCGTTTGCAGCCCCGCTTATTAGTTTCTGAAAATGAATTTATTATCAATGGCATCTAAAACAATGGCCTGGTCCTTATTTATTTTGCCAGATAAGAGTTGTTTTGAAAGTTCGTTAAGCACCTGTTTCTGAATGACACGTTTGACGGGACGTGCACCAAAATGTGGGTCATAACCTAATTGAGCCAGCCAATCAATGGCTTCATCTGTAGCTACTAGTTGCAAATGCTGTTCGGCTAATTGGTCGGTGATTTTCTTAAGCTGAAACTTTACAATTTGGGTGATGTCCTCCCTGCTTAAGGGTTCAAACATGATAACTTCATCTATCCGGTTTAAAAACTCAGGACGTATGGTCTTCTTTAACATTTCATAAACTGAATTCTTAGTCCTAGCTAAAATTTCATTTCGATTAAATTCATTCAGTTGATCAAAATTTTCTTGAATAAGGTGGGAGCCAATATTACTAGTCATAATGATAATAGTGTTCTTGAAGTTGACTGTTCTTCCCTTATTATCAGTTAATCGGCCATCATCGAGTACTTGCAGCAATATGTTGAAAACATCTGGATGTGCTTTTTCAATCTCGTCAAGTAATACAACACTATAGGGTTTTCTTCTTACTGCTTCTGTTAATTGCCCACCCTCTTCATAGCCAACATAACCTGGAGGGGAGCCTATTAGACGACTAACGGCATGACGTTCTTGATATTCACTCATATCAATTCGTGTAATGGCATTCTCATTACTGAAAAGAAAGTCGGCAAGGGCCTTGGCTAATTCTGTTTTTCCAACACCAGTTGTTCCTAAGAAAATAAAGGAACCAATGGGACGTTTCGCATCTTGAAGGCCAGCCCTGCTGCGTCTAACTGCGTCTGAGATGCTTTCTATCGCTTCGTGTTGGCCAACTATCCGTTTATGAAGTTCTTCCTCCAGATTTAAAAGCTTTTCCTTCTCACTTTGAAGCATGCTTTTAATGGGTATACCTGTCCAAGAACTAATTACTGCTGCGATGTCTTCTGAATCCACTTCTTCTTTTAGAAGCTGCGCCCCACTTTTTTTTGACTCTGTAATTTTTGATTCAAAATCTTGTAATTTTTGTTCAGCATCCTTAATCCTTCCATAACGA
>JACCDS010039679.1_pt1 | contig 13253 bp, 12 predicted proteins | sample 7446441 | NCBI WGS metagenome assembly JACCDS01 (sample SAMN15323445, study PRJNA562643) | freshwater metagenome | isolation source: river surface water | place: USA:Blue River Watershed | collected 2017-08-17
TCAGGCGGGCTTCGCTCTTGTCCAGCAGGCGCAGCACGGCGCGCTCGCCATGCGCGCTGGGTAGGGTGGAGACCCGCACATCGACCGCCTTGCTGCCCAGGCGCAGGCTGATGCGACCGTCTTGCGGCAAACGTTTTTCGGCAATGTCGAGTTCGGCCATGATCTTCAGGCGCGAAATCAGGGCGGCGTGCAGTGCCCGGTTGGGCTGGACCACCTCGCGCAAGGTGCCGTCGATGCGAAAGCGCACGCTGGAATGGCGTTCGTAGGGCTCGATGTGGATGTCGCTGGCGCCATCGCGTGCGGCCTGCGTGAGCAAGGCGTTGAGCATGCGGATGATGGGCGCATCGTCGCTGGCCTCCAGCAGGTCTTCCACGGCGGGCAGCTCCTGCATCATGCGCGAGAGGTCGGCGTCGGACTCGACTTCGCTGACCACATCGGCCGCCGTGGAAGCGCCATGTGCCTGTCCACCGGCATAGGCCTGGTGGAGGCGTTGGCCCAGGTCGCTCGCGCTGGTGTGTTGCACATCCAGGCCCTGGGCGCCGTGTTGGCGGACGATCTCGGACAGCGCCGTGCGGTCGCTGTCGTCACACAACCACAGGGTCAGGCCGTGGCCCGCGTCCTCCAGCAGCAGCCGGTGCGTGCGGGCAAAGGTGTAGGGCAAAAGCTGGCGCATGGCTCAGGGCTTGGCCGGCACGTTGGGGGGCATGACCGGCTTCATGCCGGGCAGAACCGCAGCCCCTTCGATCGGCAGGGTCGGGGTGGCCACGGGTTGAACGCCCAGCTGGTTCAGGCGCATCTGCTCGTAGCGGCCCAATGACAGCGCTTCGGTGGCCGCCCCATCGCGCACCACCACGGGCCGCAGGAACACCATCAGGTTGGTTTTCTTGCGGCTGCGGGTTTCGGCCCTGAACAGGTTGCCAAAGAAGGGGATGTCGCCGATGCCGGGCACCTTTTCCTGGCTGTTGGTGGTGTCGTCCTGCAGCAGGCCGCCCAGCACGACGATGGAGCCGTCTTCCACCAACACGCTCGATTCGATGGAGCGCTTGTTGGTGATCAGGCCTGCGGTGGTCGAGCTCTTGGTGTCGATGCTGCTGACTTCCTGGAAGATCTGCATCTTCACGGTGCCGCTTTCGCTGATTTGCGGTTTCACGCGCAAGGTCAGGCCCACGTCCTTGCGCTCGATGGTCTGGAAGGGGTTGACCGCGCCACTGGCGCTGTTGTTGGCGGTGTACTGGCCGGTCACAAAGGGCACGTTCTGCCCGATCACGATCTTGGCTTCTTCGTTGTCCAAGGTCAGCAAGTTGGGCGTGGACAGGATGTTGGCATCGCCATTGGTCTGTAAAAAACGGGCCAGCGCGCCCAGCGCCAAAACGCCGCCGCGCTGCTGGCCTGCGGCGATGTTCAAACCGGGCGAGGCGGTGTAGTTGCCGTTGGCCGCATTGGCGGCCAGCGTCAGCAAATTCGTGCCGCCGATCGAAAAATTGGTGCCCAGCACGCCCACGGTGCGGTTGTCTGTGCCGGTGCCGCTCATCCATTGCACCCCGAATTCGGCGGCCTTGTCGGCGCTGACTTCGGCAATCAGGCTTTCCACAAACACCTGGGCGCGGCGTTGGTCGAGCATGTCGATCACGCTGCGCAGCTGGCGGTATTGCGGCTCGGGCGCGGTGATGATCAAGGCGTTGGTGGCCGGGTCTGCCTGGATCTGGCCACCGGTGGCGGGCTGCGTCGATGGGCTGGCCGCGGCGCTGCCGGGTGGGTTGGTGCCACTCAGCGGAGTTGGCAAGTTGGCCGTCAGACTGGTGCCTGTGGCACTGCTGCTGATCGCGGCGCGCAAGGTGGTCGCCAGCTTGGTGGCATCGGCGTTTTTCAGGTAGACCACATGGATGTTGCCGCTGGCCGCGCCCGCGCCGCTGGCGTTGGGCTGGTCGAGCTGTTCGATCAGGCTGCGTGTGAGGGCCAGGCGCGCCGGGTTGGCGGCCCGCACGATCAGGGCGTTGGTGCGGGCTTCGGCCAGCACGGTGGTTTTGAACGAGGTGTCGGTCACGCCCTGAGCGGCGGGGGTGCCTGCGGCGGCGCCCGAATCGAGCAGGCGTTGCACCATGGGGGCCAGATCGGCGGCGATGCCATGGCGCAGGCGAATGACCTCGACGCCGGTGGCGTTGGCCACATCGAGCGCGGCAATGATGCGGCCCAGACGTTGCAGGTTGTCGCCGTAGTCGGTGATGACCAGCGCGTTGGTGCCGGGGTTCACGTTGATGGTGTTGTTGGGGCTGATCAGGGGGCGCAGCACGGGCACCAGGTTGTTGGCGTTTTCGTGGTTGAGGCGAAAAATCTGCGTGACGATCTGGCCGCTGCTGGCCGGTGCGTTGCCGGCCGAGACCGTGCCGCTTTGCAGTTTGGCTTCGGCTTCGGGCAAGACGGTGTACAAGCCGGCCGACTCGACCAGGGCAAAGCCTTGCATGCGCAGCTGGGTGGCAAACAGGTGCAGGGCCTGGGCGGGGGGCACCGCCACCTGGCTGGCCAATGACATGGTGCCTTTGACACGGGGGTCCACCACCACGTTGTGGCCCGACAGGCTGGCCAGCGTGCGGGCGATGGCGTCGATCTCGGCGTTGACGAAATTCAGCGTGATCGGTTCTTTCTTGCCGAGCCCCGGTTTCTGACCGGGTGCCTGGGCCCAGACCTGGGTCGCTGCGCCCAGCATCAGGCCCAGGGCACAGGCGCCCAGGGACAGACGGGCGGCATGGGAAAAGGTGTTCGGTGTGTGCATGGGTTCATCCCAGAGAAAGCAGGCTGCGTGCGCCTTGACGGCGACCGATGATGTTCAGCAAATTGGACAGGGCCGCTTCAGAGCCGGCATCGGCGCTGGCTTCGCCCGTGAAACGCAGGCGTGAGCCGACCCACTGGCCCTGGCCTTGCAATTGCAGGGGGCCTTGCAGGGTGCTCAGTTGCAATGCGGGTGTGGCGCTGCCCTGGGGCGTGCCGCGGATCTCCAGGCGGTAGCTGCCCATGGGCTTCAAGGTGCTCAGGCGCGAGGCCATGTCTTGGGCCTGCAACTCCAGCAGGCCTTGCATTTGCAGCCGACCGGCAGCCCATTGCAGGCGCAGCGATTCGGTGCGCAATTTCAGCAGGCCTTCGGCCTGCAGCGTGTTCCAGGGCGCGCCCAGGCCCGACAGCCAGGCCGCAGGCCAGCGCGAGGGGTGGTCGTTCAGTTGCAGGCTCAGGGTGGACAGACCGGCTTGCAGTTGCGCGTCCAGGGGGCGGTCCATGCAGCAGTCGGCGCGCAGTGTGATGCGCCAGCTGGGCAGGCCGGGCAGGATGCGCCAGTGCATGCGGCCAGGCAGGGTCTGGGCGTCGCGGCTGCCCGGGCCGCCGCTGAGCGTCAGTTGGGCCGAGCCTTGCCACACGGTGCCGCGGGCATCGGACCATTGCACCCGGTCGTGGCTGGCCTGCGCCACCGCCCAGGCCAGCCAACGTGCCGGCGCCCAGAGCAGGCCCGCGATCAGGGCGCCCAGCAATGCACCGCCCACAGCCCAGCGCCAAGCCAGGGGCGCAGCGTGGGGAAGGCGGGGGCGTTGGGTGTTCATGGCGGCGGCATCAAGGCAGGCGCAACAGCAGGCTGCCGCTCCACAGGGGCGGGCTGTCGGCATTGGGCGTGGCGGTTTGTTGCAGCTGGGCCTGCACCGGGCGGGCGTGGGCTTGCTCGCGTGCGCGCACCAGCCATGGGGCCAGCTGGTCGGCGGGGGCGGCTTGCACGGTCAGGCTCATGTGCTCGGCCTGCAGGCTCAGCCGGGCCTGGGGGTCCAGTTCGCCCAGATGTTTTTCCAGCCATTGAATGGCGTCCTGGCGCGAGATGGCGGGCGGTTTTTGCAGGCTTTGGGCCTGGGCTTGCAGCAGCTGCATTTGCCGGCTTTGCTGGTCCAGCAGGGCTTGTCGGGCGGGGGCTTCGCGCCAGGTGTGCAGGGCGGGCGCCAGGCCCACGCGCCAGACCAGCAGCAGGCCGATCACAACGGCGCCCAGGGCCAGCCAACGGCGTTCCCGGGGGCTGCGTTGTTGCCACAGCGTTTGCAGGGAGTCCGTCCACTTCAGGCGCTGGTTCATGGCTGGCCCTCCTTCACGCGCATGAGCCAGGTGTCGCCTTCGGCGCGCCATTGGTAGCCTTGTGTGGCCAGCGCGTTGGCCAGTGCGGCCTGTTCATGGGCCGCCAGCGGCCAGTGGCTCAGCTGCAGCTGGCCGGTCTCAAAGCGCCATTGACGTGGTGCGGTGCTGCCGGCCGGCAGGGCCTGTCCGAGTGCGCCCAGCATCGACTCCAGATCGGCCGGACCGAGCTGGCCCGCGCTTTGGCGCAGCCTGGCCACTTGCTGGGCCATTTGCAGCGGGGCATCGACCACCACGGCGGTGTCCGGAAAGCTTTGGCGCAAGGTCTGCGTCCACGATTGTTGTTGGGCTTGCCAGTCGTGGCGGGTCTTCCAGGCCCAGGCGTTGAGCCCGAGCAGTTGGGCCAGCAGCAGGGCCCCCACCCCCCAGCGTGCAGGGCGCCATACGGGCAGGTGCCACAGTTGGCTCGCTGCGCGTTGCCATGTTTTGAGGCGCCGGGCCCGTGCATGCGTTTGCAAGCCGAATTGGGCCAGGTCCCAGCCGCTTTGCAAGGCGGCGCGCCAGTGCTGCGCGACCGGCATGAGCCGTGCCGACACGTGCAAGCGCTCGGACACAGCAGCCACCGCTGCGGGTTCGGCCTGGATGTCGGCGTGCTCGAGGGCCTGCGGGCTCAGGCCGAGCGTGGCAGGGTGGCTGTTGGCCAGCGGCAGGCCCCACACGCCGCGCTCGGCATCGCTGACCCACAACCAGCCCGTTGCGGCATCGCCAGTGGCGGTCAGGCGCAACCGGTCCGGCGTGGGGGCGAATTCGGGCACGATGCGGTGCACGCGGATGCCGGCGGCTTCCAGGCCCGACAGGTGGGCCGTCAGCCAGGCCCGGTTGCACACGGCCACCCACGGGTTGGTCTGGTTTTTCCAATCGGGCGGCAAGGCCATGTGCAGTTGTGCGGGGTCATCGAGCAGACGCTCTTCGAGCAGACCTTGCAAGGCCGCTTCCAGACGGGCCCGCGCCTTGTGCAAGCCGGCGGGCAGCGTGACCCGGTGCCAGGACAGGGCGCTGGCCGGCACCAGCGCCACCACTTCGGCCTGGCGCTCGCTTGCGGGCAACAAACCGGCGCTGGCCCAGTGCAACTTCAAGGGCGATGGCGTGGCTTCGGCCTGGACCCATGCGTGCGGGTAGGTGCTGGTGGCACCGGCGTCACCCAGGGGGAGTTGAATGATCAGTGTGCGCATCTGCTGCTCATTGTAGGGGGGGGCTTGTGACGCCACACCGGCGTGCGCACACGCCACAACATGCGCACTTGCTGGCCTTCGCGCTTGACCAGCGCCCGCTCTTGCTGAACCACCTGGTCAATGCGCATGCGGCCGTTGAGCTCAAAGTAGTGGCTCTGCACACTGTGGCGCTTGTCGTCGATGGCGCGGGCGGCGGGGCCCAAGGCCTGGCGGGCCGCCTCCAGGTTGTTCCAGGGAGCGCGGGCGCGCACGGCCACCATTTGCCGGGCGGTCGCCGGGTCCAGGCCCGGCAGGCTGGCCACCAGCACTTCGGCGGGTGCGGTGTTGAGGTTGATGGGCGTGGGCTCCGGCAGCACGGTGACGAATTCCTCCAACGCGCTCAGGGTGGCCGGGCTCAGGCCCAGCCACACCAGCTGCGCCGGGCGTTGTGGCATCAAGGGGCTGCGCGGCGAAGGACCGGCTGTCGTCCGGCCCTGGCCCGGGGCGGCCGACAGGGCCTGCAGCAGTTGTCGGCCCAGGGTGTCCAGCTCGGCCAGGGGCAGGTTCAGGCGCTCGAACAGGCGCCGCCAGCTGGCCCATTCCGAGGGGACGATTTTCCCGTCTTCCACCAGGTTGCGCAGGTTCAGGCGCGATTGCGCATCGGTGATGTGGCCCGACAGGAACACCTCGGCATCGCCTTCACGCCACCGCTGGTCTTGCGACAAGAAACTCGACAGCCTGGACTCTTGCACCGGCAAGGCCCAGGGCTCGCCCAGGTGGTCCACGCCGGCCGCCTGGGCCGACAGAGCGTCTTCGCGCAGGATCAGGCGTGTCCAGTCGAGCGCACCGGTCATCATCCAGGCGGTCTGGCTGCGACCGCGCTCGGCGATTTCGATCTCGACCTGACGCCAGTTTTGCCACAGCGCGGCGCTGGCCAGGGTGGCCACCAGCGCCACGGTCAGCATGGCCATCAGCAAGGCCGCGCCTTTTTGCGCTCTCATGGGTTCCCTCCGGACAAGGTGGGGCGGACCCAGTCCAGGGTGATCGCGCCGTCGCCTGCCGGGCCCGGGGGCAGGCTCAAGACCAGGCGCAGCCCGTCGGGCATCTGACCTTCGGCGGGGGCCGGGCTGGGCGTGGTGCCGGCGGTGATCACATCGCTCGACAGGGGGTTGGTCCAGTTGCCGCTGCGGTGCACAAAGATTTGCCAACCCGACATGGGGTGGATGTTCACCTGGCCTGCCCGCGTTTGGGGGTCGGGTGTCTGGCCCCATTGTTCGGCCAGGCGCCAGGCGTTTTGCCAGTCGTTGCGCCCGGTGAACGGCGCCGATTGCCAGCGTTGCCAGTCGCCGCCGCCCGTGCGTCCCGGATCGCTGCGCCAGGTCCAGGCCACGACCTGCACCGCTTCGGCCGGTGTGCTGGCGCGGCGCGTCAGCCGCAAGACCTGGCCGTTCCAGTCCCAGCCGGGGGTGCCGGGCAGTTCCAGCGATTGGTCCAGGTCGCTTTGCCACTGGGCCAGGCCCGCCTGCAAGGTACGGATGTCATCGGCGCGGGTTTGCAAACCACGTTGGGTGCGGAGCATGCCATCGATGCCGCGCCAGGCCATGAGGGACATCAGGGCCATCACGGTGATGGCGACCAGCACCTCGATGAGGGTGAAGCCTTTCGCTTGTCGCAGGTTTGCACGGTGCGGCTGGCGCATCACTGGCGTCCCATCACGGTCGATATCTGCAGCAGGTGCTGGCCCTGGCTGAGCACCCGGGCATCGACACGCCGGAAGTTCGGGTTGGGTGTCGGGTTGACCAGGAGGTCCACTTGCAGCCGGTGACCGGCTTGCAGGCATTCGGTTTGGCTGTTGCCGGTGTCGGGCAGCTGTCTGCGCAGGCGCAAGCGGGCCAATTCGTTTTCGGCACAGATCTGCCCGAACATGCTGGCGGTTTGCCGTTCGGCCTGGCGACTGAGGGCAGCCACGGCTTGCAGACCGGCCATCAGCGCCACCGCCACGATGCCCAGAGCCACCAGCACCTCGATCAGCGTGAAGCCCGCCGTGCCAGACCGGGTGTGGCCGGGGTGTGTGGTGGGTGCCGCGGGGTGCCGGGTCATGGCAGAACGGGCTGGTTTTGCACATGAAACGGGCGCAGCCCATCGGTGCTCACCCACAGTCTGCGTGTGGGCGTGTCCATGGGCGACAGGGCAATGCTTTGGCGCGGGATGAGGGGCTCGGGCCCCAGCAGCACAGTCTGGCCCGGCGCTGCATGCGTGGTGGGGCTCAGCCAGTGTTGCGGCAGCGCAGGTGCGGGCAGACCTTCGAAGACAAACCCACCGCCAGTGCTGCGCCAGACGACGGGCAGGCCGCTGGCCCGGGCTTGTGCACGGGCGGTTTCCAGCAAGGCGGCCAAACGCGTGGCATCGCGTTCGAGGGCACTGTCGGCACTGTCGCGCAAGGACAGGCTGACGCCCGCCGTGGCGATGGCGATCAGGGCCACCACCACCAGCAACTCCAGCAGGGTGAAGCCACCCGCCGGGTGAGTGGACCTTGGCTTACTGCCAGCTGCCGATGTCCGCATTGTTGCCCTCGCCGCCGGCTTGGCCGTCAGCCCCAAAGGACAGCACATCCACCTCGCCCTTGATGCCGGGGTTCATGTACTGGTAGGCGCGGCCCCAGGGGTCGTTGGGCAGTTTGTCCAGATAAGGTTTCCAGTTGCCCGGCACGGGTTCGGTGGTGGGCTTGGCGATCAGGGCTTTCAGGCCTTGCTCGCTGCTGGGAAAGCGCTGGTTGTCCAGTTTGTAGAGCTTGAGCGCCTGCATCAGGTTGCCCACATCGGTGCGGGCGGCGGTGATGCGGGCGTCGTCCGCACGGCCCAGCACATTGGGCACGATCAGGGCGGCGAGCACACCGATGATGGCCAGCACGACCATCAGCTCGATCAGGGTGAAACCGCATTCGCGGCGTGGGGTGGAAGACGATGGATGTTGCATGCATCCATCATAATCTGCGCATGTTGCAAATTAGCCGCGCATGGGTCCCCCGCACCGTCTGGCCTTCGCTGGTCACAGGCCTGGTTTGGTGTGCTGCCGCACTGAGCGCGGGCTATTGGGTCTTGCAGTGGCCCGCAGGACCAGGCCGCACCGGCACACCACAGACGCCGATGGGCGAAGTGGCCGAGCCCTCGGCCGCTGGACTGAGCCGGGCTTTGGGGGCCACGCCGGTGGCGGCGGCCAGCGCGCCAGAGGCTGGGCGCCTGCAATTGCTGGGCGTCATCGCGGGCAGCACAGGTCAGGGCAGCGCCCTGATCGCCACGGATGGCCAGCCGCCCAAAGCCTACCGGGTGGGACAAACCGTCGCCGAGGGGCTGGTGCTGCAAAGCCTGAGCCCTCAACGAGCGCAATTGGGGGCCCGATTGAACGGGCCTGTTCAGCGCGAACTGCAACTGCCTGCCTTGCCCGGGTCCTGACCGCCACGGTCTTTTTCTCCTGCCTTGCGTCTTGGAGGCCTGCAGGCCCGCAGGCCCGCAGGCCCGTGTCGGTGTGTGCCCACGGCCGCCAGGTCCACGGACTCTGAAAATCTGAGATACTGACAATAAAGTATGAATTTTTAATAAAAACAGATTTAAAAGGGTGGGTATGGATTCAGGGCTTGTCCGACGCTTTGGCCAGTTGTGGGGCTTGCCGTTCACACGCGTGCAAATGCTGTGGGTCTCGATGGCGCTGATCGCAGGCACCTCCTTGTTTTTCGGGCTGGTGCTGGATCTGCCTTATGACGCCACGCTGAACATCCGGCTGGGTATTTTCCTGATCCTGTGCATGCCCTTGCTGTATTGGCCGGCCAGTTACGTGTGGGTGGCCAATCTTTTGCTGGGCGCGAGCCTGGTGACGATTTTCTGGATCGCGGCGCAAACCGGCGGGATCAATTCGATGGCCTTGATGTGGCCCGCTGCCTTGTCCGTGCTGGCCTTGCTGCTGATGGGTTTGAAGGGCACGCTGTTTTGGTGGGGCGCCACCGTCTTGAGCTTTCTGTGTCTGCACCAGCTCACGGTCAACGGGGTGATGGGTGGCAGCAATGCCCATGTGCTGGACAAGTCCGCCTGGGGGCTGTTCACGGTGCTGGTCTTGACCGTCTTGCTGATGGTGGGTGTTCACATGTACGACTATTTGCATGGCCTGCACATGCGCAAACTGCAGGCCAGCAACAGGGAACTGCAACGCACCCACGAGGCCTTGATCCGTCTGCAGAATTTGCGCGATGAGTTTGTCGCGGCCGTCGGGCACGAGCTGAGAACACCGATGAATGCCATCTTGGGCTTCAACGGCTTGTTGCGCGATCAGATCGGGCCGGACTCCCGCATGATTTCCACGGTCGATCACATCCACGATGCGACCCATCAGCTGCTGGGGCTGGTCAATGACATCCTGGATTTTTCGCAACTGCAAGCCGGCAAGATGCAGTTGCATCCAAGGCCGTGTGATTTGAATGCGCTGATGGCCGAGGCCAGTGTGCCCTGGCGAGCAGCGGCCAGGGCCAAGGGTGTCGAGCTGGTCATGCAAGCGCCGAGCGATTTCCCGCAGGACATCCTGTTGGACGAGCGCAAGTTCAAAAAGATGGTGGACAACCTGGTGGGCAATGCCATCAAGTTCACTTCGGCAGGACTGGTGGTGGTCAAGTGGGGGCAGCATGCGCAATCGTTTCAACTGCAAGTGAGCGACACCGGGCAGGGCATTGCGCCGGAGGTGCAAAGCCAAATTTTCAAAAGGTTTGAACGCGCAGACCTGGAGACCAACCGCAAGTACGGCGGCACAGGCTTGGGGCTGGCCATTTGCGACGGACTGGTCAAGATCCATGGGGGGCGCATCGGGGTCAGCAGCCAGGAGGGCCTGGGCTCGACGTTCTGGATCCAGCTGCCCTTGCAGCGGGCCGGCAGTGCCGATGCCCCAGCGCACCTGGCGGCGGACATCCAGGCCATCCCGGCAGATGCCGAGTTCAAGGTGCTGTTGGTCGATGACAACCAGCTCAATGTGATGGTGGCCGAAATCCAGCTGGCCAAGGCCTGGCCACGGCTGAGCGTGGTCAGTTGCCTGAGCGGTGCAGGGGCTTTGGCAGCCATCGCCAAACAGCACTTTGACCTGGCGCTGGTGGACATGGTCATGCCGGAGATCGATGGCATCGAATTGACCCGCCGTTTGCGTGCCCACGAGGACCCGCAGACCGCACAGATGCCCATTGTGGCTTTCACGGCCAATGTCGAGCCGCATGAGCGCCAACGTTGTCTGGATGCGGGCATGGACGATGTGTTGACCAAACCGATGGACGAAAAGCTGATGGTGGCCAGAATTTCCAACTTGTTGCGTCAGCGGTATCCGGGGAGGTGGTCATGAGGAGGCCTGGACGCAACTGTTTCATCCTGGCCTTGTTGCCGTGGATGCCCAAGGCGTTCAGGCGTGGCAAGAACCCTTATGTGTTTGTGCTGGCCTGGGCATTGATCGGCATGATGCTCGTGTACGCGGTGCTCAACCCCTATGAAAACGGGTGTCTTTATCCCTTGTTGTATGCCGGGTCCTTGCTGGCGCTGATGGGGGCCGTCAGCGTGGGCATGGGGCTCCATCTGGCCATCCATGTCGCCACGTTTTTGGGGTTGATCCTGTTTCTGTATGGGGTGGCCCAGACGGGAGGGGTGTATTCACCGCAGATGACCTGGTCCCTGGTGCTGCCCTTGACGCCGTTTTTCGTGATCAGCCGGCGGGCCGGCCACGCCTGGTTGCTGGTGACACTGTGTGTCCAGCTGGCGGTGGGGCTGATGACGCAGGCGGGGTGGATTTTCCACCGGGTCGAGCTGACGGAGAGTTATGCCTTCACGTCCTTGATCACCTATGTGGTGCTGAGCCTGTTTCTCATGGCGGTGCCGGTGCTCTACGATTTGATGAGCCGCGATGCCCTGAGTGCGACGCAAAGGTACCACGAAGCGCTGGTACAAAAACGGCAGGAGCTGGAGCACATTTCCAAGATGCGCGAGCAGTTCATCTCGACCATCAGCCATGAATTGCGCACGCCCATGAACGCCATCATGGGCTTCACAGCGTTGCTGACCACACATTTCCAAGGGGATCCTGGCGTGCTGAAGGTGCTCAAGCATTCACAGCATTCCGCCGAGCATTTGATGACGGTCATCAACGACATCCTGGACCATTCGCAATTGCATGCCGGCGGTCTGTCGGCCTACCCCGAAAACTTCGAATTGCGTGAGGCGGTGCGTTATGCCTTCGAGCTGTTTTCCTTGCGCCTGGAAGATGGCTCGGTCCACTATGCCTGCGACATCGCCGACGATGTTCCGCAATGGGTCTTGACCGACCGGCACCGGCTGATGCAAATCCTGGTCAACCTCCTGGGCAACGCCATCAAGTTCACCCGCCAAGGTCAGGTGCTTTTGCGGGTCCGACGGGACGAGCGAGGGGTGCGCTTTTCGGTCGAGGACACCGGCATCGGGATTGCCGATGCGCAAAAGGCCAACATCTTCAAGCGCTACAGCCAGGCCGATGAAACCATTCAGAACCGTTTTGGTGGGCATGGCCTGGGCTTGTCGATCTCCAGAAGACTGGTGGCCTTGCTGGGCGGTGACATGGGCTTTGAGAGCACCTTGCATGCTGGCTCCACTTTCTGGTTTTGTCTGCCTTTGCAAGAGCAGGGACCCCCCAAGTCCACAGCGGACTCAGCCCGGCAGCCTGCCATCGCATCGGCCACGCGCCCATGGCGTTTTCTGGTGGCGGATGACCACCAGGTCAACCGCCTGCTGGTCAAACAGGTGTTGATGAACACCTGGGCGCAATGCGATGTGCTGGAGGCCCAGGACGGCGCCCAGGCCCTGGGTGCGTTGGAGTCCGGGCATGTGGACCTGGTGTTCATGGACATGGTCATGCCGGTGATGGACGGCATAGAGGCCACCCGTGCGATCAGGGCCCGGTGTCCGGGCAGCCAGCGTCCGGTGATCATTGGCCTGACGGCCAATGTGAATCTGGCGGATCTGGACGTTTTTCGGGCGGCCGGGCTGGACGAGCTGGTCCTCAAACCCTTCCAGGCGGGCGCCTTGACGGCGGTCGTCGACAACTTGCTGCGCAAGTCTGTGGCCTGAGGCCTTGGGCCATGGCCTGGTGGCGCATGGCCCTGCGGGCCTCAGCTGCGCAAGAACATCCGGTACACCGGGTTGTCCGTCTCTTCTGCGTAGGGGTAGCCCAGCGCGTCCAGGAACTTGGCAAAGGCCTTGTCGTCCTTGGGAGGCACTTGCAGGCCCACCAGGATGCGGCCGTAGTCGGCACCCTGGTTGCGGTAGTGGAACAGGCTGATGTTCCAGCCCGGGCGCATCAGGCTCAGGAACTTGAGCAGTGCGCCAGGACGCTCCGGGAACACAAAGCGCAGCAGGCGTTCGTCCTGTGACAAGGCCGAGTGCCCACCCACCATGTGGCGGATGTGTTCCTTGGCCAGGTCGTCGTGGGTCAGGTCGATGGCGGCAAACTTCTGCTTGTTGAAGTGGGCTGTGATCTTGGTGCTCTCGCCTTTGCCATGCGTGCTCAGGCCCAGAAACACATGGGCCTTGTCCGCATCGCTCATGCGGTAGTTGAACTCGGTCACATTGCGCGGCCCGCCCGACAGGCTGCCGATCAATTCCAGAAAGCGTTTGAAGCTGCCGCGTTCTTCAGGAATGGTCACCGCAAACAGGGCTTCTTTTTCTTCGCCCACGTCGGCGCGCTCGGCCACGAAACGCAGGCGGTCAAAGTTCATGTTGGCGCCGCACAGGATGGCCGCATAAGTCTCGCCTTTGGTCTTGTGCTGGGCGACGTACTGCTTGATGGCCGCCACCGCCAGTGCGCCGGCCGGCTCGACGATGCTGCGCGTGTCGACGAACACGTCCTTGATCGCGGCGCACACCGCGTCGGTGTCGACGGTGACGTAGTCGTCCA
>JACCDS010902988.1_pt1 | contig 13252 bp, 16 predicted proteins | sample 7446441 | NCBI WGS metagenome assembly JACCDS01 (sample SAMN15323445, study PRJNA562643) | freshwater metagenome | isolation source: river surface water | place: USA:Blue River Watershed | collected 2017-08-17
AAACAAAACAAGTTCTTCTTTTACACTGATAAAGGCTTGATGAAATCTGTTTATTGCTTTATTGTATCGAGCCAACTTCAATAGTCTAAAAATTCTAAACAATCGAATTATTCTCAATGCTCTGGATCCACTTCCAAGATTCAAGTAAAATGGCAAAATCGAAATCAAGTCAATTACTCCCATGAAACTAAATACAAATTTTAATTTGTCGCTTGATTTAATTAAACGTGTAAGGTATTCGACTGAAAATATAGAAACACATACTACCTCTGATATTTCAAAAAAGCGACGCTGACTTAATGAAAGATCAGGCAATGTCTCGAGAGTGAGTGTAATTATTGAATACACTATCACCATCTGTAGAATATTTTCTATTTGAGTACCAAATGGCGAAAGGTTGCCCCCGTGTTGCGTTTTCATTTTTTCAATTAACCAGAAACATCAAATCGTCTTAAATAGGCCAGCTCAGAATTATACTTTTTGTCAAAATTGCTGTCATTAGAAGTGATAACACTTAAAAAATCAAACAAATTCATAAGTGGTAGAATCAATATCCAACAAAACAGCACCCTCTAAAGAGATAGTTATTCCACTCCAATGAAGAGGTCTCAATTTATTCGTGTATTCCAATTTAGCAACAGAAATGAAAAATTATACTTCTTTAAATTTGAGAAATCTTCACTACTTTCTTTCCTTTTAAGTATAAGTAATATGAAGATGACCCTTTCTCGTAAATCATTACTTTATCATACCCAGCAGACATCTTATCTCTAGTTGGCATTCCCCATACAATTCTTATTTCCTTTTCTGTCATTCCAACAACGATTTCAGACTTTAGAATATTTTTCTTAAACAATGACTTGTTAATGAAATTGTATAAAACATCATCAACTAATTCCAATTTGTTAATATATTCAAATGTGAATTCTATTTTTCCTTTAGGGTCACCACCATATTCTATGTAAAAATCATTAAATGGCATCGATATCTTAAATTTCTTATTTTGACTTGAAAATTCAAACCCGAGTCCCATTTCATATTTGCTTAATTTAATTATTTCAACACCCTCAATAGTGAACATCTGTGTTTGAGCAACTTGAATCTCTTTATTATCCAACGACGTAAAGTTCATTGAAGATAATGAATAATACTTCTTACCTATGTGCTGATTTTTGAATTTTTCAAATCCCTCATTGATGATAATTGATTTGGCATCAACAAAAGAAGGTTTGTACAAAATGGAATCACTTAAACAACTTAAATAGAATTTCCCACCAATAACTTTCTCGATTTTGCAAGGTTGAAACAAATACTTGTTGAAAATACCACTCTCACTTTGCTTTTTACCATGTTGAAATATTTCAATATTCGAAGTGTATTGAGGTTCTGCTAAAAAAATCAGGTTATGTCCAATGAGTCCTTTCATTACAGACGAATTATCAAACTTGTAATTCGGTTGAAAATAACTAGAGTCATATTTCTCAACTTTTTCGGACGCAATAGTAGAAAAATCCACAACCTCTACTTGAGAGAAAAGACAAATTGGCAATACAAAAAAAGCACTACTTAATTTTTTAATTAGAATTCTTAACATAATGCCAAAGGTAATAATAAAATTAAAACCCCTCAAATCACCAAGAGGAAGTTATAGAATTATTTAGTTATTGATTTAAGTAATATTTAATTTCGTCAAAATTAAATGAAATAATTGTTCCATCAACACTAATACAAGAACCACTTAATCCAAAAGCAATATTGAAATTAATCCCATCGGCAGTGAAATCAATCCCTAATTGGTCAAAGTTGTATGGCATAAATGAAGAACCTTCAAAACAATCTTTTGTTTCTGGGTCATTGGAGAATAACATGTAGTCCTTTTTAATTTTAGAATTGATGATTGAAAGCAATTCATTTTTATTTTCATTAAAAAGCATAGCGTTTTTAATTTGAATATAGCTTCCGTTTTCATCCATTTTAAATATTGAATACTCATGGGTATATCTGCCTTTATAGTCAGGATAGCCATGGGTGATTGTTTTATATTTCTTATATAAACAAGTTTTGGTTAACAAAGGGGTACCACCTTCTTCGTTTGGAGATTCTTCTTCAATGCAAGAAACGTTGTTTGGTAACTGTGCCATTGTCGGAGCTATCAATCCAAGCGTTACTATCACTATTACGAATATTGATTTTTTTTTCATTGTTTGATTCATTAAGTTTTTTTACTGTGTTCAATTTTATTATAATTGACGCATTCTCTATACTTTGAAATTTCACCAATATTAATTTTGGCGAACCGGCGTCTTATGGCCTCCAGTGGGCTTTATAGATTTACACTTACGAATGATTTAATTGCTTTATTTTCTTTTTGTGTATATACCATTGTTATTTGCACAACTCGCTCCATGATCACAATCATATTCACTTACCTCAATATCATCACCGTTCAAAGAAAAGTTTAAGTGGCATTTACTTCGATCTTCATGATAATTAGCAACATAAATCCGACTCAAGAACGCTATTCCTGATTTTGAATCCTCCTGACAACTCAAAGATGCTTTTCCAGAAAACTTGAATTTAACTTCTCCTGATTCATTGGGCCCAACAATAGTTAGGATATTATTAAATTCATCAAAGTATTGTCCTGTCCAATCAATTAATTCAGTTTTTACATCCTCATCATTTTGCTTTCGATCTTTCACCTCAAAGACAAAAGGTTCAATACACGGGTCGCATTCCATTCCAATTACTTTTCCAAGTGGTGTCCAAAGTCCATTAATCTGCGTATGAACATAGGCTAAATCTAATGGCTCCCAACCTGCAATACTGTCTCCTTGATATTCATACGTAATTGAGACCTGATAGTATTCCTTATATTCCGGGTCCTGTTTGTATATTGCTTGATACACATGAATTTTCTTCTTAATATCTCCATTGCAACAACCACAAAATAACACCACGTCCGAATTCACCCTAAGATATTCAACTGCCTTAATGGCATTAGCTTTGTCAATCAAAGCCAGTTGATCAGCCTTCGTGAATGCAATAAAAAAAGCTGAAAGGATAAATGTGAATTGTTTAATTTTATACATACTAGTTTATTTTGGTCAATTTAACCTTCAATGTTTTACCGTTTCCAGACCAAGTGCCTGTTAGTTTTGAGTAGTCACCATAAGTTTTAGGTAACAAAGAAAATGAACCTGTGTAATCCCCATTGACAATTTCGTTTAATTCAATGTAAGTTGGTGTTCCGGGCCTCATTAACCAACTCCCTGTTAAATTTATTTTTGTACCAACCCTATTGTAGTAATAATATCCTGTGTAGCTTACGTCCCCGTTTGTTTTTTCTTTAATATTTAACCTCATACTTATAGGATAGCTAGCAATGAAGCCTGTGAAATCAACTACTTTTACCGCTGAATATTTGTCAGCGACATGCGAAGTGGATGATTTATCAGGGATTGTCCATCCGCTAAATATTAAATACGAAAAAGTAACGATTACGGTAAAATATTTTTGCATTGTATGGTTATTGATTTGCTTTTTTACTAAAGCATACAGCAGTCGCAGTAATTGAAAATGCCAGGAAAAACAAGAATAATATTATAGAAACCTGTAAACTATCATGTTTGGGCTCCGTACAAACTATTATTCCCAAAACACTGAACACTATTCCAATAATTGACAAAGCTTTCATCATTATTTATTCAATACTATCACAAATTACATTAAATTGCAAATAAAAAAATTGTGACTAAGATTTTTTGGGTATTATTTTTTGGGTTTATTACACTATCTTGTAAGAAAGAACCTCCTGCAAAACCAGCGGGTGATATCAACTCAGCTGTTGATGCAGTTATTTTACCTCCACCGTCGCCACCAACTGGTGTAAAGTATAGAGACACTCTATTGGAGGATGTTCTAATTAATGGCGTCACAATGAAATGTAAAACGTACATGGCTGATAGGATTCAGAGGTTAAGCAGCTTTGATTATTTCTATGCAGAAGACAAGGGCGATATTTGGCCAGGCAATCTGGTACAGAGCAAATACTTACGTGAAAATGGTCGTTTGGTTTCGTTGGGAAATTTCCCTCGAGATCCTTTGAATTACACTTTTCAAGGGTCGATGGGCTCTAAGAGTGTAAATATTGCCGCACCAACAAATGCTTCTTACCAAACTGCTTTTGATGATGTATCAAAGCTGTTCTGGTTTATGCCACCTACTTACTCACAGCAAACGGTACAAATCACGTATTCAACGGAGCAGTCTTTACTTGACCTAGGTATTAATTATGGATTTTTGGCGGGTAATCTAGCGGCTAAATTTCAAACAGTAAATACGAATGGCAATACCACTTTGTATATGTTAGTGAAGAACGTGTATTTCAACACAAGTGTAGAGTATCCCTCTAATCCTGCAGGATTTTTTGGACGAAATGTGAATGTATCCGACCTGAAAAGGCTTATACATGAGGATAATGCGCCGGCATATATTTCCAATATATCCTACGGAAGAGTGGCATTGGTTAAATTGGTTTCTAGCTATGGACAAAGAGAAGTAAAAGCCAGTGTGGATCTAGTGTTAAGAGGTCTCGGTGCCTCACTCACTGCCGGTCAAAAGTCTTTGGTCTCTGAATTGCAATTAACGGTGGAGGCAGCACCTGGTCCGAGTTATGTGTTAAAAACTCTGGATGATGTATATAAATTCATGGATGAAGGAAGTCAGTTTAATCACCGAAATGGATGTGTTCCCGTGGGTTATGAAGCTAGGTACCTAAAGAACAATTCGATATTGATGACTCATACGGGAATTAGTTATAAAATAAACGATTGCTTATGAAAAAATGGGGAAACATATGGTCATTTTTAATTTTAGGAACGCTTGTTTTTGGTGCCAATTCATGCAAGAAAGCCCCAGAGCCCGAATTGGTTTATAATGATTACGTGGTACCTCAAGAGGTACTTGAGGAAACCTTTCGATTAGGCGCAAGAAGTACAGCATGGATTTCAAACAAGTCAGGAATAACTCGAACAATAAAACTACCTCCTCGCACTGTTTATTGGGCATATTGGATGGGGGCTGGCCCGGAGCCAGTTGAAGCGCTTGCTAAGGTTTTAATCCCTGCGGCAGCCACCAAACTCACCAAGGACCCATTTGTAGCGCATGCATGGGGTTTGTTAGGCACATTAAACCTTTTTAATACTGGAACTCAAGATGCTGACTTATTTTTCATGGAAACATCGCAAGGTCCTAAGTTTAGTTTCAAAGACACTTCTTTTACATCGTTTATCTCAAAGCCGCAAACTAAAAATATTCATGATAAGTACATCGATATTCTAGATACACCTTTGGATCAAAACAATTCAATTACGGTTGGATTGCGCAATCAGAATTATTCGGCAGGAGTAGATGTTAAAATGAAAGTGTGGGCTTTTGTTGTAAAACCATTATAATTGCTTGATGAGAGGTTGCCAACTTAATATTGCTAATATTATTAACCGATGAGAATCAATAAAAAAACATACTTGCTCATTATAATGACAATTTACTTGAGTTTTGATCTGAAAAGCCAAAATGCTCAAATACCGAAAACCTTTGAAGTAATTTACCCTTTATTAAAAACTAATCTACTTAAGTTAGTATGTGAACCATACAAAATTGTAGAAGACCGAAATACCTTAACCGTACATTCAAAAGAAAATGATATGTTTCTTTCCTCGTGGGAGTGGGATTTGAAGAATAAACCTCTTCTAGTAAAAGATATTGATAATGACGGGCTTATTGATTATACAATTGAATTGTTTAATGCAGGGGGTGGCTGTGGAGGACAAATTGGCCAAGAAGAGCGTTGGACAATGTTTGGATCAAGTCCTAATGAATTCATTTGGACCCATGTCATACCATACAGATCTGCTACCGGTAATTGGCAAAAAGTACAAAAAAGTCAATCATATGAAATTGACTTCAAAGACCCTCAAAGTGTTGTAAATGCAATTTTCTATGCAGCCCAAGCCAGAGATTTTGCAATTTTGTGTTGCCTCTGTGACCCATATGGTAAAGCAGACGGAGACACAAAAGGACTTTGTTCTATTTCTCAAATAGCCCAACAGATTCAAGTTTACGGGGGAAGTGAGAATACGAGGAAATTACTTGATGGGTTTGTAGCAATGTTCGAGTCTGGACGAATAAGTGGGCAAGTGACCTACGAAGATAATGAAGGTACACAATTTGCTAAAGTCCCTTTTATATTCAATCATCCTGATGGCGCAAGTCGAAGCGACGAGACAATGGGATTGGTCAAACGACACGGTAACTGGTATCTATCGAGTTTTTAAAGATAGTAATAAAGCAATAGATAACTGAATCCTATCTATATTACATATACAAAAGAAATCCCACTTCCTCATACTCGAATTGAACCCCTCAGTAGATGTAAATCAATAATGAATAACAACGAGTTAAATATTAGTAAAATTGGGCATTTTAGAATCCGAACTATTCAGAAGGAGCCGAGTAAATTCATTCCAACATAGGGTCGAGTTCAGCGTTTATTTTTCACCTCATTCCTTGATAAACCGACAAATCGTTGGAAAATAAAAATCACCACACTGGCATACTGATTGCGACATCAGAAATGGTAAAATATAAATAGAATTCCCTCTCTATTTTAATATTTCCATACATAATTATTTATGTAAATAACACCTTCCACAGCAGTTAGTCGTCATGTTTTTACATCGAGCGCCCGCTTGCGTATTTGATGAACATTGAACACTATTACATCCAGGATCACAATTAGCAGGGCTGTTACTTTCACAACTAGAGATTGACAATACGCTAATGAACAATAGAACGGAGATTAATAAGAATTTTTTCATATCATTTTCATTTCCAAATTTATATCAAAAAAGCAATCCACAAACAATACGACTTTTAAGTTTGGTTTTAACACAATCAAATTGATCTGTTTGGATTTCCTGAATTCAGTTTAGCATATAACTCTTGTAATTACTGGAAATTTCCAGAAATTGCAGTATGACACGTAAAAAAGGATCCGTGAACAAGATGATCCATTTCAAAACCCGTAACTCCCTTGATATACAAAAAATATGTGATACAGTTTCAATGTTGAATGGTACACATTCACCCACGGATTGGCTGTTGCGATTGATTGAAATTTCCGGAAATCTGCCATATATCATATCTACAAAAGACCTAGGAGTTACAGCGAAACAATTCATCTTATCTGATTACATTACCCCGGAACTTGAACTTAAAGCAGACGCCCCAAGGAATTTAATATTTCAAAAACCAGGGCCAAGAAACAACCATGATATTTTTCAAGATATCGATGAATTCGTACAAAACATATTCAATTATTATTTGAATCGGTGGAATGAAGAAGACCAGTATGATTACATCAAAATTCGCAACGAAGTATCGAATCTGAGAATTATTACTCAACGCGGATTGAACAATTGTCGTAAATTTCAATACCACAGACTTTTCTTGTTAAACGACGGCAAGTCTGACAATTTTCAACCCATACAACCGGATATCAGTTTTAATAGCACTGCCGATGTAGACATAATGCATCAATGGCAATTGTCATGGTTGGATTTTTGGTTACACATGTCAAAATCAATAAATGAATTAGTGCAGCAATTCAGAGAGCCCAAGTTTTATTACACATTGAAAAATGGAAAGAAAAAATCCGATTTCAACGATTGGCTCGAGCATGGACTTATGAACTTTTTAGAACCCACTAATCGAAAGGTGGCAGGTGAAGACATGAATATCAATCATCTTAAATACCTGATTCTATCCAAATCAGATGTAAAAAAGTAATTTTCAAGATTTATCATATTACTCCCCCAGTGTTTTCGGGGGTTTTCTGAAAATCACCCCCATTTTTTTCGTGACATTTTTGATTTTGGTTTGAAAGCAGCATCAATCAACTGCTATTCAAATATGAAAATTAAGAAATGTATTAGATGCCTTCGCTTCATAGACGAGTTGGAGCATGGAAATCGTTTGCGTTGTAAATTATGTGCGATACTGCACAAAAGAGAATACAATCGAAACAAACAACGTATTATCCGTGAAATTGGAAAACCTGGATTAAAAAATTTTCAACTTCTGGAGCAGAACACTTCATCCCATAATTGGAATGAGAATTACAAAACCACAATTAACCAAATGGTTAGACGAGGCTTTGACTTCAGTCAAGGTGGTAAAACCTACGACTCCACATCACATCCCAATTACAAGGTTATTCTGATTATGCACTATGCTGTGTATTACAACCCCAATGATCCGGGTAAATCTGTTACAATCATTAAAAAACAAACATCATAATGCTTAGTTACACCTATTTCGAGACTAGATACCCGCCTGGTTATTTCTCTCCAAACGCCGACTTTGACTCCACCATTCCAAACACTCATACATCATCAAATAGCAGCAACCGATGGGTAACCATTCTTTTGGTCGTCGCCTTTGGAATCATCGCTTTTGAACTGATCAAATACAATAATGATAAAAATAAAACAAAATGAATAAAGAACTAGAAAGTAGCGTGATGTTGATCGATGTTATCAAAACCGCTGTGAAAAAAATCGTAGAAGCCAAAGAAAATTTGGGCATTGAATTAATTAGCGATGAGGAATTACGCCGAAGGTTAAATGTCAGCAGAACCACATTGTACAATTGGAGATTGAATGGTATTATCCCCTACAAACGCATAGGGAAAAAACTATTTTACCCTTGGAAGGAAATCATCAATAAACTCAATGGCTAAAACGACATGAAAAGTAATAAATCTTCATACCCAGGGCTACAAGAGCATCTTGAAAATCATCAAACCATGTCGTTCATTGCTTTGCAACAATATCTAAAATCCGAATCCGGGATTTCGAAGGAAAAACAAATCAAAATCCTGGGCACCCATAAAATGGTCATTGATCATCTGATGAGTATTTATCAAACCAACCCTAAAATTATATATTCAGCGATATTTACCAAGGTTGATGAATATCGAAAACTATTCTTGCTCAAACTCCTTACTGCTGATCTTCAAAACCAGCTAATTGAGTCAGAATGGGATGACCTGGACGACTAACAAGCAACCAACAAAAAAGGCCTTCCATTGAGGAAGGCCTTTTTTGTTATTTCATGGGATGTAAATCACCCAAATGCACGCATCATTTCCGATTCCACCACCTTGTCAGAAATAGTGATGTAACGCTGCAACGTAGACAACTTCGTATGACCGGTAATCTTCATAACAACCTCCGGCCTCATCCCTCGCTCAAGAGCCAAAATAACAAATGTGCGCCGGGCTGTGTGCGTGCTAATCAACTCCCATTTGGCACGGGTGTCCTCTTTGCGCTTGGTTCCATAAAACTTGACCACCTTGTGTTTCCCGAACATCCCCATCATGGCACCCAATTCTTTAAGGCATCGATTTTGAACCTGATTCAGTAGAGGATCAATCAGCTTCTCAGCACCCTTATTTCTATCAATCACCCATTTGGTGTATTTATTCAAAGGGATCTTCAATAGTTGTTTGGTCTTCTCGGTGGTAATTTCAATTCGATTGTCGTGTATATCATCCCAAGTTATCTTTTCGATGTCGCCATACCTCAAACCGCTGCCACACTGAAACACAAATACATCGCGCACACGCTCCAATTGAGGACGATTCGACAAATCCAACTCAAGCAGGGCATCCAATTCAACAGAGGTCAAATAAACGAAGTCTACAGGCGCAGACAGAATCCGGTAGTCTCTATAGGCAGGATCTACTTTGATACCCCGTTTCTCCATTTGCTTTAGAAAGATCTTCAAGCTCATGATATATTTACCTATGGTATTGTTACTGATATTTTTGTCCTTGATAAGATATTGAGTAAACCGAATTTCAAAGTCGCGATCAAAGATTGTAAAATCCAATTTCAACCCTTTTTCCTCTGCAAAATTTTTGATGTGATTGAAGCTCGAGCGGTAGGATTTGATTGAATTTTTGGAGATGGTATTTTCCACATTTTGGAGATATTCCATGAAGTTCGATTCCAGATTTAAGCGCGATGAAATCCGTTTTGACTTTGGAGCCAATCCAAAAACCATTTCGTCCACCATGTCGGAGTCCGCGGTTTTATTGGCAAATTTGAGTCCATAGTGCATTTCTGCGACCTTTTCTTCGATTTTCAGCAGGGCTAAATTTACTTCCATGGCACCGGGAGACTGGGCTTTCAACTTCATTTTTTTCTCATCCCAATGTGCCTTTTTCACCCTGACACCTGTGGATTTTCTGAAGCGACTGTCGGCAGAGAATTGAATGTTCGCATACACGTCAGCGTAGCCTTTGCGGTTGTGCGAGGGTCTGAGATAGAAGCTTAGCATAACGAAAAAGCCTCCTTTGCATTTGTGACAAATTCGTGCGAGTTCGATTCCGCTGATCCAGAGCAGGAATCGAACAAAAAAGTGTGCCATTTCGTGTCACAAATCTGGCACAAAAGGCATTTAGACGGTAGGTTGTTGTGACGATTTTTCATTGACTTGTAACGACACAAAACTACATCGTTAAACGTCAAGCCCAATGTTTACAAGCACTCAGGGCCGTTCATTTGAACGGCCCTGAACATAACTTAATGTGGATAAACCAACTCTTTGTGGTATCGGGCGGAATCGAACCGTCGACACAAGGATTTTCAGTCCTTTGCTCTACCAACTGAGCTACGATACCAACATGTCAGACAGAATTTTCCGAAGAGTTTCCTGTTTAACGGGCTGCAAAAATAATCAAATTCCGCGATTCTACAAATAGAAATCGGAAAATTAATGTCCGCCCGATGCCTGTCCTACCTCTATCCCCGCTTTCTTGAAGTGTGCCGTCATGCTCACAGCGTAATACGCCAAATAAGCAAAACACGCCACACCCACCCAATAACTGTTCAAAATACCCAGCAAATCAGCCGATGCCAACCTGCCCTGCAATACACTCACAACACCACCACCCATGATCATCATGATCAAATAGTTTGATGCCTTCGACATCTTACTGCCCAATCCTGCAATCGCCAAGGTGAAAATACAAGGCCACAACGTAGAGCAAAACAACCCAACACTCACAAAAGCCATCGCCGCCAAAGACCCTCCGTTGAAAATCCCGACCATCAACGCAACCATCCCACAAACACTGTAAATCAACAACTGTCTGGCAGGATCACCCTTACTCAAATAATCCACCCCAATCAATACGCCCACCATCAAAACATAGCCGTAAAACTGTTCTACAGCGCCGAAATCCAACGACAAAGCACCTTCTTTGTATCGCACAGAATTCACCAACAAATACACAGCAAAGGCCACCAATGGCAACACAAAGCGCAACGCTTTCTTGGCACCCGCAGCCACATTGAATGAACCCGCCGAACTGGCCCATCGACCAATCATCAAACTGGCCCAAAACAAACTGATATATGGCGCCGCGTCCTGCGTGCTCACCTTCAAATTCGATTTCAAATATTCACTCAAATTGCCCGCCGTGCTCACCTCAACACCCACATACAAAAAGATGGCAATCATACCCATCCAAACCTGCTTGTACGACAATACCGATTTGCCATCATCGTCGCTGGCCTCAACCTGCTCACCCGCCTCAACCTGCACATCCAAGCGATAAAAAATGGCCGCGAACAACACAAACAAGCATCCCAACACCATATAAGGAACCTTCACCGCACTCACATCCAACTCCGCACCAGACCCAGAACCCATCGCCCCGTAAATGGCCGCTGTCACCAACAAAGGTCCGATGGTAGTACCAAAATTATTCACCCCGCCAGCCATACTCAAACGCTGAGAACCGGTTTCGCGCGACCCCAAAGCAATGGCCAATGGATTCGCCGCGGTCTGCTGTAACGAAAAACCCAATCCCACGATGATCAATCCGCCCAACAACATCGGAAACGATGCCGCATCCGCCGCTGGAATGAACAACAAACTGCCTATGGCGCTAATCACCAAACCCAAAGCGATGCCCTTGCCGTAGCCCAACTTGCCCAACAAATCGCGCTTCATCAAAAAACTCACCAACATATACCCCAACGCACCCAACGTGTAAGCCACGTAAAAAGCAAAAGAAATCATCTGACTCTGCCACTGCTCCAAGTGCAATTTGTCTTTGAAAACCGGAATGAGGATGTCGTTACTGGCCGCTACAAAGCCCCAGAAAAAAAATACACTCACCAAAGTGGCAAATGCGCGTGTGGTATTGTTCTGATTCATCAAAAAAAGGATTAGTTGAACGGCAAAAAACGACATTTTCACGGCAAATCCAACCGTTTACACCAATTCGTGAATAAATATTGTAAAATCAACAATAATGACGCATCGCTTGATTTTCAATCAATAACTTTTATCTTGCACGCTTTTATGGATACACTTTACGCAGCTGACACCTTTATATCAACCGATAAATACGCCAACCTCAACCGGATCCACCACACCGTACCCGTGGGTTCACGCGATTGGATGTACATGAATGGCATCTTCTGGGGCTTGTTCATCCTCACCCTCATTGTTTCAAAAAACAAATCTGAAGGCACACGCAAAGCCATTGGATGGGGCTTGGGTGCACTGTCGCTGCTGAATTTTGCCGCTAGCCAGTACCACATGTATCTCGGACATACCTGGTCGATGGAAAACAGTCTTCCGCTACACTTGTGTGGTATGTCGGCCTTCATCGCTGCCTACCTCCTGATCCGCGGGTCTCAAATCAGCTACGAATTTCTCGTGTATTGGGGCGCCGGCGCTATCCATGCCTTCCTCACACCCGAAATCACCAACGGATCGGCGGTGTACAACCACGTAGAATACTGCATTTCACACGGCATCATCATCTTGGGCTCGGTGTACGCTACGATGCGATTGGGCTATACGCCCCGACCCAATTCATGGTGGAAGGTTTTTCTCTACACCCAATTCACCATCCCCATTATCGGCGGCATCAACTACTTGGTAGACGGAAATTACATGTACTTATGCCAACGTCCGGAAGCCGAAAATCCCTTCGTCATCGGCGAATGGCCTTGGTATATTTTGGGCTTGGAGTTCGCCATCATTTTGCACTTCTTTGCCTTCTACCACCTCCACAAAGCACTCGCCAACTGGAGAACTAACCGCGCATAATCCTATCTTCGCAACATGCGGAGTCTCTTTTCGATTTTTTTCTGTTCGATTTTCG
>JACCDS011212576.1_pt1 | contig 13248 bp, 14 predicted proteins | sample 7446441 | NCBI WGS metagenome assembly JACCDS01 (sample SAMN15323445, study PRJNA562643) | freshwater metagenome | isolation source: river surface water | place: USA:Blue River Watershed | collected 2017-08-17
AAGACCAGCGCCCACACCAGCTCGGGGATGCTGCGCAGCACGATGAGCAGCCAGCGCACTGCCTGGCGCAGCCAGAACGGCCCGCGTGCCATGCGACCCGACAGGGCCGAGACCGACAGCACACGGGTGTTGATGAGGGTGAGCGGAATGGCCACCACCAGGGCCAGCGTGACGCCGGCCGTGGCCATGGCCACGGTGCGCCAGGTCTCGCGCGCCACCATGGCCAGAAACTCCGCGTCGTAGGCGAGCGGGAAGAAGGTGCCCAGGAACTGCCGGGTCACCTTCAGGTTGTCCGGCTCCAGCAGCACCCAGGGCTTGAACTCGGTGGCCACACCCAGCGGCCACAGCAGCACGGCCACGGCCAGCACCCAGAACAGGCGCCCGTGCCAGGCAGGGTCTCGTGTGGGGGCTTGGCGCACACGAAGCTCAGACATGGCGCATTGCCTTCATCCGGCAGCAGCCGCAGAACCGTCCTTCGACAAGCTCAGGACGGGCTGCTGGCTGCGCCCCCTGATGGGTGACGCGAAGCGGCGCGGGGGGACGCATGTTCACCGGCAGTGCATGACGACGGGTTGCGGTCCGCTGCTTTCAACGGGCGTCGCGACCGGCACCTCGCCCCGCAGCTCGTGCTCGAACTGGTCGTACAGGGCGGCCAGCCGCTCGCGGGTGACCTCGGCGGCGGGCAGGTCGAAGGCCAGTTGCCCGTCGCGCAGGCCCACGATGCGCGGAAAGTGCGCCAGTGCCACATCCACCTGGTGCAGCGTGGCCACCAGGGTGGCGCCGCGTTCGTGCGCGGTGTCCACCAGGGTGCCGATGGCCTGGCGCGAGCGCGTCGGGTCCAGCGCCGAAAGCGGTTCGTCCACCAGCCAGAGCGATGCGGGTGACAGCAGGGTTCGCGCCAGCCCCACGCGCTGCCGTTCGCCGCCCGAGAGGCGGTCCACCCGTTCGAACAGCTTGTCGGCCAGGTCGAAACGGTCCAGCGCCTCGTAGGCGGCGGGAATGTCGGCCGGGTAGAACAGCGAGCGCACGCTTTGCCACAGGCCCATGGCCGGCAGGCGGCCGGCCAGCACGGCCGTGACCACCCGCTGGCGCGGCGGCAGCGGCGGCACCTGCGGTGCCAGGAACAGACGGCCGCGCAGGCGCTGCAGGCTTCGGCGCGGCAGCTGCCAGGGCTGCAGACCATCCACCTGCAGCGTGCCGGCCGAAGGCGGCAGCGCGCAGGCGAGCACCTGCAGCAGGGTGGTCTTGCCGGCGCCGCTGGGGCCGATCACCGCCAACTGTTCGCCGGCGCCGATGCACAGCGACAGATCGCGCACGGCCGGCGCAGCCCCGCTCCGGGCGGCCGGGTGGCGGGCCGACAGCGCCTGAAGGTCGAGCTTCACGCGTGGGGTCCAGCCGTCATCAGAGCAGGCCGGCGCTGCGGGCGGCGGCCTCCAGGCCCTTGTAATTCTCGGGCTTGGTCTCGATGTAGCGGGTGGCGCGGTTGAGCTTGAGGATCTCGGCGTGCTCGGGCTTGGCCGGGTCCAGCGCCAGCAGGGCGGCCTTCACCTTGTCCTGCATCGCCTTGGGCATGTCGGCGTGCACCGACCAGTTGTAGTTGAAGTAGCCCGGCGTGGTGTAGAACACGTCGACCGCCTTGGTGTCGACCTTGTTCTCGCTGACGAACTTCTTCCAGACGGTGATGTCCAGCGCGGCGGCGTCCACCTTGCCACTGACCACCGAGGCGATGGTCGCGTCGTGCGCGCCGCTGTAGGCGATGCGACGGAAGTCCTTCTCGGGGTTGATGTTGGCGGCCAGCAGGAAGCTGCGCGGCATCAGGTGGCCGCTGGTGGAGCTTTGCGAGCCGAAACTCACCTGCTTGCCCTTCATGTCGGCCAGACTCTTGATGCCCGAGTCGGTCTTTGCGATGAACACCGACTGGAATTTGGTGTCTTCCTCGCGCTGGGCCAGCGGCACGATCTTGCCGCCCGAGCGGATGTTGGCCTGCACGTGCGTGAAGCCGCCGAACCAGACCACGTCCACCTTCTTGTTCACCAGCGCTTCCACGGCGGCGGGGTAGTCGTTCACCGGGGTGAATTCCACCTTCATGCCCAGCGCCTTTTCCAGGTAGCTGGCCAGCGGCGTGAACTTGCGGATCTGCTCGGTGGCAGCCTCTTCGGGAATGGTGGTGACCCGCAGCACCTGCTGCGCGTGCGCGAGCGGGGCGAGGGCGGCGGCGGAGAACACGGCGCAGGTCAAGATTGCGCGACGGGTGCGGAGGAAGTTCATGGGTGTATCCGGTCAAGAGGGATAAGGGAGCCGTATTACAACCCAAGCCGGGAGCCCTGTCGGCCGCCAGGGACTGGGACATCTCCCTGTAAGACCACACCGCCACCGCCGACCAAGGCAGCAGCCTGCCCGGCGACCGGTCTGCCCCGGGCCGCCGGTTTATAAAGCGGACCAGCCACCGGAGAACCCATGCCCGTATCCGCACCCGCTGCGCCCCACTTCCTGCAGGTCTACCAGGCCGACGGTGCCGCCATCCGCGCCGAACTGGCCGCGGGCCTGCTGGCCGACCCGCCGCACGCCGCGCCCAAGTTCTTCTACGACGCGCTGGGTTCGCGCCTGTTCGACGCCATCACCGAGCTGGCCGAGTACTACCCCACGCGCACCGAGGCGGCCATCTTTGCCGAGCATGGCGCGGCCATGGCGCAGCAGTTGCCGCATGGCGCGGTGCTGATCGACCTGGGCGCGGGCAGCTGCGCCAAGGCCGCGCGCCTGTTCCCGCTGCTGCGGCCGGGCGCCTACCTGGCCGTGGACATTTCGGTGGACTATCTGCGCGAAGCCATGGGCAAGCTGCAGCAGCGGCACCGCGGCATTCCCATGCTGGGGCTGGGCATGGACTTTTCGGCGCAGCTGGCGCTGCCCCCGGGCGCGGACGACTGGCTGGAGCGCCACGACCTCACGACCGCCCCGCGCTGCGTGTTCTACCCCGGCTCCAGCATCGGCAACTTCGGCCCGGCCGAGGCGCTGGCTCTGCTGCGCCAGGCCCGCGCGGTGTGTGCGGCGGGCGGGCCGGGCGGCGGCATCCTGATCGGCGTGGACCGGGTCAAGGACACGGCGGTGCTCGAACCCGCCTATGACGATCCGTTGGGTGTGACGGCTGCCTTCAACCGCAACCTGCTGCTGCACGTCAACGCCCTGCTGGGCAGCGACTTTGCGCCCGCGCGCTGGCGCCATGTGGCCTTCTACAACGCGGCGGCTGCGCGCATCGAGATGCACCTGGCGTCCGACGGCGCGCAGACCGTGCGCTGGCCCGGCGGCGAACGCCGCTTTGCCGACGGCGAACGCCTGCACACCGAGAACTCGTACAAATGGACGCCCAAGGCGTTCAAGGCCTTGCTGCGTGAGGCCGGTTTCGGTGCCGCCACGCACTGGAGCGATGCGCGCGGCTGGTTCAGCGTGTTCTGGGCGCCGGCCGCCTGAAGCAGCCTCAGCGCCCCAGCGTGGGCGAGGCCCACTGCTTCTGCTGGCGCTCGTCGCTGGCGGCCTCGGCCTCGATGCTGTCCTGGGGCAACTGTTTGAGGCACTCGGCGTAGGCCTCGGGGTTCAGCTTTTGTGCCACAGCCTGTTCGGCCACCACCTGCGGCGATCGGCCGTCCCACACGAAGCGGTTGCCGTGGCGGGGCGGGTCGGGTTCACAGTCGTTCTTGTAGAGCGGGGGCGCTTCGGCCGTCCAGGCGTCAAACACGATGGTCTTCTCGAACACCAGTGGCTGGCCGGTGGGCGTGGGCGGCAGCGGCGGCATTTGCGTCACCGCCTGGCGGGCGCGCCGCTCCACCGCCTCCGAGGTGGACCACAGCGTGTCGAGCCGGGCCAGGGCGCCGTTGGGCGCGATCTCGATGCGAAAGCGCACCGCGCCCTGTTCGGGGCCTTCGTGGGCAGTGCCCATCAGGCTGCGCAGCTGCTGCCCCCAGTTGTGGCGGTAGCGCTTGCTGTTCTTGAGCTTGTAGGTCGAGGCCAGCGCCCATTCCTCGGCCGTGGGCGCGGGTGGTGCGTCCATGTAGGCGCCGCCGGTGGGCGGCTGCGGCGCCGGCGGTGGTGTCGCCACAGGCGGCGCAGCTGGGGGTGGTGGCGCAGCGGCCCGCACCGGTGACGGCGGTGGTGCTTCGGCGGGTGGGGGCGGCACCACCACCAGGGTGATCACCTCGTCCTTCGGCGGGTCGGCCGGGCGCAGCCGGCCCGTGAAGCCGCCGATCAGCAGCGCAATGGCGCCCGCGTGCAGCAGCACCGCTCCGGCCATGGCCCAGCGCAGACGCATGTCAGCCTCGTCCGGGGCGACGGGAAACCGTCACGGCGCTAGTCGTGCCGGTTCGATGGATCAAGGCAAGCCTCGCCCCCGTGGGGCGGTGTGCCGGTTTCATACGGTGGTGGGTAGTGTTTCGGTCCAACGACGCCCCGCATTGTGCCCATCGGCAGCCGGGCGTGCGCGGGCCTAGCGCGCCACGCTGCGAAAGCCGGCAAAGATGTCGTTGCGTTCGGGCGTGAAGTAGTTGCGGTACTGGCGGTGCACCATGCGCGGGGCGGTGGCGGCGCTGGCGCCCTTGAGCACCGGCCGGCCGTCGAACCAGGGCTGCGAGTAGTCGCGGTAGGGATGCGGCTCGAAGCCGGGGAAGGGCGCAAAGGGGCTGGCGGTCCATTCCCACACCTGGCCCCAGTCGAAGCCCGGCTGTGCGCTGGCGGCCACCCACTCGGCCTCGGTGGGCAGGCGCCTTTCGGCCCAGGCGCACCAGGCCTGCGCTTCGAAGAAGCTCAGGTGGCAGGCGGGAGCACCCGGCACCACCGGCTGCCAGCGGCCCCAGCGCTGCTGCTCCCAGCCACGGGCGCTGTGTCGCAGGTGGCGCGGCATCTGCGCACCAGTAGCGCGGCGCCAGGCCAGGCCGTCCGCGCTCCAGAAGCGCGGCTGGGCGTAACCGCCGCTTTCGACGAAGGGCAGGAACTGCGCCCAGCTCAGTGGCCGCGCGTCGATGCGAAAACCCTCGACCGCCTTGAGCTGCGGGCCCAGCTCGTTGTCGAACGCGAAGCCGGCGTCACTGTGGCCCAGGGTGACCACGCCCGGGGGCACGACGATCTCGGTCGACCGCACGGAGCCGGGGGCATCCAGCCGTGCGACGGTGTGGGCGTCCTGCGGGTCGAATCCCAGGGTTTGCGCCATGTAGACGGCGGCTTCGGCGTGCATGTCTTCGTGCACCAGCGCCAGGCGGAAGAAGTACAGCCCGGCATCGGTCTCGGCCGCCTGTTCAAGGAGGGCCAGGGTGTCGGCCAGGCTGGCGGCCAGGTCGGCACGCGTGGCGGCCGCGTCGGGCAGGGGCAGCCGCCAGCGGCTGGCGTGCGGCACCACGCTGGAGTGGTACAGCGCCTCGGCGTCCACGCCGCGCACGGCCTGGCGCGCGGGCCGGCGCGGCGTGTCGGGGTCGGCCTTGAGGCCCAGGTGGCGTTGCGGGTTGCGCGCGACCCACCAGTCGGCAAACCAGCCGATGTGGCCGAGTTCCCACAGCGGCGGGTTCAGTTCGGGTAACGGGGGCACGGCCAGTGCGGGTCCGAGCGCGGCCTCGTATGCCGCGAAGAGTGCCAGCGTGCGCTGGCGGCTGCGCTGCAGGGCCTGCGCCAGTTCGGCCTTGCCCAGACAGCGCCGGGCCGCTTCGTTGACAATGGTTTCCGTCATGCCGTCCCCGAATCCCCTTCCATCCTTGTGCCTGGTCACGCCGGCGCTGGCCGACGCCAACAATGGCAACTGGCAGACAGCGCGCCGCTGGGCGCGTCTGCTCGCGAACCATTATGCGGTGCGACTGGCCAAAACCTGGCCCGATGGCCCCACGGCCGATGACGGCACCCGGCTACTGCTGGCGCTGCACGCGCGCCGCTCGGCCGACAGCATTGCCGCCTGGGCGCGGGCGCATCCGCAGCGGCCACTGGTCGTGGCGCTGACCGGCACCGACCTGTACCGCGACATCGCCACCGATGCCGCCGCGCAGCGCTCGCTGCAACTGGCCACGCGGCTGATCGTGCTGCAGGACCAGGGGCCGCTGCAGCTGCCCGCGGCACTGCGCGCCAAGTGCCGGGTGGTGCTGCAGTCGTGCACGCGGCGCCAGACCCTGCCCAAGACCGCGGCCCACCTGCGGGTGGTGGTGGTCGGCCACCTGCGTGACGAGAAGGCACCGCAGACCGTCTTCGAGGCGGCGCGGCAACTGCGGCCCGACGAAGGCATCGTCATCGACCACATCGGCCGCGAGCTGGACCCCGCGCTGGGCGAGCAGGCGCGCGCCACCCAGGCCGCCTGCCCGCACTACCGCTGGCTCGGCGGCCTGCCGCACGAGGCGGCGCGCCGCCGCATCCAGCGCGCGCACCTGCTGCTGCACCCCAGCCGCATGGAAGGCGGCGCCCACGTGATCATGGAAGCGGTGCAGTCGGGCACACCGGTGCTGGCCTCGCGCATCCCGGGCAACGTGGGCATGCTGGGGGTTGATTACGACGGCTACTTCCCGCCCGGTGACGTGGCGGCGCTGGTGCAGCGGCTGCGCGAGGCCCGCGCCGGCCAGCAAAGCCCCGGCGGCGGTGTGCTCGACCGCCTGCACGCACAATGCCAGCTGCGCGCGCCGCTGTTCGAGCCCGAGGCCGAGCAGCGCGCCCTGATCGATTCCCTGGCGGACCTGTTGTAAGACCCGCCCGCACCGGCCGACCCACGAAGCGGCCCTCTCACGGAGAACCCCATGAACGCACCCACCACGCCCGCCCAGACCCAGCCCCGACTGACCAGCCTTTCGCACGGTGGCGGCTGCGGCTGCAAGATCGCGCCCGGCGTGCTGTCCGACATCCTCAAGGGCACGGCCGCCATGCCCATCCCGAAGGAGCTGCTGGTCGGCATCGAGACCGCAGACGACGCGGCGGTCTACCAGCTCAACGACGAGCAGGCGCTGATCGCCACCACCGACTTCTTCATGCCCATCGTCGACGACCCGCGCGACTTCGGCCGCATCGCCGCCACCAACGCCATCAGCGACGTGTACGCCATGGGCGGCACGCCCATCATGGCGCTGGCCCTGGTGGGCATGCCGATTGCCGTGCTGAGCACCGAGACCATCGGCAAGATCCTCGAAGGCGGTCAGAGCGTGTGCCGCGAGGCGGGCATTCCCATCGCGGGCGGCCACACCATCGACTCGGTCGAGCCCATCTACGGCCTGGTGGCGCTGGGCCTGGTGCACCCCAAGCGCGTCAAGCGCAATGCCGACGCCAAGGTGGGCGACCGCCTGATCCTGGGCAAACCGCTGGGCGTGGGCGTGCTGTCGGCCGCGCTGAAGAAAGACGCCCTGAGCGCCGACGGCTACGCGCAGATGATCGCCAACACCACCAAGCTCAACACCCCCGGCCCCGAGCTGGCCGCCATCGACGGCGTGCACGCCCTGACCGACGTGACCGGCTTCGGCCTGGCCGGCCACGCGTTGGAAATGGCGCGCGGCGCTGGCAGCTGCATCCGCCTGGACATGGCGCGTGTGCCGCTGCTGCCGGGTGTGCGCGAGCTGGCGGCGCAAGGCATGGTGACCGGCGCCAGCGGCCGCAACTGGGCCGCCTATGGCGCCGAAGTGCGGCTGGCCGACAGCGTGCAGGCCGTGGACAAGGCGCTGCTGAGCGACCCGCAGACCAGCGGCGGTCTGCTGGTGGCCTGCGCCCCCGAGGCGGTCGACCAGGTGCTGGCCGTGTTCCAGCGCCACGGCTTTGCCGCTGCGGCCGAGGTCGGTGAAATCGTGGCCGGCGGCAGCGACGGCATCCGCCTGCAGGTGGTGTGAGCCCTTCGCCCGACCACGCACCCGAGCCGCGGCAGGGTCGCGGCTGGCTGGAGACCGCTGCCCGGCACGCCACCCGGCAGGTGCCGGTGGTGCGCCCGGACGACACGGCCGCGCAGGCGCGCGCCGCGCTGGTGGGCCACAGCTTTGAGGCGGCCAGCCATCTGGTGGTGCTCGACGGCGAGCGATTCTGTGGTGTGCTGCGGCTGGAAGACCTGCTCGCCGCGGCCGATGCCGCGCCGGTGAGCGCCCTGATGGATGCCCAGCCGCCGGTGGTGGCCCCCGGTGTGGACCAGGAAATCGCCGCGTGGACGGCGGTGCGGCGGGGCGAGTCCGCCCTGGTGGTGCTCGACGACCACGGCCGCTTCCGCGGCCTCATTCCCTCGGCCCGGCTGCTGGAGGTGCTGCTGGCCGAACACGACGAAGACCTGGGCCGCCTCGGCGGCTTCCTGCGCGCCACCTCGCAGGTGCGTGCGGCCAGTACCGAGCCGGTGGAGCGCCGCTTCTTCCACCGCCTGCCCTGGCTGCTGCTGGGCCTGATCGGCGCCATGGGCTCGGCCGACATCGTGGGTTACTTCGAGCGCAACCTGGAACAGACGGTGATGCTCGCCTTCTTCATCCCCGGCATGGTGTACCTGGCCGATGCGGTGGGCACCCAGACCGAAACCGTGGTGGTTCGCGGCCTGTCGGTGGGTGTGCCGCTGCGCCACATGGTGCGACGCGAACTGCTGGCCGGCGGGGTGATCGGCATGGCGCTGGCGTTCATGGCCAGTGCCTTCGTCTGGCTGCGCTGGGATGATCCGGGCGTGGCGCTGGTGGTGGGCCTTTCGCTGCTGGGCGCCTGCTCCAGTGCCACGGTGGCGGCCATCGTCCTGCCCTGGCTGTTCGTCAAGTCGGGGCGCGACCCGGCCTTTGGCAGCGGGCCGCTGGCCACCGTGGTGCAGGACCTGCTGACCATCCTCATCTACTTCTCCGTCGCCGCGCTGGTGATGGGCTGACCCTTGCCGCCGCCACCGCTATGAACCCGCCTGCCCGCCTGCTGGACGCCCTCGAACTCAAGATCCCGCCGCCGGTGGTGGGCCTGCTGCTGGGCAGCGCGGCCTGGTGGCTCGCTCCGCTGGGGCCGGTCATTGCCTGGCCCGAGGCGCTGCGGCTGGGCCTGGCCGGCGGCCTGGCGCTCACCGGCCTGGCGCTGGACTTCTCCGGGCTCGTGGCCTTCGTCCGCCGGCACACCACCATCAACCCGCTGAGCCCGCACAAGAGCCGCGCACTGGTGACCAGCGGCGTCTACCGCTTCACCCGCAACCCCATGTACCTGGGCATGGTCTGCCTGCTGTCTGCCTGGGCCGTGTGGCTGGCGGCCCTGCTGCCCTGGCTGGCGCCGGTGGCTTTCGTGCTTTACATCACCCGCTTCCAGATCCGGCCCGAAGAGCGCGTGCTCGCCGAGCGCTTCGGGCCGGCCTACACCGACTACACGCGGCGCGTGCGCCGCTGGCTCTGAAAGGGTCCGTCATGCTGCCCATGCCCCGCGTGCTCGTGTTCGACATCTTCGGCACCGTGGTCGACTGGCACGGTTCCATCGTGGCCGAAGTGCAAGCCCGCCACCCGCAGGTGGATGCCGACGCCTTTGCCCTGGCCTGGCGCGCGGGCTACCAGCCGGCCATGGAAGCCGTGCGCTCCGGCGGTCGCGGCTTCGTCAAGCTCGACGTGCTGCACCGCGAAATCCTCGACGGCATCCTGCCGCGCTTCGGCCTGGAGCACCTGGGCGAAGCCGAGCGGGCCGAGCTCAACCGCGTCTGGCACCGGCTGGCCGCCTGGCCTGACAGCGTGGCCGGGCTCACCCGGCTCAAGGCCCGCTTCACCATCGCGTCGCTGTCCAACGGCAACATCGGTCTGTTGACCGCCATGGCCAAACGCGCCGGCCTGCCCTGGGACTGTGTGCTGTCGGCCGAGGTCTTCCGCGCCTACAAGCCCGACCCCCGTACCTACCTGGGCGTGGCCGAGGTGTTCGATGTGACGCCGCAAGAGGTGATGCTGGTGGCCGCCCACCAGGACGACCTGGCCGCCGCCCGCGCCAACGGCCTGCAGACGGCCTATATCGAGCGCCCGCTCGAATTCGGTGCCGCCCAGGTCAAGGACGTGTCGCCCGACCCCGCCAACACCCTGCACGCACGCGACCTGCTGCACCTGGCCGGGCTACTGGGCTGCTGAGCTCGCCTGCGGGTTTGTGCGCGTGCCGGCAGCAGGTCTTGCGGTCAAAATATCAGCGTTTGCTGATAAACAGATTCAATCCTTGGCTCACCCCATGAAAATCCTCCGCATCCTGACCCTGGCGGCCGCCGCTGCCACCAGCCTCCTGCTGGCGCCCGTCGCCCAGGCCGACAACAAGGCCCTCGTCATCGACGAAATGGCCGCCTACCTCGAATTCGTGGACTACGGCGGCGGCGTGATCTTTGCCGAGCAGATCCCCAAGGACGAATGGCCCAGGATGCTGGTCATCGACGCGCGCGACGCCGGCCAGTTCGCCAAGGGTCACATCCCCGGCGCCATCAACATGGACTGGCGTCAGGTGCTGGCCAAGCGCGACGAGATTCCGAAGAACAAGCCGGTGCTGATCTACTGCAACACCGGTTCGCTCTCGGCCCAGGCCGGCTTTGCGCTGCGCGTGGCCGGCTGGGAGAACGTGCGCATCCTGCAGGGCGGCATGGAAGAGTGGAAAGCCAAGGGCGGCTTCGATTCCGCCGCCCGCGCCACGGCACCCGCGAAGCACTGAGCGCCGTTGGAGTGGGCCGGGTGCCCGGCATCCCCATTTGATGCGGGTCAAGACGCCCGTGCTGCCGAGGCATAGAGTGGATGAGACAGCTTCATCCACCCAGGAGACACCACCATGCCTGCACTGAACCCCGTCCTGAAAACCCTGGCCGCCCTCGCGCTGGCGGCGTGTGCCGCGATCGCGGTGGCCCAGCCCAAAACCACCGGTGGCGTGCTCACCGATGAAAAAGGCATGAGCCTTTACGTGTGGGACAACGACCTGACGGTGCCGGGCAAGAGCGCCTGCAACGGGCCCTGCGCCCTGACCTGGATGCCCCTGCTGGCCCGCAAAGGTGCCCAGCCGACGGGTGACTACACGCTGCTGGTGCGCGAGGACGGCCAGCAGCAGTGGGCCTACAAGGGTCGACCGCTGTACCGGTTTGCCAACGACCACCAGCCCGGGGACCGCAAAGGCGACGGCGCCCGCGGCATCTGGCACCTCGTCAAGCCCTGACGGCGCGTGCCATGCACCCGAGCCGCGTTCAGCGCAGCCAGCTGCTGAAGCTGACGGACCTGCCGAATGTGGGGCCGGCGATGGCGCGGTCGGCTTCGGTCCATCCCTGAAACAGCACCGGGAGGAGGTCCGTGATGGAAACGCTGCCGCTGGAGAAGGCCTTCACCCTGATCGAACCCGGGCCGGTCGTCCTGGTGACCACCGGCGACGGGCGTCATCGGAACGTGATGACCATTTCCTGGACCATGGTGGTGGACTTCACGCCGGTGCTTGCCATCACCACCGGCCCCTGGAACCATTCCTACACGGCCCTGCGCGCGTCGGGCGAATGCGTCATCGCCTTGCCCACGGTCGACCTGCTCGATCAGGTGGTGGGCATCGGCACCTGTTCGGGCCGCGACACGGACAAGTTCGCGCGCTTCGGCCTGACACCGGTCAAGGGCCGACGGGTGAAGGCGCCCCTGATCCGGGAGTGCTTGGGCAACATCGAGTGCAGGGTGGTCGACATCGTCGAGCGGCACAACATCGTTGTGCTCCAGGGCGTGGTGGCCCACTACGACGCGGCGCGCGCGGAAAAGCGCACCCTGCATGCCGTGGGCGATGGCCGCTTCGTGGTGGACGGTCGGCGGCTCGATCGCCGGTCCATGATGCAGTCCAAACTGCCTGCCGGGGTGTGACGCGCGGCGTGCGTGACAGCCGTTCCGGCTGTGCGCTTCGGCGTTGAATCTCAGGCGCCCAGACCGGCCCAGCCGGCCAGTGCGCACGCCAGCACCACCCCCCAGGGTGGCCATTTCCACCGCATCAGCGCGAGCAGCGCCAGCCCCGCGAGCAGTGCATCGCCCACGCCGTGGATGCCGCTGGTGATGACCGGGTTCCACAGCGCGGCGAGCAGCAGGCCGACGACGGCGGCATTGACGCCCATGAGGGCGGCGCGCACACCGGGCCGCGCGCGCAGGCTTTCCCAGAAGGGCAGGGCGCCGGCCACCAGCAGGAACGCGGGCGCAAAGATGGCCAGCAGCGCCAGCACCCCGCCGGCCCAGCCGGTGGGGGCCGTCTGCAGCGAAGCGCCCAGGAAAGCCGCGAAGGTGAACAGCGGGCCGGGCACGGCCTGCGCGGCGCCGTAGCCGGCGAGGAAGGTGTCGTTGCCCACCCAGCCGGTGGGCACCACGCTGGCCTGCAGCAGGGGCAGCACCACATGGCCACCGCCAAAGACGAGCGCGCCCGCGCGGTAGAAAGCATCCACCACCGCCAGCGCCGGTGACGGCGCCAGCGCCAGCAGCAGCGGCAGGCCCGCCAGCAGTGCGAAGAAGAGGGCGAGCCAAGCGACCCCGGCGCGGCGGCCGATGGGCACGGGCAGCGGCTCGTGCGGCGCGTCGGCGGCAGGCCGCAAGGCCAGCAGGCCGATGAGCCCGGCCACGCCGATGGCCAGCAGTTGCACCGCCGTGCCCGGCCAGGCGATGAGCGCCGCGGCGGTGGCGAGCATGAGCGCGCGCCGCGCGGCGTCCGGGCAAAGGCTGCGCGCCATGCCCCACACCGCCTGCGCCACCACGGCCACGGCGACGACCTTCAGGCCGTGCAGCATGCCGGCCGGCAGCGCGTCGCCCGCCTGCGCGATGCCCAGCGCCAGCGCGATGAGCGCCAGCGCCGAGGGCAGGGTGAAGCCGGCCCAGGCGGCCAGCGCCCCCGCGTAACCCGCGCGCAGCAGGCCGAGCGCCAGGCCCACCTGGCTGCTGGCCGGGCCGGGCAGGAACTGGCACAGCGCCACCAGATCGGCATAGGCGGCCTCGCCCAGCCAGCGGCGGCGTTCGACGAATTCGGTGCGGAAGTAGCCCAGGTGCGCCACCGGGCCGCCAAAGGAGGTCAGGCCCAGGCGCAGGAAGACGAGAAAGACCTGCCAGGCGCTGCGGTCGGGGGCGGCGCTCATGCCTTGGGCAGGGTGTAACGGGCCATGAAGCCGCGGTCGATGCGGTCCTTCCAGCGCCAGACCCAGCCGCCCTCGGCGTGCAGCGGCCCCCAGCTGGCGATGGCGTGACCGGCGCCGCACGAGAGCAGGTTGAGCGTGCGCTGTGGCGGGCGCCAGGGCTTGAGCGCCTGGCCCTGGTGCGCGGCCATGAGGTTGTGCGCCAGCACCGGGCCGGCGCGCACGGCGTAGACGCCGCTCTT
>JACCDS010948391.1_pt1 | contig 13247 bp, 12 predicted proteins | sample 7446441 | NCBI WGS metagenome assembly JACCDS01 (sample SAMN15323445, study PRJNA562643) | freshwater metagenome | isolation source: river surface water | place: USA:Blue River Watershed | collected 2017-08-17
CGTGACGAGCACGACGCGCATGGGCACGCCGGGGTCAGCGGCTGAAGTGGGCCTTGGCATCGTAGAGGGTCTCCACGGTGATCGCGCTCAGGCCGTGGTCCAGCGCATAGCGTTCGGTGTTGCGGCGCGCCTTGCCCCGCACGAAGAAGGGCACCTTGCCCAGCTCGCGCTCGGCGTCGGCGGTCCAGGTGGTGGCCAGCGGCGCGGCCGGCAGGGGGGTCTGAAGGGTGATCGGTTCGGCGGCGCGGGCGCTGGCGCTCGTCACGGTCTCGGTCACCGCGGCCTCGACAGGCATCGGCGTCGCCACCGTGCCCGGCTGGCTGCGGCCAAGGTGCGAGGGCGCGGCGTCCTCATGGAACTCGAAGTCGCCGCGGAACATGCCCAGCAGGTGTTCCTCCAGCCCCATCATCAGCGGCTGGACCCAGGTGTCGAACAGCACGTTGGCGCCTTCGAAGCCCATCTGCGGCGAGGTCCGCGCCGGGAAGTCCTGCACGTGGACCGGCGCGGAGATCACCGCGCAGGGCAGGCCCAGGCGCTTGGCGACGTGGCGTTCCATCTGCGTGCCCAGCACCAGTTCGGGTGTCGCGGCGGCGATGGCGGCCTCGACCTCCAGGTAGTCGTCGCAGATCAGCGCCGTCAGGCCCAGCGGCTTGGCCGCTTCCTGCAGCTCGCGGCTGAACTCGCGGCTGTAGCTGCCCAGGCCGACCACCTCGAAGCCCAGCTCGCGCGAGGCGATGCGGGCCGCCGCGATCGCGTGCGTCGCGTCGCCGAAGATGAACACGCGCTTGCCGGTCAGGTAGTTGCTGTCGACCGAGCGGGCGTACCAGGGTGCGCGTGAGCCTTGTTCGGCGGCTTCGAGTGCCGCGTCGGCATCCAGGCCGGCCAGTGCGGCGACCTCGCGGATGAAGTCGCGCGTCGCGCCCACGCCGATCGGCACGGTGCGGGTGCAGGGCAGGCCAAGCTGGCGGCTCATCCAGCTGGCGGCGGTCTGCGCCACTTCCGGGTAGAGCATGACGTTGAAGTCGGCCTCGGCCAGGCGGGCCAGGTCGGCCGGCGAGGCGCCCATCGGCGCGACCAGCGCGACATCCACGCCGATGCGATCGAGCAGCCGGGTGATCTCCTGCACGTCATCGCGGTGGCGAAAGCCCAGCGCGGTCGGGCCCAGCAGGTTGCAGCGCGCGCGGCGGCTGCCGTCCAGCGGCGCACGCGGCTGGGCCAGCTTGTCGGGCCGCACCGCCAGCCGGCGCACCAGCTGGTAGAAGGTTTCGGCCGCGCCCCAGTTTTCCTTGCGCTGGTAGGCCGGCAGCTCCAGCGGGATCACCGGGATCGGCAGGCTCAGCGCCTGAGCCAGTCCGCCCGGATCGTCCTGGATCAGCTCGGCGGTGCAGGACGCGCCGACGATCATGGCCTGCGGGCGGAAGCGCTCGTGGGCCTCGGCGACCGACTGCTTGAAGCGCTCGGCGGTGTCGCCGCCCAGGTCACGCGCCTGGAAGGTCGTGTAGGTGACCGGCGGACGCTCGCCGCGCCGCTCGATCATCGTGAACAGCAGGTCGGCGTAGGTGTCGCCCTGGGGTGCGTGCAGCACGTAGTGCAGCGAGCGCATGCCCGTGGCCACGCGCATCGCGCCGACGTGCGGCGGGCCTTCGTAGGTCCAGAGCGTGAGCTGCATGGTGCGTCGTTCCCTAGGCCGCCAGCCGCGCGCGGCGCTGCAGCGGACGGTCGAACAGGGCGGCGAGGTCGCCCGCCTGCTCGAAACCCTGGATGGGGGTGAAGACCAGCTCGATCGACCACTTGGTCGCGTAGCCCTCGGCCTCCAGCGGATTGGCCAGACCCAGGCCGCAGACCACCAGGTCCGGCGCGGCGGCGCGGCAGCGGTCGAGCTGGCGTTCGACGTCCTGACCCTCGCTGAGCTGCGTGCCTGCGGGCAGCAGCGCGCGTTCCTCGTCCAGGTGGGTGGCGTGCAGGTAGGGGCTGCCGACCTCCGTCAGCACCATGCCCAGCTCGCGGGCCACGAAGCGCGCCAGCGGCACCTCCAGCTGCGAGTCCGGGAAGAAGAAGATCCGCTTGCCGGCCAGCCGCGTGCGGGCGGCGGCCAGCGCCTGCGTGGCGCGCTGGCGGGCGGGGGCCAGGGCGGCATCGGCTCGGGCCGGGTCCACGCCCATGGTCTCGGCTGCGGCCATCAGCCAGGCCTGCGTGCCCTCGACGCCGAGCGGGTAGGGGGCCGGGATGCGGCGCGCGCCACGGTCTTCCAGCGCCTTGGCGGTCGCCGCCAGGAAGGGCTGGGCCAGCAGCATCCGCGTGTTCGGGCCGACCGCCGGCAGCTCGCTGGCGCGGCGCGAGGGCAGGAAGGCGACGCGGGCGATGCCCATGGCCGCGAACAGGCGCCGGAACTGGTCCTCCACCACGTCGGCCAGGCTGCCCACGACCAGCAGGTCGGGCTCGTTGACGGCCGATCCGACCTGCGCCATCTGCGGCACCAGCGAGGCGAGGCAGGCGTCCTCGCCCTCGGTGAAGGTGGTCTCGATGCCGCTGCCGGAATAGTTCAGCACCCGCACGGCCGGCGAGTGGATCTGGCTCAGGCGTTCGGCCGCCCGCGACAGGTCCAGCTTGATGACCTCCGACGGGCAGGAGCCGACCAGGAACAGCACCCGGATGTCCGGCCGACGTGCCAGCAGCCGCTGCACGACCGTGTCGAGTTCCTCGTGGACATCGGCCAGTCCGGCCAGATCACGCTCGTCGATGATGGCGGTGGCGAAACGCGGCTCGGCAAAGATCATCACCCCGGCCGCCGACTGCAGCAGGTGGGCACAGGTGCGCGAGCCGACCACCAGGAAGAAGGCGTCCTGCATCTTGCGATGCAGCCAGACGATGCCGGTCAGGCCGCAGAAGACCTCGCGCTGGCCGCGTTCGCGCAGCACCGGCGGCTCGGCGCAGGTGGCGTCGCCCGTCAGCGCATGGATGGGGATGCGCGCGTTCATGACCGGGCTCCGTTCAGGTCCAGCCGGGCCGCCCGCAGCTTGAGCAGGAACTGGGCGGCGTTGACCGCGTAGGTCAGGTAGGCGGCCAGGGCCAGCAGCATCTGCTGGCGCACGTCGAGCCAGCCGTTCCACCAGGCCGCGAGGTAGGCGGTGTGCAGCGCGAGCACCGCCATGCTGACCATGTCCTCCCAGTAGAAGGCGGGGGCGAACAGGTAGCGGCCGAACACCGCCTTCTCCCACAGGCAGCCGGTCAGCATGATCGTGTAGAGCAGGGCGGTCTTGATCAGCACCGACACGACCGCGGCGGTCTCGCCGTTGCCGGTCGCCAGGAAGCGCAGCACCAGCACCGTGCTGATCGCGAAGGCCACGAACTGCACCGGCGCCAGCACGCCCTGCACCCAGGTCCAGCGCGTGCCGTCACGACGGGCGCGCTGCTCCGGCGTGTAGAGCGGGGTGCGCGAGGTGCGTGGCGTGGGGGCGTTGGGCACCGCAGACACGGTCGGCGCGGTGGAGGAGGCACTCGTCATGTCTCGAATCTAGGTCGACCCCTCCGAAGTGTCAATCGAGGTTGACGTCAGCTTTATTCAACAAAGATCCGAACCAGGGGTTTACGAGCAAGCCTGTCGTCTTGACGTACCGGCGGGCGCCGCCGACAGTCGGTCATCTGGAGCAGACGAATGACAAGAATGAAGCGCCGGATCGACTGCTCAACCTGATAAGCAGCGGCAACGGCCGACGCGTGACGGGCGAGACGCCAGAGGGCCTGTGTTCCCCGGGCGTCCAGACTGCCGCCGCTGTGTATCTGCCCCCGAGGAGACCGAGGTGGCAGGATGGAACCTTCTTCGACTTCAAGGCACACGCCGCTCTCGGAATCTGCCTGTGGACGAACATTGCGCCGAACTCGATCCCGCCGTCCTGCGGGAAGTCGCTCCGACGCTGGGAGACATGATGGCCCGTGTCGGACGAGATCTTCTGCGCCAGCGATGGCGCGCCAGCCCCGATCCGGCGCGTCCGGTCGGCGGCGTTCCGCACCTGGTGGCGGGCAACGGATCGCCGGAGCTGCAGCTCTCGCGCATCGTCGAGTTCGAGATCATTCCGCGCCTGATGCTGCTGCACGGTGACGTGGCCGCGCCGCGTGCGCCGTCACGCCAGGACTTCACGATCACGGCCGCGCACGTCGAGACGCTGGCGCATGTCGCCGTCGTCGGCGACCCGGAGCGCACCGCGCAGTTCGTTCAGGCGCTGATCGCTGCCGGAGCGCCTCTGGAGCAGGTCTTCCTGCAGCTGCTGTCACCGGCGGCCAAGCTGATGGGCGAGTTCTGGATCGACGACGTCTACAGCTTCTCGGAGGTCACCATCGGCCTGTGGCGGCTGCAGCAGGTGCTGCACGAGCACAGCAGCGGCTTCCGGCTCGGGGCCTCGTCGACGCAGGGTCGACGCGCGCTGCTGGCCGCCGAACCCGGCTCGCAGCACACCTTCGGCGTGGCGATGCTCAGCGAGTTCTTCGCCCGCGACGGCTGGTTTGTCCAATACGAACCGAAGTCGGACTGGGCCGATCTGCGCGATGCCCTGGCGTCCGACTGGTATGACATGTTCGGCATGTCTGTTGGCGTAGACATGACGGTTCCCATGTTGGCCTCTGCTATTCTCGATTTGCGTCGATCCAGCCGGAACCCCAACCTGTTTGTCATGGTCGGAGGCCCGGCGATGGCCCAGGTACCGGACCTTGCCGAACGTTGCGGCGCCGATGCCATGGCCAGCGATGCCACGGCTGCCGTGGCCACCGCGAACCGCTGGCTCGGAACGATGCGAAAAGAACAATGACGACGGTCTGCAGCCCTTGACGGCAAGCCTGCTGAACGTCACGCACCCCACCACCCCAGGGACACGGCCAGGCGGCCGCGTCAGCGAAGCACACACAGGGCGCTCGATGCACAACGTCGGCACATCGATCGAACACTGGACCGAGAACCCCCAGCTGTACTTCGCAGACCTGGATGCGGACGTCACCGCTGCCCTGGTCGCGGCTTCGGCCGATCTGGCGCTGGTGATCGACGGGCTCGGCGTGATCCGCGACCTGACGGTGCGCACCGCCCAGCAGTCCGAACTGGCCGAACTGAGGCTGTGGATCGGCCGTCGCTGGGTCGAGACCGTGTCGGTCGAGAGCCGCAGCAAGATCTCCTCGCTGATCGAGGCGGCCACGTCCGCCGCCAAGGACGACGCCGCCGGCGACAGCTCGCCCGCGCCGATCGAGCGTCAGGTCAACCACCCCCTGTCGGGCGGCCATGAACTGCCGGTGGCCTACAGCGTCGTGCCGCTGGGTCGACAGGGCCGGATGCTGGCGCTGGGTCGCAACCTGGGTGCCATCGCGGCGGTCCAGCAGCGGCTGGTCGACGCGCAGCAGTCGATGGAGCGCGACTACCTCCGCCTGCGCCACACCGAGGCCCGCTACCGCCTGCTGTTCGAGGCGGTCGACGAGGCGCTGCTGGTGGTCGACGCGGTCACGCTCAACGTCTTCGAGCACAACGCCGCCGCCGCCCGCCTGCTGGGCGAGAGCAGCCGCCGCATCATCGGCCGGCCGGTGATCGACTTCCTCGCGGTGCCCAGCCAGGTCGGTGCCCAGGCGCTGCTCGCGCTGGCGCGCAGCGCCGGTCGGGGCGAGTCCGACGAGCTGCGTCTGGCCGGCAAGGCCACGCCCATGCGGCTGGTGGTCTCGCTGTTCCGGCAGGACAGCGCCTCGCTGCTGCTGCTGCGCCTGATCCCGCTCAATGGCGCGGCGGCCAGTGCCGACGAGCGCCTGCCGTCCGACGCCGACAGCCCCACGCTGGCCCAGGTCGTCAACGCGATGCCCGATGCCTTCGTGCTGACCGACATGCAGGGGCGCGTGCTGGCGGCCAATCCGGCCTTCTCCAACATGCTGCAGCTGCCCGCGGGCGAAAGCCTGATCGGCCAGCCGCTGGACCGCTGGCTCGGCCGTTCCTCGGTCGACCTGAACGTGCTGATCAGCAACCTGCGCCAGCACGGCGTGTTGCGCCTGTTCCCGACCACGCTGCGCAGCGCCTACGGCGAGCCCGGCCAGATCGAGATCTCCGCCGTCGCGGTGGCCGACACCCAGCCGCCGTGCCTGGGCTTCTCGATCCGCGACGTCTCGCGCCGCCTGCCGGCCGACAACCGCAGCAACCGCCAGTTGCCGCGCTCGGCCGATCAGCTTACCAACCTGGTCGGCCGCATGCCGCTCAAGGACATCGTGGGCGAGACCGCCGAGCTGATCGAGCGCCTGTGCATCGAGGCCGCCCTGGCCCTGACGCGCGACAACCGTGCCTCGGCGGCCGAAATGCTCGGCCTGTCGCGCCAGAGCCTGTACGTCAAGCTGCGCCGCTACGGCATCCAGGACCCCACATCGGGGACGGATTCCGACGCTTGAGTTTCTCGTCAAAATTCACTGACGAGTGACAGTGTAAATTTTGATTGACAAGCAGGGGCCGGGGACCAGAATGGTTCCATGCAGCGCCCCGCCTTCTCGGCCATCGCCGAACTGCTCAAGCCCATCACCTGGTTCCCGCCGATGTGGGCCTTTGCCTGCGGGGTCGTGGCCTCCGGGCTGCCCGCGCAGGGGCGCTGGCCGCTGATCGTCGCGGGCGTGCTGCTGGCCGGGCCTTTCGTCTGCGCCACCAGCCAGGCCGTCAACGACTGGTTCGACCGCCACGTCGACGCCATCAACGAACCCCATCGACCGATCCCTTCGGGCCGCATGCCCGGCCGCTGGGGGCTGGGCATCGCGATCGTCTGGACCCTGCTGTCGCTGCTGCTGGCGACCTCGCTGGGCCCCGTCGCGCTGGCCGCTGCGGCCGTCGGCCTGTTGCTGGCCTGGGCCTACAGCGCGCCGCCGGTGCGGCTCAAGCGCAATGGCTGGTGGGGCAACAGCGCCTGCGCGCTCTGCTACGAGGGACTCGCCTGGCTGACCGGCGCGGCCGTGATGACGTTGGGCGACTGGCCCGAGGGCCGCTCGATCGCGCTGGCGCTGCTCTACAGCGCCGGGGCGCACGGGATCATGACGCTCAACGACTTCAAGTCCATCGAGGGCGACCGCCGCATGGGCATCGGCTCGCTGCCGGTGCGCCTGGGCGTGACCGGCGCGGCCCGCGCGGCCTGTCTGGCCATGGCCGCGCCGCAGGCCGTCGTGATCGGCCTGCTGCTGCACTGGCAGGCGCCGGGACATGCCGCGGTCGTGGCCGTCCTGCTGGGCGTGCAGCTGGTGCTGATGCGGCGCTTCCTGGCCGATCCGCTGGCACGGGCGACCTGGTACAGCGCCACCGGCGTGCTGCCCTTCGTGCTGGGCATGCTGACCAGCGCGCTGGCCTTGCGCGAGCTGGCGCAGGGGCTGGCGGGCGCATGAAGGAGTCATCGACATGAGCAGCGGTGCGGTCTTCGGCTGGGGCGCCATCGCGCGGCTTGGCCTGGTGCAGGCGGCGATCGGCGCGATCGTGGTGCTGACCACCTCGACGCTCAACCGCGTCATGGTCGTCGAGCTGGCCTTGCCGGCCTTGCTTCCGGGCCTGCTGCTGGCGCTGCACCATGTCGTGCAGATCAGCCGGCCGCGCATGGGCCATGGCTCGGACACCAGCCCGCGCCGCACGCCGTGGATCCTTGGCGGCATGCTGATGCTGGCCACCGGCGGCGTGCTGGCCGCGCTGGCCACCGTCTGGATGGGCAGCCAGCGCGGCGCCGGCATCGTGCTGGCGACGCTGGCCTTCACGCTGATCGGCCTGGGCGTGGCGGCGGCCGGCACGTCCTTGCTGGCGCTGCTGGCCCAGCGGGTGGCGGCCGAGCGCCGCGCGGCGGCGGCCACCACCGTCTGGATCATGATGATCGCGGGCTTCGTCGTGACGGCCGGCATCGCCGGGCACTTCCTCGAACCCTATTCGCCGCAGCGGCTGCTGCAGGTGGCGACCGTTGTCTGCGTGGCGGCCGTGACCTTGTCGGTGCTGGCGTTGGCGGGGCTGGAGGGGCGCGCGGCAGCGACGCCCATCATCCGAACCACCCACGCCACCCACGCCACCCACGCCACCCACGCGCCAGACCCGGCCGCCGAGGCCGCCGAGGCCGATCGCCACGACTTCCGCGCCGCCCTGCGCCAGCTCTGGGCCGAGCCCGAGGCGCGGCGTTTCACGGTCTTCGTGTTCGTCTCGATGCTGGCCTACAGCGCGCAGGACCTGATCCTCGAACCCTTCGTCGGCCTGATCTTCGGCCTGACCCCGGGAGGCTCGACGCAGCTCTCGGGCGTCCAGCACGGCGGCACGCTGGTGGGGATGCTGCTGGCGGCGGCGGCGGGCAGCCGCTGGGGCGGGCGTCACTGGGGCAGCCTGCACGGCTGGGCCCAGGGTGGCTGCCTGGCCAGCGCGCTGACGCTGCTGGGCCTGGCGGCATCGGCCTGGGTCGGACCGGGCTGGCCGCTCAAGGCCAATGTCTTCCTGCTCGGGCTGGCGACCGGCGCGTTCTCGATCGCCGCCATCGGCTCGATGATGCGGCTGGCCGGTGCCAGCGGCCCCGGCCGCGAAGGCCTGCGCATGGGCCTGTGGGGCGCGGCGCAGTCCATGGCCTTCGCGCTCGGTGGCGTCGTCGGCACGGGGCTGAGCGACCTGGCGCGCTGGGGCCTGGGCAACCCGGCCGTCGCCTATGCCAGCGTGTTCCTGCTGGAGGCGGCGATGTTCGTCTGGGCCGCGCGCCTGCTGCTGGCCGATGCGACCGCCCGCCAGCCGGTCAACGAGGCGAGATCCAACCCCGAGAGGTCCCTGCATGACGCTGCCGTCCTGTCCTGATTGCGTCGTCGTCGGCGGCGGACCGGCCGGCGCGACCGCCGCGCATGAGCTGTCGCAGGCCGGCCGGCAGGTCGTGCTGCTGGACCGGGCCGGGCGCATCAAGCCGTGCGGCGGCGCGATTCCGCCGCGCCTGATCCGCGACTTCGACATCCCGGCCGAGCAGATCGTCGCGCGGGCCACCTCCGCGCGCATGGTCTCGCCCGCCGGGGCGAAGGTCGACATCCCGATCGAGCGCGGCCATGTCGGCATGGTCGACCGCGAGCACTTCGACGCCTGGCTGCGCCAGCGCGCGGTCGATGCCGGCGCCGTCCTGATCGAGGGCCGATTCCTGCGGCTCGAACGTGACCCGGACGGCATGGCCGTCGTGGTCTGGCGCACCGATCGGGACGATCACGCCGGACCCGAGCAGCGGCTGCGCACCCGCAGCGTCGTCGGTGCCGACGGCGCGCGCTCGCAGGTCGCCGCGCAGACGGTGCCCGGTGCGGACCGGGGCCGCTGCGTCTTCGCGTACCACGAGATCGTCGCCGTGCCCGACCAGCGCCCCGCCGACTACCTCGGCAGCCGCTGCGAGATCCACTACGACGGCCGCGTCTCGCCCGACTTCTACGGCTGGGTGTTCCCGCACGGGGCGACCGCCAGCATCGGCACGGGCAGCGCGGACAAGGGCTTCTCGCTGCGCCGCGCCACCGACGGGCTGCGCCAGCGCGCCGGTCTGGCCGATGCGATCACGCTGCGCCGCGAGGGCGCACCCATCCCGATGAAGCCTCTGCCGCGCTGGGACAACGGCCGCGATGTCGTGCTGGCCGGCGATGCCGCCGGCGTCGTCGCGCCGGCCTCGGGCGAGGGCATCTACTACGCGATGCTGGGCGGGCGACTGGCCGCGCAGTCGGTCGACGAGCTGATCACCACCGGCGACGTGCGCGTGCTGGCCCGGGCCCGGCGCCGCTTCATGCGCGAGCATGGCCGCGTGTTCTGGGTGCTCGGCCTGATGCAGCGCGTCTGGTACGCCAACGACGGCCGGCGCGAGCGCTTCGTCAGCATCTGCCGCGACCGCGACGTGCAGCAGCTCACCTTCGACGCCTACATGAACAAGCGCCTGGTGCGCAGCCGGCCGCTGGCGCATGTGCGGATCTTCTTCAAGGACCTGGCCCACTGGCTCGGTCTCGTGCGGGCGTGAGGTCGTCTTGGCGTGCCTGGCTGCCCACCGACCGCCGCGCCTGCGTGCTGGCGGCACTCGGTGCCTTCGCGCTGGCGGCGCTGGGCGGGCTGGCGACCGATCTGGGCCCCTGGTATGCGGCCCTGCGCCAGCCGGCCTGGAAGCCGCCGGACCTCTGGTTCGGCCCGGCCTGGACGCTGATCTTCACGCTCGCCGCCTGGTCGGCCGTGCTCGGCTGGCAGGCCGCCGCACCGGGTGCGCCGCGTCGACGCTGGCTGATCGGCCTGGGCCTGAACGCCGCGCTGAACCTGGGCTGGAGCCTGCTGTTCTTCACGCTCAAGCGGCCCGACTGGGCGCTGGCCGAGGTGGCGCTGCTGGCGCTGTCGGTGGCCGGCCTGATGTGGCAGGCGCCGACCTGGCGCGCGGCGGTGCTGCTGTCGCCCTATCTGGCCTGGGTGCTCTACGCGTCGAGCATCAACGCCGGCGTGGTGTGGCTCAACCGATGAGCCAGCCCGGGATGCCGACGTGATGGGGGACATGCTGCACAACCTCATCGACGCCGCGACGCTGCGGCTGCTGGTCGATGTCGCGCTGGCCATCAGCGTGGCCGAGCTGCTGTGGTCGCTCTGGCGCGCGCCGGCCGGTGTCGCCCGGCGCGCCGTGCTGGCCCACCTCGCCGCCGGTCTGGGCCTGATGCTGGGCCTGCGCCTGAGCCTGAACCTGAGCCTGACCGGCCCGTCCGGGCTGACCGCCTGGGCCGTGCTGGCCTGCCTGTCGGTGGCCGGCCTGGCCCACCTGATCGATGTCCGCCTGCGGCACGCTGCCGGCCCGCCTCCTGCCCGGTCGGCACGGAACCCGATGCCCTGAAGGGACCCTTGCCATGAACAACCGCCGCCAATTCATCCGCCTCGTGCCCTGGCTGGGCACCGCCGTGCTGGCCGGGCAGGCGCAAGCCCAGGCCATGGTCGACGAGAAGGACGCCACCGCCGCCGCGCTGGGTTATGCGGCCGATGCGAGCAAGGTCGACAAGGCCAGGCAGGCCAAGTACGTCGCCGGCTCGGTCTGCAGCGGCTGCCAGCTCTACCAGGGCAAGGCCGGCTCGGCATCCGGCGCCTGCCCGCTGTTTGCGGGCAAGCAGGTCTCGGCCAAGGGCTGGTGCAACGCCTTCGTCAAGAAGGCCTGAACCGTCCGTTTCATCGATCCCGTCCGAGGCCCCACACCATGTCCGTGCCCTATCCGTTCTCTGCCATCGTCGGCCAGCAGGAGATGAAGCTGGCGATCCTGATCGCCGCGATCGAGCCGGCCATCGGCGGCGTGCTGGTGCTGGGTGACCGCGGCACCGGCAAGTCGACGGCGGTGCGTGGCCTGGCCGCGCTGCTGCCGACCATGCGCGCGGTGCGCGGTTGCGCCTACCACTGCGATCCGGCCGGCCGGATGATCTGCTCGGACTGCGCCCGCCTGCGCCCCGCACGGGTCGAGCGCGTGCCGGTCCCCGTGGTCGACCTGCCGCTGGGCGCCAGCGAGGACCGCGTGGTCGGCGCGCTCGATCTCGAACGGGCGCTGGGCCAGGGCATCAAGGCCTTCGAGCCCGGCCTGCTGGCGCGCGCCAACCGGGGCTTCCTCTACATCGACGAGGTCAACCTGCTGGAGGACCACCTGGTCGACCTGCTGATCGACGTCGCCGCCTCCGGCGAGAACGTGGTCGAGCGCGAGGGCCTGAGCGTGCGCCACCCCGCCCGCTTCGTGCTGGTGGGCAGCGGCAACCCGGAAGAGGGCGAGCTGCGCCCGCAGCTGCTGGACCGCTTCGGCCTGTCGGTGGAGGTGCGCACGCCGACCGCGATCGTCGAGCGGGTCGAGATCATCAAGCGCCGCGATGCCTACGAGCGCGACCCCGAGGCCTTCGCCTCGAAGTGGTCGCGCGAGGACGCCGCCGTGCGCCGCCGCATCGAGCGTGGCCGTGCCCGGCTGGCCGAACTGGCCGTGCCCGACGCGGTGCTCGAACGCGCCGCGCGGCTGTGCCAGGCCGTGGGCAGCGACGGTCTTCGCGGCGAGCTGACGCTGATGCGCGCGGCCCGCGCCGCTGCGGCGCTCGACGGTGCCGAACACGTCACCGACGCCCACCTGCGCCAGGTCGCCGCGCCTGCGCTGCGCCACCGGCTGCGCCGCAACCCGCTGGATGACACCGGCTCGGCCGACCGCATCGAGCGGGCCATCGGCGAACTGTTCGAGCCGGCCTGAATGTCCATGCCGGCCAAGGACCTGGACCGCATCGCCCGGCTGCTGGCGGTCGATCCGTCCGGCCTGGGCGGCGTCTGGCTGCGCGGTCCGGCCGGCGAGGCACGCGACGCCGTGCTGGCCCGCCTGCGCGCCGCCTGGCCGGCCGATGCACCGTGGCGACGCCTGCCGCTGCAGATCGACGACGAGCGCCTGCTCGGCGGCCTGGACCTCGCCGCCAGCCTGTCCGCCGGCCGGCCGGTCCACGGCATCGGCCTGATCGAGCAGGCCCGGGGCGGCGTGATGCTGCTTCCCATGGCCGAACGCGCCAGCCCGACGCTGGTGTCGCGGCTGGCCGCGTCGCTCGAAGCGGGCAGCGTGCTGATCGCGCTGGATGAAGGCCAGGACGCCGGATCTCACGACGAGGCGCTGGCCCGCCCGCTGGCCGAACGTCTGGCGCTGGTGCTGGTGTTGGAGCAGGTGTTGGAGCTGGTGCTGGACGAACGTGCGGGCAACCCGTCCGATCCCGCCGATCCCGTTGCATCGGACGAGCCCTTCGACGCCGCCGACGCCCGCGCCGCGCTGGCCCGCATCCCCTTCGATGCCGATGCGGTCGAGGCCCTGTGCACGGCCGCCCAGGCGCTCGGGCTCGACTCGATGCGGCCGGCCTGGCAGGCCTGGCGCGTGGCCTGCCTGTCGGCCGCCTGCGACGGCCGCGAGCGGGTCGGCCAGGACGATGCCGAGTTCGCCGCCCGGCTGGTGCTGGCGCCCCGCGCCAAAGCATTGCCGCAGATGCCGGCCGAGGACGCCCAGGCAGATCCGCCGCCGTCCGGCGAGCCGGCCGAGGCCCCGCCGCCCGATACACCGCCACCCCAGAACCTGGACGCGCCGGAGCCCGATCCGGCACCGCCTTCTGAGCCGACCGAGCAGAGCGAACCCGCGACCGCTGCCATCCAGCCCGATCAGCTCGTCGCCGCCGCGCTGGCCGCCTTGCCGCCGGACCTGCTGGCCCGGCTGGCCGCCGGCAAGGGCCGCCGTGGCGGTGCCGGTGCGGGCCGCAAGGGCGTGTCGGTCGCCAGC
>JACCDS011042718.1_pt1 | contig 13245 bp, 10 predicted proteins | sample 7446441 | NCBI WGS metagenome assembly JACCDS01 (sample SAMN15323445, study PRJNA562643) | freshwater metagenome | isolation source: river surface water | place: USA:Blue River Watershed | collected 2017-08-17
ATCTCGTCGTCCGACAGCGCCAGGCCGAACTCGGCATTGGCCTGCACCAGGGCCGTCCGTCCGCCGTTCGGGCCCGCGCCCAGCACGTCCACGTGGGCCAGCGGTTCGGCGTCCTGTTCGTCGAACAGGTGACGGGCGTCTTCGCGGTTGAAGGCGGCCGACTCGGTCATGCGGTCGTGCAGCAGCACGGCGCAGGCCTGCAGCTCGGCCTCGGTCAGGGGCTTGGCGCCGCCCTTGAGGGTGTCGATGAAGCCGGACTTGAGCGTCAGGCGGAACTCGGTTACACGCTCGACGCGGTGGATGCCCAGGCCGCAGTTGTGGGCGATGTCGGTGGCCTTGGAGGCCCAGGGCGAGACGGTGCCCAGGCGCGGCATCACGACGATCAGGGCGCCTGACGCAGCGTCGCGCCCTGCGGCCTCACCGGTCTCGGCCGGATCACCGTAGTTCAGCAGCGCGGCCAGCTTGTCGTGCTGGCCTGCTTCCAGCGGTTCGTCGCTCCACACCCAGTGCACATGGCGGGCGCTCACGCCGACGATGCGTTCGCTCACGCCCTGCAGGCGGGGCAGCAAGGCCTGGGCGCGGAAGGCGGAAAGAGCGTTGCCGCCCTCGAAATGCTGGAGGTGCTTGGAAGAGGAAGAAGACACGCGGTGAGTCCCGAGGGGCTGAAGTGGCGGCGAAACGCCGTTGGAGCCCTGCGGCCCCGACGCGAAAGCGTGCGATTTTACGGGAGGCGCACCCCTTGCGCCGCCACGCCCCTCGACCCGACGGGCCCATACCCCCGATGCAATAATCCCCTCCATGTCGATCACGATCAAATCCGCCTCGGACATCGAGGCCATGCGCGTGGCCTGCCGGCTCGCTTCCGAGGTCCTGGACATGCTCGCGCCGCACGTCAAGCCGGGCATCACCACCAACGAACTCGACCGCATCGCGCACGACCACATGGTCAAGGTGCAGGGCTGCATTCCCGCGCCGCTGAACTACGCGCCACCGGGCTACACGCCCTATCCGAAGTCGATCTGCACCTCGATCAACCATCAGGTGTGCCACGGCGTGCCCAACGACAAGCCGCTCAAGGACGGTGACATCGTCAACATCGACATCACGACGATCAAGGACGGCTGGCACGGGGACACGAGTCGCATGTTCATCGTCGGCAACAAGGCCTCGATTGCGGCCAAGCGGCTGTGCGCCATCACCTACGAAGCCATGTGGCGCGGCATCGTCAAGGTGCGCCCGGGCGCTCGACTCGGCGACATCGGCCACGCCATCCAGACCTTTGTGGAAAACGAGGGCTGCTCGGTGGTGCGCGAATTCTGCGGTCACGGCATTGGCCTGAAGTTCCATGAAGAACCGCAGGTGCTGCACTACGGCAGACCCGGCACCCTCGAGGAGCTCAAGCCCGGCATGGTGTTCACGATCGAGCCGATGGTCAACGCCGGCAAGCGCGACATCAAGGAAGCCGGCGACGGCTGGAGCATCGTGACCCGCGACCGCTCGCTGTCCGCCCAGTGGGAACACACGGTGGTCGTGACCGAAACCGGCTACGAAGTGCTCACCGTCTCCGAAGGCAGCCCTGCCATTCCCGATTTCGTGAAGAACTGACCTTCATGCCAGGCACGCTCCCCGACACCCTCCCACAACCCGTGGCAGACCTCCCGGAGCGCATTCCGGCCCTTCGGCAGGAATTCAAGGCGGGCCGGACCCGCCTGATCGACGAGTTCGGACAACGCCGGCCCACCGTCCCGGCCGCCGCCACCCTGATCCGGGCCCTGAGCCGGCACGCCGATGCCACGCTGGCCCGCCTCTGGGCGCTCACGGGCATGCCCCGGACCGCGACCCTCGTGGCGGTGGGCGGGTACGGCCGTGGAGAGCTGTTCCCCAGCTCGGACGTGGACGTCCTGCTGCTGCTGCCCAAGGACCTGCCCTGTGCAGGCAACGCAGGCAGTCCCTCCCGCGAACGGCACTGCGTCGAGGCATTCATCACCGCCTGCTGGGACATCGGTCTGGAGATCGGCTCCAGCGTGCGCACGGTGGCCGAATGCGTGACCGAAGCCCAATCCGACGTCACCGTGCAGACGGCCATGCTCGAAAGCCGCTTTCTGTGCGGCTCCAAGCAGCTGTTCCACCACTTCCGCGCCGCCACGTCCGAGATCATGGATCCGGAGGCCTTCCTGCGCGCCAAGACGCTGGAGATGCGCCAGCGCCACGTCAAATACGAGGACACGCCCTACTCGCTGGAACCCAACTGCAAGGAAAGCCCCGGCGGACTGCGTGACCTTCAGGTGTTGCGCTGGACGGCCCTGGCCGCCCACCTCGGGCGCTCGTGGAGCGAACTGGCCAGCCGCGGCCTGATCACCAAGTTCGAGGCCACCCAGCTGCAGCGCAACGAAGGCCTGCTCAAGCTGATCCGCGCGCGCCTGCATGTCGTGGCCGGACGGCGCGAAGACCGCCTCATCTTCGACCTGCAGACCGCCGTGGCCGAGAGCTTCGGCTACCACTCCACGCCCGAGTTGCGTGCCAGTGAAATCCTGATGCGCCGCTACTACTGGGCAGCCAAGGCGGTGCGCCAGCTCAACCAGATCCTCATGATGGGCATTGAAGAGCGTGTCACCGGCACGCAGCACGCCCCGATGCGCCCCATCGACGAGCAGTTCTACGACCGGGGCGGTCTGCTGGAAGTGGCCAGCGACGACCTCTACCAGCGCGACCCCCACGCCATCCTCCAGACCTTCCTGACCTATCAGAAAACAGGCGGCCTCAAGGGCTTCTCGGCCCGCACATTGCGCGCCCTCTACAACGCGCGGGGCGTCATGGACGCCAAATTCCGCAGCGATCCGGTCAACCGGGCGCGCTTCATGGAAATCGTGAAGCAGTCGCGTGGCCAGACCCACGTGTTCCGGCTGCTCAACGACACCTCGGTGCTCGGGCGCTACCTGTGGGTGTTCCGCAAGATCGTCGGGCAGATGCAGCACGACCTGTTCCACGTCTACACCGTGGATCAGCACATCCTGATGGTGGTGCGCAACGTGCGGCGCTTCTTCATCGCCGAGCACACGCACGAGTACCCGTTCTGCTCGCAACTGGCCGCCCACTGGGACAAGCCGTGGGTGCTCTACCTGGCCGCACTGTTCCACGACGTGGCCAAGGGCCGCGGAGGTGACCATTCGGTGCTCGGCGCGGTCGAGGTGCGCAAGTTCTGCCGAGATCACCAAATCGACAAGGACGACGCCCAGCTCATGGAGTTCCTCGTGAGCGAGCACCTGACCATGTCGCGCATCGCCCAGAAGGAAGACCTGTCCGATCCCGACGTGATCGAGGCGTTTGCCCAGAAAGTGCGCGACCCCCGTCGCCTGACCGGTCTCTACCTGCTCACGGTGGCCGACGTCCGCGGCACCAGCCCCAAGGTCTGGAATGCCTGGAAAGGCAAGCTGCTCGAAGACCTCTACCGCTCCACCCTGCGCGCCTTGGGCGGTGCCAAGCCGAACATGCAGACGGAGATCGAGACCCGTCAGCAGGAAGCCCGACAGTTGCTGGCCCTGCACTCGATGCTGCCCGGTGCGGAAGAGACCCTGTGGAAGACGCTGGACCTGAACTATTTCAGCCGACACGACAGCGGCGAAATCGCCTGGCACGCCCGCGCCCTCAACCGCCAGGTGGACACCGAAGGTGTGGCCGTCAATGCCCGCCTGTCCCCCATCGGAGAGGGGCTGCAGGTGCTGGTCTATGCCAAGGACCGGCCGGACCTGTTCTCCCGCATCTGCGGCTACTTCGAGGGCGCGCAATTCAGCATTCTGGACGCGCGGGTGCACACCTCACGCAACGGCTACGCCCTGGACACTTTCCAGGTCATCACGCCGAACGTCGGACAGCCCTACCGCGACCTCATCGCCCTGGTCGAGCACCAGCTCGCCGCCACGCTCAAGGAAACCAACCCCTTGCCCGATCCCGGTCGGGGCCGGCTCTCACGTCGCGTGAAGTCCTTTCCGATCACGCCACACATCCTGCTGCGTCCAGACGAGCGGGCCCAGCGCTGGGTCCTGTCCATCTCGGCAAGCGACCGCACAGGCCTGCTTTATGGCCTGGCCCGCGTGATGGCCCGCCACCACGTGAACCTGCAGCTGGCCAAGATCACCACCCTGGGTGAGCGCGTGGAAGACACCTTCCTGATCGACGGACCTGCCCTGCAGAACAACCGCAGCCAGATTGCCTTTGAAACCGACGTGCTGGACGCCTTGAGCTGAGGCACACCCCGCCGAGAACGGCGGGCGCGGCCTCGCTTCAGGCCTCGGGCGTGGCGCCCCCTTCCGAGAACGCCTCGATGGAGCCCGCACCCGACTCCGGAGCGGCACCATCGGCTCCGGCATCCGCAGCCGAGTCTTCGGCTTCCACCGCCGGCACCGGCAGCGTCCACCCATCGATGCGCTCGAAGACCGCGATCGATTCCACGTGAGCGGTGTGCGGGAACATGTTCACGACCCCCGCCGCGGCACAGCGGTAACCGGCCTGATGCACGAGCAGGCCGGCATCGCGCGCCAGCGTGGCGGGATTGCAGCTCACGTAGACGATGCGCCGGGGTGGCTCGTAGCCCTCATGCGGCTGCTGACGCACCTCCGCCAGAGCCTTGGCCAGCGCAAACGCCCCTTCGCGCGGCGGGTCGACCAGCCAACGAGCGGCAGAGCCATACGCCACCAGATCCTGCGCCCCGATCTCAAACAGGTTGCGTGCGGCAAACGTGGCCTTGGCCTGCAGACCGTTGATCTTGGCGTTTTCACGGGAGCGCTGCACCAGCGTCTCGCTGCCCTCGATGCCCAACACCTCGCGGGCTTGCGTGGCCAGTGGCAACGTGAAGTTGCCCAGTCCGCAGAACCAGTCGAGCACACGCTCGTCGCCTTGCACATCCAGCAACTTCAAGGCACGGGCCACCAGCACCCGGTTGATGTGGTGGTTCACCTGGGTGAAATCGGTCGGCTTGAACGGCATCGTCACGCCAAACTCAGGCAGCGTGTAGGCCAGTTGCGGCCCCACCTCGTCGAGCAGGTGCACGGTGTCCGGCCCCTTGGGTTGCAGCCACCACTGCACGTCGTGTCTGGCCGCGAAATCGCGCAGCCGCTGCACATCCCCCGTGGAAAGCGGCTCCAGGTGCCGCAGCACCAGCGCATTGACCAGTCCATCCGAGGACTCGCCCAAAGCCAGTTCGATCTGGGGTAGGCGGTCACGCGCCTCCATGGACGCGATCAGCTCGCGCAACGGCAACAACAGGGCACTGATGTGGGCCGGCAGGATGGGACACACCCCCATGTCGGCCACGTAACGCGACTTGCGCTCGTGAAAACCCACCAGCACCACGCCCTTCTTGATCACATGCCGCACCGACAGACGGGCTCGGTAGCGATAGCCCCAGGTCGGGCCCTCGATGGGGCGCAGCATGCGCTCGGCACGGACCTTGGAGAGGTGCTTGAGGTTGTCCTCCAGCGTGCGCTGCTTGATCGCCACCTGCGTCGACGCCTGGAGGTGCTGCATCTTGCAGCCGCCGCAGGCCCCCGCATGCAACCCGAAGTGAGGGCACCCGGGACGCACGCGCTGCGCACTTTCCTGGCGCAACTCCTCCAGCGATGCTTGCTCCCAGTTGTTCTTCCGGCGGGTCACCTTCACGCGGACCTGCTCGCCCGGCAAAGCCCCATCGACGAAGACCACCTTGCCGTCCGGGCGGCGCGCCACCCCCTGTGCGTCGATGTCCAGCGCATCGATCGTCAGCCAGTCGTCGTTCGTGTCGGTCATGATGTCTCGGATCTCCAGATGCAAGAAGGCGGGCCATCAGCCCGCCTTCCGGATGCCAGGGCCATGCGCCCCTGAGTCAACGCCCGGGCAGCAGCTTGGCCGGGTCGATGGGCTTGCCTCGGCGCCGGATCTCGAAATGCAGCTGCACCCGCTCCGCGTCGGTGGCCCCCATTTCGGCGATCTTCTGCCCCCGACGCACCGGCTGGTCTTCCTTGACCAGCAACGAGCGGTTGTGGGCATAAGCGCTGAGGTAAGTCTCGTTGTGCTTGATGATCACCAGATTGCCATAGCCCCGCAGGCCAGCACCGGCATACACCACCCGGCCGTCGGCTGCGGCCACCACAGGGTCTCCATCCTTGCCCGCCAGAGAGAGCCCCTTGTTCCGGGCCTCGTCAAAGCCCGCCAGGACGCCCCCGCTGGCCGGCCACATCCAGTTCAGGCCCGACTCGTCGTCTGACGGCACCGCCGCGCGTGGAGCCTCTGCCGACGGGACAGGAGCGGTCACCACCGGTGTCGGCGCGGAGGCCGCGGCAGCGGTGCCCTTGTCGGGGGCTGCCACGACAGGCACCGTCGGGGTCGAACGCGCCGCAGAGGCCGCCGCGGCGGTTGCACCACCGCCGGTGGTCACCGGGCGGGATCCGCTCACCGGGCGGCTTTCCGTGCCTGGCCGGGCCACCGGCCGACTGGAGCTCCCCGACGGATCCACCGCCGGATGGACCACCCGCAGCACCTGACCCACCTCGATCCGGTCGGGATTGTCCAGCGCATTCCAGCGTTGAATGTCACGCCAGCTCTGACCGGTCTCCAGACCGATCCGCATCAGGGTGTCCCCTGGGCGAACCGTGAAGTACCCCGGCTTGCCGGCGTTCTCGGAACCAGGGGGCAGGCGCTGCCCGTCGGCGCCCCCTCGGGAGGAAAAGGAGCGGTCAACCACCGGTGCCCGCTTGCCTTCCGAGGCGCATCCGGCCATCGCGGCCACGACCACCACGGTGGCCACCACCCGGAAGAAGGAATGTGTGCTCGTCAGAATTGCCATGAACCTTCCGTCTGGGAGTCAGCCCCGGCCGACGCCCCCGTCAAAGATGCCCGATTCTAGTGGGACGAATCGCACGAATTCGTGCCGGGACTGAACCAGCGACCCATCGGGCCGTCGGTCCACGGCCACCAGAATCTGTCGCCCGCTGGGCACGTCGTGCACGGGAGCCACCAATCGCCCGCCCACCGCCAGTTGTTCCAGCCAAGCGGCAGGAATGGCCTCGCCGCCGGCAGCCGCGATGATGCCGTCGTAAGGCGCGTTGGGCCCATGTCCCAGCCGGCCGTCGCCATAGATGAGCCGCAGATTGTCGGCCCGCTGCGGCGCCAGATTCTCGCGGGCCCGGTCGTACAGTTCCCGCAACCGCTCGATCGAATAGACCTGCCGGGCCACAAGGCCCAGAACCGCGGCCTGGTAGCCGCACCCCGTCCCGATCTCGAGCACGCGCTGCAACTCGCCGACTCCGGTGCGCTCACGCATCAGCGCGATCATCCGCGCCACCACGGTGGGCTTGGAAATGGTCTGACCCAGTCCGATGGGCAGACTGGTGTCTTCATAGGCCTGGGGCGCAAGACCCGGGTCGACAAACAGATGGCGGGGCACCGCCCCCATGGCCGCCAGCACGCGCTCGTCCCGGCATCCGTCCTCGCGCAGACGCTGCACGAGGCGGGCCCGGGCGGCGGCGGCGTCACCCAAACCGCTCGCCATGCTCGCCGGTGGAGCGGCCGAAGTCCCGCCCCCCCCCACCGCAGGACCCGACGCCGCCCCACCCATTCGACCGCCTTCCGGCCCCGGCGCAGACACCAGTCGGCGCGGCGGCGCCACCGTGTCTTCCAGTCGCAGCGGGAACCGCCGAGGCCGGTTCATGCCCAGGACCCGGACCAACGGGCACGCCAAGCCGGCAAGCCCTCGTGATCGGTCAAATCGACCTGCAAAGGCGTGATCGACACCCGCCCCTGCTCGACCGCATGGAAGTCCGTTCCCTCGCCCGCCACATGCGCCTCCCCCGCCGGACCGATCCAGTAGATGGGCTCGCCCCGGGGACTGATCTGCCGCACCACCGGTTCGCTGGCGTGCCGCCGACCAAGCCGTGTCACTTCCGTGCGGAAACTGGCCGCGCGGGCGCTGGGCGGAATGTTCACGTTCAGGAGGTAGGGCGCCGGCCGGGCCTGCGCCCAGGACGCCACCAATGGCCTCAACACCTCCCGGGCCACGCCAGCCACCTCTTCCAGATCCGGCCACCCCTTCTCGGTCAGGGAGAATGCGACCGCCGGGATGCCGAAGAGATAACCCTCCATCGCGGCCGCCACCGTGCCCGAGTAGAGCGTGTCGTCCCCCATGTTGGCCCCGTTGTTGATGCCGGAGACCACCAGGTCGGGCCGCTGAGCAAGCACCCCGTTGAGGGCCAGGTGCACACAATCACTGGGGGTACCGTTGATGTACTGGAAGCCCTGGGCCGAACGATGCACCGACAGCGGCCGATGCAGCGACAAGGAGTTGGAGGTCCCGCTGGCGTTCTGCTCGGGCGCCACCACGTCGACCTCGCCAAACCCGCGACACACCTCCACCAGCGCCGCCAGCCCGGGGGCGAGGTAACCGTCGTCGTTTGCAACCAGAATTCTCATGACCGGATTGTAGAGGTCCCCCTCCCCCGAACAGGTGCCCGAAGACCAAGGGGCCCCACAACCTTCCTGTCCATGGGTTCGCGTCCATAATTGACGACACGCCCTCACGGGGCAGGACTGACTTATCAAGGACCGACGGCCATGAGCCTCCGAGTACTCATCGTGGAAGACAACGACGTGGCACGGCGCTTTCTCGTGCGCGTCGTGCGCGACAGCTTTTCCGACGATTTGGTGTTCGACGAAGCCCACGACTGCGAATCGGCCCGTCGCCTCCTCGACACCGAGCGGCGCGCAGGCGCAGCCGACCCCTACCGGCTCATCCTCTGCGACCTCGAACAACCGCAGGGCGGCAGCATCGAACTGCTCGCCGATCTGGTGCACCACCCGGCCATCAAGATCGCCACCACCCTGCACTCGGACGACGAATACCTGTTTCCGGCGGTCGCCCAAGGCGTCAGCGGTTACCTGCTCAAGGAGGACCGTTTTGAGGTGCTGGTCGAGGAGTTGCAAAAAGTGGTGAAGGGCCACCCCCCGCTGTCTCCAGCCATCGCACGCCGGATGCTGGGACATTTCCGGGCCCACCAAGGGCTGGGATCCACGGCCGGATCCAGCGGCTTCGGACCGATCGCACGAGCCACGGGATCCCCCCTGCCCGGCGCCTTGCCTCAACTCTCGCACAACGAAAATGAGGTGCTGAACTACATCAGCAAGGGCTTCACGCTCAAGGAAGTGGCCCGCCACATGGGCGTGCACTGGTTTGCGGTCAGCGAACACATCCGTCAGGTCTACCGCAAGCTGGCCCAGATCAGTGCCGCCATCGGACCAGCCGCCATCCGGGCCGCCTGAGCGCCCCCAAGGCGACGGACACCCAAACGAAAATGCCGCCCGAGGGGCGGCATTTTTCTTGACTGCGCCGAACAGACCCGTCAGGCCTGTCCGGATCAGGCATTACTTCGAAGCAGCAGCGTCGACAGCAGCGGAGGCAGCGTCCACGACGGCGGTGCCGGCAGCGGAAGCAGCGTCAACTGCAGCGCCGCCAGCGGAAGCAGCAGCGTCCACAGCGACGGAAGCGGCGTCAGCAGCCACGCCAGCAGCAGCGGAAGCAGCCGAAGCAGCAGCGTCCACGACAGCAGCGGGAGCGGCGACGACTTCTTCAGCCTTCTTGCCGCAAGCGGCCAGGGCGACAGCAGCCAGGAGGGAAACCATCAGGAGCGACTTTTTCATGCTTATCCTCAGTCAGATGACTAACAACACAATTACCGGTAATTGAGGGGCTACGACTGATCGATCGATGAATTCGCCGTCGGTCGGAGGTCCCACCCAAGCCTCAAAATGCTCGAGCTATCCGAGACTCAGCCGAGCATTGTACACGGCCGGCCGAGGGATTCCACCTACTCTGTTTGAGCCGCTCCGTCCGAGGGAAGCAGCCAGCCGTCCTCGACCCATTGGTCCAGCAGTTCCCGAAGCGCGGCACTGGCCTTGGACACCTCTCGCGCCGAGAGGCACCGGGCATCGGCCAGTTGCCTCAGCGCAGCGGCGTCGCGACCCGCAGCGCGCCATGAATCGCCGTTCATGAAGACATGGCGATCGTCGTAGAGCATGCAACTGCGAGGGTCCAGCCGCACGCCCAGGCCATCGGGCAGAGGATCCCCAATCTGGAAACTCACCGTCGCCTTGGGCTCACTCAGGTACTCGCCCAACGCCCGCGACAGAGCGTCCGGATCGGCGAGCGCACGCTCCAAGGCCGCGCGACCAAAATCGACCAAGGCCTCGGGAATCCGCCCCGGCGTCAGCGTGGCGTCCTGCTTGGGATCGCGGTAGACCACCGGCCGCACCCCTTCGTCGGCCGGATCTTCGACGGCGTCGGCGATGCGCAGCAGGGTTTCGCGGGCCAGTTCGCTGCGGTGCGGCGAGCGGAAGCCCACCGAGCAGGTCATGCATTCACCGCCCACCGCGTCACCGTCGTGGGCCCAACCCGGCGGCAGGTAGAGCATGTCGCCCGGCTCCAGCACCCATTCCTGCTCGTACTCAAAATTCTCGATGATCTTCACAGGCAGACCCTCGCGCAGGCGTGCACCCGGCATGCGCCCAATGCGCCAGCGTCGCTGGCCCTGCACCTGGATCAGGAAGACATCGTAGGAATCAAAATGGGGCCCGACACCACCGCCCTCGCTGGCCCACGAGATCATCAGATCATCCAACCGCGCCTGCGGCACCCAACGGAACCGCATCAACAACTCGTGCGCCGCGGGCACGTGCAGATTCAGGCCTTGAACAAGCACGGTCCAGCCAGATTGCTTGAGAGGCGGCAGTTGGCGCCGCGCCAGTGGGCCCCGCTCCAGGTGCCAGTCCTGGTCCGGGCCGTTCGGGCCACTGCGCACCACCAGACGCGACTCGACGTCGTCGCGGGCGGCCAACTCGAACATCTCGGCACGGGTCACGGGGGGACGCACACCGGGCATGGCCTGGCGCACGACCAGGGGCTTGCGCTCCCAGACACGGCTCATGAACTGCTGGGCACTGAGTCCCCCGAGCAATTCCATGGCCTGGTCCACGGGTGCCACGCAAGCATCCGGGTGGCGGGAAGGAGAAGAAGGACTGGCAGCCTGAGTGCTGCGGCGCTTGGAGGTCGACATGGACGCGATTGTGCCCACGCGCCAGGCCACCGGACATCGGGAGACACGAGTCGAGACCGGTTCCTGCACATGAGATGATCGGGGTCATGCAGATTCAAGCCCCCTGTGTGGTCACGCTGACGTGGCGCCTCGAAGACGCCCACGGCCAGCTGATCGATGATTTGAGCGACCCGCTGGAGTTTTTCTACGGCGGAGAAGACCTATTTGCCAAGGTCGAGGAAGTGCTCGCCGGCCAGCAGGTCGGGTTCAGTGCCACGCTGCACCTGGAGCCCGAACATGCGTTCGGCGACTACAACGCCAACCTGGTGTTCTTCGAGCCCCGGTCCATCTTCCCGGAAGAGGTCTCGGCGGGCATGCAGTACGAGGGTCCGCCCCCCGGATCGCAAACCCCCGACATGCCGGCCGACGTGATCTACAACGTCACGGAGGTCTACGACTCCCATGTCGTGCTCGACGGCAACCACCCGCTGGCGGGGATCGCGCTGGTGTTGCAGTTGCAGGTGCGCGGCGTGCGCGAAGCCACCGACGAAGAGATCGAACAGGGATCCGTGGAAGGCGGGGGCATCGGCCTGGTGAGTCTGGCGCCCCCCGGCACCACGCTGCACTGAATCAGGTCCCGGTGGAGCCGAATCCACCGGCGCCGCGCTCACTCTGGCCCGAAAACTCGGTGACCACCTCAAACAGAGGGCGCACCACCGGCAGGAACATGAGCTGTGCAATGCGCTCGCCCGGCCGGATCACCACCGACTCCGACCCGATCGGGTTGCGGTTCCAGACACTCACCATCAACGGTCCGGTGTAGTCGGCGTCGATGACGCCCAGCCCGTTGCCCAGCACCAACCCCTTCTTGTGACCCAGCCCCGAACGTGGGGCGATCACCGCCACCAGGTGAGGATCGTTCATGTGCACGGCAAATCCGGCCGGCACGAGCACGGCGGGGCCTCCGGCGGGCAGTTCCAGATCCGAGTCCAGGCAGGCCATCAAATCGATGGCCGCCGCCTGGGCGGACTGGTAGCGGGGCAGTCCCCATTCGTTGAGGCGGGCGTCGAGCACCTTGAGCTCGACGGGAGGGGTGGCGTGAACCATGGGCATGCGCTCCAGAGCAGGAAATCGTCGAAAAACGCTGCGATTGTCGGTGCTTCACCGCTCAGTGCACGGCGTGCCCTGACGCCACCCGACAGCGAACATCCATTTACCAGACCCGACGCCAAACCGAAAGCTGGATGACCACCTGCAAACCTCCCCGTCCCCATCGCGCGGGCCGAAAACCGATCTGGATCAAGAAGAGAACCCAGTCAAAGGTTGGTGTTTACGCGTAGAACGCTGCATTCCGGCACACAACTTGAAAACGGGAATTTCCCACGAGACCCCGAGGGACTCGACCGGACACACCGATTCGCTGGAGGAGCGCACTGATGGAAACGTTTTACGAGGTCATGCGGCGGCAGGGCATTTCGCGCCGCAGCCTGCTCAAGTACTGCTCGCTGACCGCGACTTCGCTGGGTCTGGGTCCGGCCTTTGTGCCGCAGATCGCGCACGCGATGGAAACCAAGCCACGCACCCCGGTGCTGTGGCTGCACGGCCTGGAATGCACCTGCTGCTCCGAGAGCTTCATCCGCTCGGCGCACCCGCTGGCCAAGGACGTGGTGCTGTCGATGATCTCGCTGGACTACGACGACACCCTGATGGCCGCCGCCGGTCACCAGGCCGAGGCGATCCTCGAAGAGATCATGACCAAGTACAAGGGTCAGTACATCCTGGCCGTGGAAGGCAACCCGCCGCTCAATGAAGACGGCATGTTCTGCATCCAGTCGGGCAAGCCCTTCATCGAAAAGCTCAAGCGCGTGGCCAAGGACGCCAAGGCCATCATCAGCTGGGGCTCGTGCGCGAGCTGGGGCTGCGTGCAGGCCGCCAAGCCCAACCCCACGCAGGCCACGCCGGTGCACAAGGTGATCACCGACAAGCCCATCATCAAGGTGCCGGGCTGCCCGCCGATCGCCGAGGTGATGACCGGCGTCATCACCTACATGCTGACCTTCGACCGCATCCCCGAGCTCGACCGCCAGGGCCGGCCGAAGATGTTCTACAGCCAGCGCATCCACGACAAGTGCTACCGCCGCCCGCACTTCGACGCCGGCCAGTTCGTCGAGGCCTGGGACGACGAGTCCGC
>JACCDS011435654.1_pt1 | contig 13245 bp, 12 predicted proteins | sample 7446441 | NCBI WGS metagenome assembly JACCDS01 (sample SAMN15323445, study PRJNA562643) | freshwater metagenome | isolation source: river surface water | place: USA:Blue River Watershed | collected 2017-08-17
AGGCCGAGCAGAGCCTGATCACCGTGGAGAGCGACAAGGCCTCCATGGAGATCCCGGCCAGCCAGGGCGGGGTGGTCAAGGAGCTCAAGGTCAAGATCGGCGACAAGGTTGCTGAAGGTTCGGTGGTCCTGTTGCTTGAATCGTCTGCGGCTGCCGCACCGGCTCCCGTCACAGCGGCGCCTGCTGCTGCAGCGCCCGCCGCCCCCAAGGCCGCGACCCCCGCGCCCGCAGCGGCCAGCTTCGGCGGCAGCGCCGATCTGGACTGCGATCTGCTGGTGCTGGGCGCCGGCCCCGGTGGTTACTCGGCGGCCTTCCGCGCGGCCGATCTGGGCCTCAAGGTCGTGCTGGTCGAGCGCTACACGACCCTGGGTGGCGTCTGTCTGAACGTGGGCTGCATCCCGTCCAAGGCCCTGCTGCACGTGGCCGCCGTGATGGACGAGGTCAGCCACATGAGCGCGCTGGGCGTGGACTTCGGCAAGCCCGTGGTCAACATCGACAAGCTGCGCGGCCACAAGGAAAAGGTGATCGGCAAGCTCACTGGCGGACTGGCCGCCATGGCCAAGATGCGCAAGGTCACCGTCGTGCGTGGTTACGGCGCTTTTGTCGGCCCGAACCACGTGGAAGTGGAAGAGACCACCGGCAGTGCCCAGGACAAGACCGGCAAGAAGCAGGTCATCGCCTTCAAGAAGGCCATCATCGCGGCCGGCTCCCAGGCCGTGCGCCTGCCCTTCATGCCCGACGATCCGCGGGTGGTGGACAGCACCGGCGCGCTGGCGCTGAAAGAAGTGCCCAAGCGCATGCTGATCCTGGGTGGCGGCATCATCGGCCTGGAGATGGGCACGGTCTACAGCACCCTGGGCGCACGCCTGGACGTGGTCGAGATGCTGGACGGCCTGATGCAGGGCGCCGACCGCGACCTGGTCAAGGTCTGGCAGAAGATGAACGCGCCGCGTTTCGACAACATCATGCTCAAGACCAAGACGGTGGGGGCCAAGGCCACGCCCAAGGGCATCGAGGTGACATTCGAGAGCGCCGAGCCGGGTGGGACGGTCCCGCCGCCCCAGACCTACGACCTGGTGTTGCAGGCCGTGGGCCGCAGCCCCAACGGCAAGAAGATCGCCGCCGACAAGGCCGGCGTCTCGGTGACCGACCGCGGTTTCATCCCGGTCGATATCCAGATGCGCACCAATGTGCCGCACATCTTTGCCATCGGTGACATCGTGGGCCAGCCCATGCTGGCGCACAAGGCCGTGCATGAGGCGCATGTGGCGGCCGAAGTCATTGCCGGTGAGCTGCAGGGCAACAAGGAGCTGGCCAGCGCCGCCTTCAACGCCCGCGTGATCCCCAGCGTGGCCTACACAGACCCGGAAGTGGCCTGGGTGGGCCTGACCGAAGACCAGGCCAAGGCGCAAGGGCTGAAGGTCAAGAAGGGTCTGTTCCCCTGGACCGCTTCGGGCCGCGCCATCGCCAACGGCCGTGACGAGGGTTTCACCAAGCTGCTGTTCGACGAGGAGACGCACCGCATCGTCGGCGGCGGTATCGTGGGCACGCACGCGGGCGACATGATCGGCGAGATCGCGCTGGCCATCGAGATGGGCGCGGACGCCGTGGACATCGGCAAGACCATCCATCCGCATCCCACGCTGGGTGAAAGCATCGGCCTGGCGGCCGAAGTGGCGCACGGTTCCTGCACCGACGTGCCACCGGCGCGCAAGTAAGCGCAAGGCCGGGACATGACAAGGGCCTCGCCGTCTGGCGAGGCCCTTGTTCATGGGCCAGTGTCCATCGCTGGAATGCGGCGCATGCCAGGCTGACGGGTGTGTAACGACATGAAACATGGGGGGCATGCTCGACCCCTACAATGAAACGAACAACAGCCGTCACGATTCCCCATGAAATTTCTCCGCCTGCTCTGGAGCTGGTTTCGCTCCAGGCTGATCCCGTTTCTGCAGCTCAGGGTCCTGCCCATTTTCCGAAGCCGGGCCCTGCGGATCTTCGTCCTGCTCCTGCTTCTGGGGCTGACCAGCTATGTCTATTACCTCGACGTCACCATCCGCGAGGCTTTCGAGGGGCGCAAGTTCGCTGTGCCCGCGCGTGTCTATGGCCGCGCATTGGAGGTCTATCCGGGACTGAAGCTGGCGCCTGCGCAGCTGGTCGAGGAGCTGCAGGCCATCGGCTACCGGGAAAATCCGCAACCCCACGAACCGGCCACTTATCGCAACATCCTCGGTGGCATCGAATTCACGAGCCGCGATTTCGCGTTCTGGGACGGTCTTCAGCCGGTGCAGCGCGTGCGTGTCGAATTTGCCGATGGCATGGTGGCCCGGCTCCAGGAACGGGATGGCGATAAAAAGGACATTCCGCTGCTGCGCCTGGAGCCGCCGCAGATCGGCGGTATTTACCCGGGCCACAACGAGGACCGCGATCTGCTGCGCCTGTCGCAGGTTCCCAAACCCCTGATCGATGCGCTGCTTTCCATCGAGGATAGGAAGTTCTACACGCACTGGGGCATCGATCCCCGCGGCATCGCGCGCGCGCTGTACAAGACCCTCAGCGGCCAGCGCATCGAGGGCGGCAGCACGCTGACCCAGCAGCTGGTGAAAAATTTCTTCCTGAGCTCCGAACGCACGCTCACGCGCAAGGCCAACGAGGTTTTGATGGCCTTGCTGCTGGAGCTGCACTACGGCAAGGAAGAAATCCTCGAGACCTATCTCAACGAGATCTACCTGGGGCAGGACGCCAACCGCGCCATCCACGGCGTGGGCCTGGCCAGCCATTTCTATTTCGACCGCCCGCTGGAGCGGCTCGAACTGCACGAGATCGCCACCCTGGTGGGCATGATCAAGGGGCCCGCCGTCTATGACCCGCGCCGCAAACCGGAACTGGCGCTGCAGCGGCGCAATATCGTGCTGCAGGAGATGGTCAAGCTCGAAACCATCAGCCAGACCCAGTTCGCGCTCGCCCGGCAAAAGCCCCTGGGCGTGGCGCCGCGCGCGGCCACCGGCACCTCGCCCTACCCGGCCTTTCTGCAATACGTGCACCGGCAGCTGCAGCGCGATTACCGTGAGGAGGATCTGCGCAGCGAGGGCCTGCGCATCTTCACCACGCTGGATCCGCGCATCCAGCGCGCTGCGGAGCAGGCCCTTTCGCAGCGGCTGGACCAGATCGAGAAGACCCGCAAGATGCCCGGCAACACGCTGGAGGGCTCGGTGGTCGTCAGCAGCACCCAGAACGGCGAGGTGCAGGCGATGGTGGGCGGACGCCAGGCGCGTTATGCCGGCTACAACCGCGCCCTCGACGCGAAGCGTCAGATCGGTTCACTGGCCAAACCCATCGTGTTCCTCACGGCGCTCGAAAACCCGGGCAAGTACACCCTGCTCACGCCGCTGGATGACAGCGAACTGGTCTGGCGCCAGCGCGGCTCGCCCGACTGGAAACCGCAGAACTACGACCACAAGTTCAATGGCCAGGTGCCGCTGCGCACGGCGCTGGCGCGTTCGCTCAACGTGTCCACCGCGCGCCTGGGCATCGACCTGGGGGTCGACCGCATCCTCGACAAGCTGCCCCGCTTCGGCATCGAACAGCGGCCGCCGGCCTTCCCCTCGTCGCTGCTGGGGGCGTATGAATTGTCGCCCATCGAGGTGACGCAGGTGTACCAGACCTTTGCCGATGGCGGTTTTCGCACCCCCCTGCGGGCCATCCGTGAAATCGTCACCGCCGACGGCAAGCCCTTGCAGCGCTATCCCCTCGCCGTGGAGGCGGTCGCCGCGCCGGCACCGGTCTATCTGCTGACCACCGCCCTGCAGGGGGTGGTGAAAGACGGGACCGCGCAGGCCTTGAGCAACTGGGTGCCGGCCGAGCTGAATGTGGCTGGCAAGACCGGCACGACGGACGACCTGCGCGACAGCTGGTTCGCGGCTTATACCGGTGATCATGTGGCGGTGGTGTGGGTGGGTCGCGACGACAACAAGTCCTCCGGCCTGACGGGCGGCACCGGCGCCATGACGGTCTGGGGCGAGATGATGAAGCGCCTCCAGCCCGAGCCCTTGCAGCCTGCCCTGCCGGAAGATATCGAGCTGGTGTCCATCGATCCGGCGACGGGCTTGCGTCACGAGGCGGCGTGCACGACGTCCCTGCTCGTGCCGTTCATCAAGGGGTCGGCGCCCGTCGGCACCTCCCCCTGCGATCCGTCTGACCGGCTGCTGTCCGGGGCGCAGGACGCTTCCCAGGTCCGCAACGATAATGCAGCCGGACAGGACACTCCCACCCAACGAAGCTGGATTCGCAAGCTGTTCGACTGATGAAACGATTTCCTGCATTTTTCCTGCTGGCAGGACTGTTGCTGCTGGCTGGCTGCGCGAGCGTGAGCACCATGCCGCCGCCGGCTCCTGCCGCGGGCGTGACGACCCCGCAGGATCAGAGCCAGACTGGAGCCGCTACCCCGGACCTGTCGGCGCAGACCAGCCCGGTGGCAGGCAGTGATGTTGCGCCGGCAAGCGATATCCCCGCCGCCGCGGGGCCTGCGCCCTTGCCGCCGGCCTCCGGCAATCGGGCCGTGATCGCGCTGCTGGACCGCGCGCAGCTGGACGCCGGCGCGGGGCGTCCGGATGCGGCCGGTGCCACGCTGGAGCGTGCCTTGCGCATCGAGCCGCGCAACGCGCGGCTGTGGCATGAACTGGCCCAGTTTCGTCTGGCGCAGGGGCAATACGCGCAGGCTGTTTCGCTGGCCCAGAAGTCCAACAGCTTCGCCGGCAACCAGCGTCGCCTGCAGGCCATGAACTGGCGTGTGATCGGCCAGGCCCGCATCGCCCAGGGCGATGCCGAGGCGGGGCAGAAGGCGCTCAGCCTGGCTGCCGAACTGGAGCCGTGATGCGCTTGACCCGCCGGTGGTCGTACGCCGTGGAAACCACGGCGTGATCAATGGCAAATGGATCTGTGTATGGTGAATTCTTCTCTTGCGAGGTGATGATGAAGACTCGATCTTTACTTTTTGTGTCCTTGATGGCCGCTGCGGGCCAGGGCCTGCATGCCGAGGAGGAACGCCTCGTGGACAAGGCCGGGCGCACCATCAAGAAGGGCGGCGAGGCAGCCGAACAGGGTATCGAAAAAGGTGCGTCGGCGGCCGGCAAGGGCGTGGGCAAGGCCTTTGAAGTCGTCAACGAGAAGGTGTTCAAGCCCGCCGACAACTGGATCCAGGACAAGGCCGGCAAGAAGGGCGGCACGGAGAAGCCGGCCGACAAATAAGCCGCATACCGCATGCCGCAAACAACCCTGAAGGCGCGAGCCTTCAGGGTTTATTTTTTACCGTAGATGAAGTCCACGATCACGGCGTGGAAGCGTTCGGGTTGTTCCAGGTGCGGTACGTGGCCCACGCCGTTGAACTCCTTGAGCACGGCGCCAGGAATACGTTGCTGTGCGGCGCGGCCGAGCACGGGGTAGTTGCCCATGGGCTTGACCACGTCGGGGGGCGCGAAGCGGCGACCGAACACGGTGCGGTCGTCCTGGCCGATGATCAGCAGCGTGGGCACCTTGAGCTGGGGCAGCTCGTTGTAGATCGGCCCGTCGTAGATCATCTGGTAGGTCAGGGCGGAGACGTGGGCCAAGTGCGGGTAGTCGCCGCTGAGCTGCACGCGGGCGAACTGTTCGACAAAGCGCTCGTACTCGGGTTTCCAGACCGGGAAATAGCCCTTGACGAAGTTGCGGTAGCTCGCCGCTGTCTGTGCCATTTCCAGCTTCACCAGGTTGGGTGTCTGCTGGGGCGGGATGCTGGCCACATAGTCTTCCAGGCCCAGCGGGTTTTCCAGCACCAGGGCGATCACGCGTTCCGGGTAACGACGCGCGAAATGCACGCCCAGCATGCCCCCCATGCTGTTGGCGATCACCGTGACCCGGCTGAGCTGGAGATGGTCGAGCAGGCGCGCGGTGTTTTCGGCCAGCGTGCCGAAGGTGTAGCGCATTTCGGGCTTGGACGACTTGCCGAAGCCGATCTGGTCAGGGGCGATCACGCGGAAGCCGTAGGTCGACAGGGTGCGCAAGGTGTTGGCCCAGTAGTCGGAGCCGAAGTTCTTGCCGTGCAGCAGCACGAGGGTCTGGCCGTTCGGGTTGTCCGGTTTCACGTCCATGAAGGCCATGCGCACCGGCCGGCCTTCCATCTCGAACTGCAGCATCCGCACCGGGTAGGGATAGGCCCAGTTTTCCATGGCCGTGCCGAGGGCTTCGGCGCCGGCATAGTTCTGGGCGTGCAGACCAATGCTGCCGCCGGCCAGCAACAGGCTGGCGGCCAGGAAACGGATGCGGTGCAGAGTGTGCTTCATGTCTTCGCCTCGTCGATCATCAAGGTGGTTTTCTCCTCGACTTCACGCGCCACCTGCGCCAGGGCGGGATCGCCGGAAAGCATGGACAGCATGTCGAGCGGCTTGATCATGCCTATTTTCGTGCGACCCTGCTCGGAATAGACCGAGATGCGGCAGGGCAGGGCCATGTTCATGCGCATGTCGCTGGCCAGCACGCGTGCCGCCTGGGCCGGGTTGCAGACCTCGAACACGCGGCAGTTTTCGCTGAAATTCTGGCCCTTGCTGCGCAAGGTGTTGCCGATGTCATGCACGTGCAGCACGCCAAAGCCATGGCGTTTGACGGCGGCGTCCAGGTCTGTGCAGGCTTGCTCGAAGGATTTGGGCGTATCGACGGTGTAGTACATGGTGGTTCCCTGCTCGGAGAGTAAAAGAGGGCATTGTGCTACATACCACACAGGGTATGCGAGGGCCGGCCAGCGGTCTTCAATAGTTCGGGAGGTCCGGACGGCCCGTCGTCATCACCTGCGCAGGCAAGGGCCGAGGCTGCGTCACGCGCCGGCCGCCGTCGAAGCGCTGGTGCCAGTAGTTCACGCGCATGTCCTCGATGCGCACCGCTGCGCCAGGCCTGGGGGAGTGGATGAACTTGTGGTCACCCACGTAGATGCCCACATGGCTGTAGCTGCGGTGCAGGGTGTTGAAAAAAACCAGGTCGCCGGGTTGCAACTCGCGCCGGTCGATCTCGTGTGTGGCGGCGGCCTGTTGTGCGGCCTGGCGCGGCAGGGTCAGGCCCAGGGTCTGCTCGTAGACCGCCCGTACAAAGCCGCTGCAGTCGAAGCCCGAGTCATAGGTGTTGCCCCCGCGCCGGTAGGGCACCCCCAGCGCGCCCATGGCAGCCACCACCAGTTCGGACATGCGCTCCATCGGCGGGTTCGACGTGTCGGGGCGGGCCGTGTTGGCCGAGGAGGCCTCGGTGCGTAAGGGGACGGGGCTGGCTGGCACCGAGGCGTCCACCAGGCCGCGGGCACTGAGGAAGCGGTTCAGCTCATCATCATCGCCCGTGCCGCTGGCACTGGCACGCGCGCAGGCGAACAGGCACAGCAACAGGGCCATACAAACGGGACGCATGCGGTTAGCATAGGGCGCTGCCACTGTCGATGTCAATTAAAGCTTTCTCATCAAAAACATTACAAGTAGTTGATTTTAAATATTTATTCATAAGAAGCGCCTATATGTTCAAAGCCCTCGTGTTGGACAATGCCAACGGATTCCAGGCTTCATTGCAGTCCCTGGACGAAGACCGGCTGCCGGCCGGTGACGTGACGGTGGCCTTGCAATGCTCCACGCTCAACTACAAGGACGGCCTGGCCATCTGCAACAAGGGGCCGGTCGTGCGCCATTGGCCCATGGTGGCCGGCATCGACGGCGCCGGCACCGTGCTGGCATCCAGTCACCCGGCCTGGAAGTCGGGTGACGCTTTTGTGCACAACGGCTGGGGCGTGGGCGAGACGCACTGGGGTTGTCTGGCCGAGAAGGCCCGGCTCCAGGGCGACTGGCTGGTCAGGCTGCCGGCGGCCTTCACGCCGCGTCAGGCCATGGCCATCGGCACGGCTGGCTACACCGCCATGCTCTGCGTGCTGGCGCTGGAAGACCATGGTCTGCAGCCCGGCACAGGCGAGGTACTGGTCACGGGTGCCACCGGCGGCGTGGGCAGCGTCGCCATCGCCCTGCTGGGCCAGCTGGGTTACCAGGTCGTGGCGGCCACCGGCAAGGCGACCGAGGCCGACTATTTGAAAGCCTTGGGTGCCAGTGCCATCATCGACCGCGAAGCACTGACCCAGCCCGGCAAGCCCTTCCAGAAGGAACGCTGGGCGGCGGTGGTCGACGCCGTCGGCTCGCACACCCTGGCCAACGCCCTGGCGCAGACACGCTACGACGGCGTGGTGGCCGCCTGCGGCCTGGCCCAGGGCATGGACCTGCCCACCACGGTGATGCCCTTCATCCTGCGCGGTGTCACGCTGGCCGGCATCGATTCGGTCATGGCCCCTTTGCCCAAGCGTCAGCGTGCCTGGGACCGCCTGGCCCGCGACCTCGACCCGGCCCTGCTCGAGCGCATGGTCGAAGAAGTGCCGCTGGAGGGCGCCATCGCCCAGGCCCAGCAACTCATGGCCGGCCAGGTGCGCGGCCGGGTGGTGGTGCGCATCGCCTGAAGGAAACCCCATGCTGCTCGAACTCGACGATTCCCAGCTGCTGCTGATCGACTACCAGGCCCGGCTCATGCCGGCCATCCACGAGGGCGCGTCCGTGCTGGCGAATGCCCGTCGTCTGGTCCAGATGGCGCGCCTGCTGAAAGTGCCGACCTTCGCCACCGAGGAAAACCCGGCCAGCCTGGGCGCCACCGTGCCCGAGCTGCAGGCCCTGATCGCCCAGGCCGGCGGCAAGACTTTCCCCAAGATGAGCTTCAGTGCCGTGGCCGACGGCCTGGCCGAGCTGCTGCGCCCGCCGGCGCGCGCGCCGCAGGGTAATGCACGCAGCCTGCCCAAGCACCTGCAGAAGCCGGCCCAGACGGCCGATGGGCGCAACACCATTGTCATCGCCGGTTGCGAGACCCATGTCTGTCTGCTGCAAACGGCGTTGGACCTGCTGGACGACGAGTTCGAGGTCTGGGTGGTGACGGACGCCTGCGGTTCGCGCAGCGAGCGCAACCGCGACGCCGCCTTCGACCGCCTGGCCGGCGCGGGCGCCGAACTGGTGAGTACCGAGATGGTGGCCTTCGAGTGGCTGCGCTCGGCCGAGCACCCGGCCTTCGACGAGGTGCTCAGGCTGGTGAAGGCTGGCGCCTGAGGGCGGCATGAACAGGGGCGGATCGTGAAGCGTGTTCTATCGTCGCTTGTGGCCGCGCTGCTGGCCGGTGCCGCCGCCGCGCAGGCGACGCCTCCCGCCGCAACCGGCCCGGCCCCGACGGCCGATGGCAGCCATGTGATCGATCCGCGCAGCAAGCTGGCCTGGCCCCGCTGCGTGGAGGGCATGGCCTGGAACGGGAAGACCTGCACCGGCCAGCCGCGCCTGATGACGCATGGCGAGGCCGTGGCCCTGGCCAGCGCGCGCTTCAAGGCCGAGGGCGTGGCCTGGCGCCTGCCGCGCCTGACGGAGTTGCGGCGCTGGGCCGCCAGTGCGCAGGGCCAGGCCCTGTTTCCGGCCGCGCCGCAGGATTGGTACTGGACCAGCACCTCGCGGATCGACAGCACGCAAGCCAATCCCTACAACTACGACAGCATCGCGCGCGGTTCGGGTACGCAAGACCGGCTGGGTGTGCAGCAGGGCTGGGCGGTGAACATGGAAACGGGAGAGGCGCGCGGCGATGTGGGGCGGCGCACCCTGCTCGTGGTGCGGCTGGTGCGGCCGCAGTTCTGAGCGCCGATCCTGGCCATATTGCTGGAGGTGTTTATGCCGAAGCTGCTTGGTTTCCTGCGTTGTGTCGGGCCAGCCTGGGGCTGGTGTTCATGTCGGGCGCCGCACAGGCGGCAGGCTGTGGTGAATTCGTCACCCATGGCGACACCCGCACGCGTTACGCCTATGTGTCGCCTGCCTCGCCATCAGGGACCAAGGTGGCCCTGGTCCTGCTGGCCGGCGGCGGAGGGCATTTGCAACTGGGTGATGACGGCTGTGCGCGTGCCTTGACCGGCAGTTCCCTGGTGCGCTCCTTGCCGCTGTTCCAGGCCGCAGGTTGGGCCACGGCCCTGGTCGACGCGCCTTCTGATCACGGGGGTGAGGACGGGCTGGGCGGCTTTCGCATGTCATCCGAGCATGCGCAGGATCTGGGCCGGGTCGATGCCGACCTGCACCGGCGCGCGCCTCAGCCGTCTGGCTGGTCGGCACCAGCCGCGGTGCCATCTCCGCCGCGAACGCCGCGGGTCGCCTCAGCGGTGCGGTCGCGCCGGACGGCCTGGTGCTGACCTCGCCTGTCACCTCAGGCAATCCCCAGGGACAGAAGCCCTGGGTGGCGCAGACCGTGTTCGACGCTGCGCTCGAAACCATACACATGCCTGTGCTGGTGATCGGTCATGCGCAGGACAAGTGCCTGCGTTCGCCAGCAAACCTGAACGCGCGCATTCTGGAGCGCACGGTCGGCGTGCGCGAGCAGCTCGTCACAGTCGACGGCGGCCCGGGGCGCGCCGGCCTGTCAGCCGTGGAAACCTGTGAGGGACGCTCGCCGCACGGTTTTGTGGAGCAGGCGGCCGAGGTCGCCGCGGGCATCGCCCGTTTCGTGCGGGGCCTGCCTTACTGAGCCGCTCTTGGCCCAGGAGGCTGCCGGTTGCGACGGTTTGCCACGGCGTGGTGGCTGTGGTCTGGATGTAACATGGCGGTGGTTGACGTTCGCCTGGAATGGCTGTGCTTGTGCTTGTCTGTCGTTTGCCGTTATAGGATGCACGCCATCATCCAACCATCAAGGGGAGCGACAAGGAGCCATGAAGACTTCCATTTCCAAATTCAGTCTCGTATTTTTTGCCCTGCTGGGGGTGGCAACAGCGGCCCTGGCCCAGCCCGCAGGCCAGAGCAAGGTAGCGGCCCCGTCCACGGCCGACAAAGCATCGGTCGAAGTGGACTTCTGGAAATCCGTGGAGCGCATGGACACGGCCGATGCGTATGCGGCCTATCTGGAGGCCTATCCTAACGGGCGGTTTGCTCTGCTCGCACGGATCGCGATGAAGAAGCAGGCGGAAAATGTCCAGCCCGTGGCTGGTGGCGCTCCGACGGCCCCGCTTGCAGCGCTCAGCGCGCCGCCTGCGCCCGTTGTTCCCATGCAGGCCTTAGCCCCGACGAGCGGTGGCAAGCTGAATGCCTGGTCCGAGCCGGCTTCGGGCGCAATCACCCTGGATGCTGGCCACAGGATTCGGGGGCCTGGGGTGATTACTGTCGGACGCATCGGCGCTAAAAAACAGCTGTCCATTCCCCAGGGAGACTGGATGGTGTTGGCCGCAACCGACCACAGTAGCGAAGCGCAGCCGCGTGTCGCTAACATGTCGACTACCAATCGCATCGCACGGCTGACGACGCTGACTCTGGCTCAGTTCGACGGAACAACCGCCAGGTCGCTGCTGGTCGCTACCTTCAATCGCCTGCCTGGTGATAATCCTAACCATGTCTGGCGCGACGCCGTGCAGTGCGAAGCTGGCAACCCCAAGTACAAGTTTCACAACAAGCAGGGCGGCTTCGCCTTGAAGCTGTGTGCCTATCTCCACCACGATGTGCAAGCGCTCGTCGAACCAGAGTTCGTCCCTGACCATGACAGAGAACTGCAGATAAGCCTGCTCAGGTTGGGCGGAAAATTGGGGCGATTCAATGCGGAGGCGGTGTCTATCCTGGTCGATGCTCAGGCCTCATACCTGCGTATTACGAAACTGGATTGCCTGCAGTCAAGTACGGAGCGGCCGTTGTGCGCCGACGCGTCCGCACAATCAGGTCGACTGGAGGACCAAGTGGCCTGGATCAAAAACTATGCGCCTCAGGCCATGGTCGGCTTCACCCGAAACCTGAATTTGTCGGAGCTCCATGCACTGCAGGAAGAGGTTCAACGTCCCTGATTTATCGGGGCTACAGAATCACAGGGACTGCAAGTTCCGTCTTCTCAGTAAAACATAGTGCGAAGTACCCCATTGGGGCACTTCACAATTGCGGCCGGAGATGGGGGATTATTTGCCGTGCTTGGCAATCAATGCCCGGGCCGTGTCCAGCAACTTCTTGCCGTCGAAACCGCGTTTGTTCATGTCGGCCACCCATTCGTTGTCCACTTCACTGGAGCGCTTGACGAACTCCTGGGCCTCGGCGTTGCTGAGCGTGTAGATGGTGTTGCCACGCTCCACCGAGGGCTTGCGGCCCGGGATGTCGCTCTCCTGCTGCTGCTTGCCCAGCCAGGCCGAGGTGGCCATGCCGGAGTTGTTGTCGATGACCTTCTTCAGGTCCGGCGCCAGCGACTCGTACCTGGCCTTGTTCATGGTCATGACGAAGGTCGTGGTGTACAGGCCCGGGTGGCCGGCCGGGAACTCGGTGTGGAACTTGGTCAGCTCGTGCACCTTGACGGCCGGCACCACTTCCCAGGGGATCACGCAACCGTCGATGGTGCCCTTGGAGAGGGCATCCGGGATCTGTGGCAGGGGCATGCCCACGGGCGTGGCGCCGACGGATTGCAGCAGCTTGGTGACCTGGCGGGTCGGGCCGCGCATCTTCAGGCCCTTGAGATCGTCCGGGGTCTTGATCTGCTTGGCCTTGGTGTGGAATATGCCGGGGCCATGCACATGCAGGGCGATCGGGTGCGTGTCCTTGAATTCGTCCACGGCCACTGTCTGCACGTATTCCCAATAGGCCTTGGAGGTGGCCTCGGCGTTGTTGAGCATGAAAGGCAGCTCGAACACCTCGATGCGTGGGAAACGCCCGGCGGTGTTGCCCGGCAGCGTCCAGACCACGTCGACCACGCCGTCGCGCGCCTGGTCGTAGAGCTGCACCGGCGTGCCGCCCAGCTGCATGGCGGGGTAGGCCTCGAACTTGATGCGGCCGCCCGATTCCTTCTCGACCTTGTCCATCCAGGGCTTGTGCATGGTCAGCCAGACCAGGGACATCGGTGCCATGAAGGTATGGAACTTGAGCGTCACGCTCTGCTGGGCCAGGCCCAGGGTCGGGACACCGAGCGCGGCTGCGGCGGCGGTGGATTTGAGCAGGGTACGGCGCTGGATCATGGAATGTTTCCTCGGGTATGGGCTAGGGGCACCTTAGCTGAAATTCGCCTTGGCAAGTGCTGGGGCTTTCCCTCAAGAATATCTGCTTCTAACCCACGTACTTCACCAGCCACAGCGAGATGGCGGGGAAGAAGAGCAGCAGCAGGGTGCGCAGCACGTCGCTGGCCAGGAAGGGCAGCACGCCGCGGTAGCTCTCGGCGATGGGCACGTCCCTGGCCATG
>JACCDS011714913.1_pt1 | contig 13242 bp, 21 predicted proteins | sample 7446441 | NCBI WGS metagenome assembly JACCDS01 (sample SAMN15323445, study PRJNA562643) | freshwater metagenome | isolation source: river surface water | place: USA:Blue River Watershed | collected 2017-08-17
CGGCGGCAACGAGCGGTGCTCGTTGAAACCCCGCCTGCGCCCCGCGTCCCGCGGGTTCAATCCCCGACGCGAGCTAACACTTCAAAAAAATACCGCCCTTGCGGGCGGCATTTTTTTGAAGTGGTGGTGGGAGCGGACACGGGTTCGATTTCCGTCTGAAGTGAGCATGCTGGTTCTTTAATACTGCATATTGTTACTTCGAAAAATTGAGGGTTCTTGATACTGCTGAGACTGATTACTCAATTTTCCGCAATACTCCTCAGCTCTCTCAGCACGTAAAAATATCCGTTTGGTCCTAAATGAGTTGACTTCGCTCCGAGCCGAAGCGTACATCGAGCTGTTTCAACTTTGCGTAGGAGCATTTATGAATACAATACACTTCAATCAAAAACAGCTAGCAAACCGTTGGGATGTCAGCGAGGGTACTTTGGAAAGATGGCGTTCGGAAGGCATCGGACCAGTCTTTCTTAAACTGAAGGGCCAAGTCCGTTACCGTTTGGTAGACATCGAAGCATACGAAGAGTCATGTTTAGTATCTTCGACAAAGTCAGTTTTTAAAGCATTGGCACAAAACTCAGTCGGGAGCATTGGGTAGCGCGCGGCCCATTTAATAGGACAGTCCTACGGTAATCAAACTCGCCGAAATCATGGCAAAAGCGTTCTCGTTTGAAATACGCTTTTGCCATGATTCCGACGACTGCTTGGCTGCCTTGGCCAGAGCTTGTTTCTCTTGCCTCCGCAAAGATTTCACCGGCTTGGCATGAGATCCGGCTTTGCGAAATTTTGCCAGAGCCACGAAGGGATTACGTGGCTTGCCTTTCGATTTCATTGTGTATCTCCTTTATTTTGGGTTGATTCAAAAAAGTTGTGTGCTCGAGGCGAAGTTTTATGCGCTTGCGAAGCTAACGCTTGCAGAAAAATCAAACTAGAGGAAAACATACAGCCAAGTAGCCGTATTTTCTAATGAATCATTCGGCGATGACTGCGAACCCTCGCAGCCATGGCGTAAGGTGTTCGATATCAAACGTTTGCTTTTCGAACATCTCGATCATCTCGGCATGGATTTGCATCGGAGCTCGCCGTAAACGCCAACCATTGATGCGTAAGAATACATCGCCAGCCGCGAAGGCGATGCGCTTATTACCATCCACAAAAGGATGATTATTCGCGAGACTCTCCATTAGCGCAGCGGCTTCCATAACGATGTCTTCGTAATAACCCGTTTGTGGTCGAAATAATGCAGCTTCTAATGCTCCCGGATCACGTATGCCTGGAGCGCCGCCGTAGCGCTGCATAAGAACCGCGTGCATGCCGAGTACGTCGGCCACGGTCAGGTAATCGTGCGCCACGCGTTACTTCGCCAATTCGCGGTAAAGGCTGTCGAATTCTTCCAGACTGGATGCAAAAGAGGCCATCACATGGCGGCGAGGGCGCTCTTTTTGCTGTCGGTCAATGTAGTCGCGCAAAGCTTCATCGAGCACAGCTTGGAACTGGCGGCCTTGTTTTTCGGCGATCTGACGGAGGGCAGCCAGCACATCGGGTGCTGCTTGAGACGAGAATTTCTCACGGGTAGGCGTGGTCATATTTCCATCTTTCATGATATATCTTGATGTTTCATGATACAGCAAGATGAGGCGATACGGCAGATTCTGGCATGTATTTGTCATCTCCTACCAACAGCCGATCTTAGGTTGCTGCAATGTCGCAGCTTAACTAAGGGAGTTGTCATGATTGAAAATATTCATTGGAGCCAAGCCCAATTGGCTAGGTACTGGCAGGTGTCGGAGGGTACTCTGGAGCGCTGGCGCTCCGAGGGGATTGGTCCGATTTTTTTAAAACTGCAAGGTCAGGTCCGGTACCGGATCGAAGACATCAGTGCTTATGAGGAAGATTGTCTTCGCGTTAGCACATCTGTGCGCGCACCAGCACCCAACGACCGCGGCTAATTAGCAATAACCCTCAGGAGCCTCGAGGAGCCTTACTGGCACCTGCGAACACCTGAGGGTTGCTGTGGAACGTTATTAACAAATGAGGGTTGGAGTGGTGGGGAGAAACCCGGTATCAAATTCGTGCATAAATAGACCTGCTAGCGCAAGCGGTAAACCTGCGGAAGCTTGTGGAAAAGCGCTTAGACCCGCCACCCCTTCCTCGCTGACGGTAACTTTCCCCACCCTTTTTATCGTGTCTTTCGGATCGATTCAAGGTCAAATTTCGACCAATAGTGGGCGGTGAATAATCAATAGAGCTGTCGTTCAACGTAAAGCTAACCGGCCGTAGTAGCGTGAAGCGCGGCGGGACTCAATCGGCGCAACCGTTGGGCCGTACGTGTTGAGCCTAGGGCTAGGCATTTCTTTGAGATTCAAACCATCGTACTTATACCGTTGCAACATTATTTAAGGGACTCGGGTGGATTATCAATCTGCCAAGCCACTAGACTTTCTGTCGGAATTGTTGGAAACGTTTTCCAGTCAGGAAAGTAGAGAGCTCCATCAACAAGAACTTCAAGGGAACGATGGTCCTCGTCTGTTCTTGGATCGAAGGCTTTCCAGTACTGCATTGCCAAACTCTTGTCGTCTGGTCTGCCATCAAGTCGCTCGTAGATACGGCTGTCTGCAAAATGAACTTTTGCTCCATTCAAGACTAAATGACACCGAGCAATGGTCTTGTTTCCTCTTAGAGAGTCGACCATACGGTGGATGGCGACATCTTTATCTTGATTGAGAAAGTAGCAGCGGAGTCGGGAAGGAAGCGTTGGATGATGCTGGATACGAACCGCCTCAAGTAGCATTTCTGCATCTTTCGCAGCTCCACCTTTCAGGGTCCTTGGCGTTATGCCGTCATTCATTACGGTCGGAGATGGCAATAATCCCTTCGCGAGTGCGGCGTTGTGAAGCACAAATGCAAACTCAAGCGGACGTACTTTTTTTCCATCGTGTGGCGAGTAATGAGTTCGAGCGGGAACCACGTACCAGAACTCCCACGGATGAATGTCATATTCCTCATCGGTTATGCCGATTAATTTTGTACCCTGAATTGTCCATGACATCGCTGTTGTCCCTGCGTGGATCAAAGATGGTTAACGTTAGCATGCTGGCGGAGCGTCCCTCTCGAAGTGATTGTTCGGCCTTCACTTCTTCAGTCTGGGATATCTGGCTCATCGCCCGAAATGGCGGACCCAGCCCGATTGGCTCTAGCTGTACCAGCCCTATTCGCCGCTGCAAAGGAGGGGCCGATACTTGCGCTATGAGTAGAGCGGTAGACAAGACGATCGTTTACGATCGTCCCTACATAGCGCCCATCAGTGCCAAACACCATGTCATCCTTGATGCGACCTACTATCTGCCCCGAGCGGCTGTAAACCTTGTCGCCCTGTACTTGAAGAGGGTTTCCATTTTTCGTATAGAGATCCATATGGGTGCCTCACAATTTGTGTAGATGCGGAAGTATGCAGAATGGTGCTTAAATCTGCCACCCCATCCTCGCCGACCGCAACAATCCGCATCCTTCCGATCCTGTCTCTTGAATCGATTCGAGGTCGCATTTCGACCTATAGCCGCCAATAGTGGCGCGGAAGTGAGGGCACGAAACTAGACACTCCTGCCCTCATGCTGTCGACTTGCTATCGAGCCTGCCTTTCCCATTCCGCCATACGTCTTTTTTTGGCTTCGAAGGCGTTAATAGGACCGTGCTCAACTTTAATGAGTTCGTGAAAACCGGAATGCAGGTTCCGTGCGATCTTTACGAGCGAGTCAAGGAGAGCATGGCCTCCCTCCTGCGATTCTCGGATAACTTGCTTGAGCCGCACGCTCGTATCGCCGCTGTCATCCAGATACTTCTGGTCTACCTCACCACCATTGTGTTCGTATATGTGGCGTCGGAAGAACATCAATCTTGCCTGCGCGACTTCTCCGTCTTTCATGCCCGCACACATGTCGATATCGAACCACTCTGCGAAGATTTGCCGTACTTCGCTGAGGTCGTGAAATCTCTGCCTCTTCAGCCGGTTCGCACGGCGTCCTGTCATCGGCACATGTTCTGAAAGCTGCTTGGCGTATTGCGCGACGAAGCTGTCGAATGCTGCTACGGCGTCCCGAACACAATCCTGTGGCGGTGCAGCGGCGTTCAACCGTTCGCGGATCGCCTTCACGGTCGCCTCCTCGAACTCCATCAAATCGTTTCGAGTGCCACATAGAGAGCAGTATCCGAAGCGACCCAAAATGTCATTGAACTCCTCGCAAGCTGAGCACTTGAATTTGTGTTGCTGGCTCACCTCCGAAACATAGAAGGATGGTCTTTCTTCTGGCGTCAATTTTGCCGCGTCGGCAACCTCGTCCATATCGATTACCACTTCGCCGTTCGCGAGGTTGGTGATTGCGCTGGCCAGCACGTCGCAGTAATGAACTACGAAGCCTCTCTGCGCTTTCGAAAGAAACTGATAACCCTCACCGTGTGCGTTGCAGTATGGACAAACATTGGGACAAGCGCCGCTGCGCCAGTAGCCATCGCATTGCGGGCAATGATGCCCAAATCTTCCCTGGCTATCTGACTGAATCATCACCGGGTAGCAGCCCGGGAACGGCGGTGGATTCCAAGCTTGCCCGATGCCGCCTAGATCGATGGATGCAACCGGAACTCCTTGGGCGATGGCATAGACCGCAATCATGGACATCGGAACCGGGCGCGAACTCATCACTCCGATCTGATAGCTTTGACGCCCCTGATCATCGGTCCTGATCGTGAAAGTAATCTTGCCCCCGGTATGGGATAGCTCGCTAAAGTCTTGATCCATGTCAAATAAATGATTGATAACAAAACGGCGGTTGCAGCCTCTGGTCAAGCAGGCTGCATTGACCAACCTCAAGGATCACGCATAGTGCAAACGGAACAGGTGATAGGAGCTTGCTGCCATCTTCTGCGCAGTTGACCTGAAAAACCAAATCAGTACCATCAACGAAAGGTATCTCAGACTTTCCCTCGAGAACTGCGAGTTGCACTGTGCCCCGCTGAACTTGTTGCCAGTCGAATTCATTCGGTAGACACTGAAACCAGTGTCTGGCGGCTTTAACCACAGGCGCGCAGCACGATATTTCGCATGCCTAGGATTAACTGGCGATATCCACGCCAAAGTGATGATCAATCTTCGCTTCACAAGCCGCGCATTAAGGCTGGGAGGGAGAGGAGCTCAGAATTCGAGTGCCTCGCCCGATGGAAGCGTGCGAAAGCCTGCTCCAAACAAGTCTCGCTGAGCGCAAGGTTAGATGTATTTAAACCAGCGCGCACTGTATTTCGTCCGTCCTGCGGCCCAAAATATATGCTTGCCATGTGAGACAGACGGCTGACCAGCGTTTGGGGTGAGTTTTTCGAAGAAACCTGACTGCCCGAACAATAGTACGTAGCCTGCCGCTTGGGTATCTTGATTATAAATAAGCAGCTTCTTCACATCCTTAACAATGTTTGGCTTAGCTGTTTTGATCCATTTCACTTCTATGGCTAGGCGTTCCGCATCATTGCTCAGAACGAAATCAATTCGTTTTTTATCGCCTTTACCCGAATTTGAATTTGCTAATGCGACTTCGCACCTAGTGTCGTAGCCCTGTGCATGCGCAATACGAAGCAAAGGCTCATAGAGCAGATACTCTGAGTAAATAGTGGCGTTTCGGCATGCGGCCAAGTAAGAGATGTACCCGACCAAACCTCGGCAGATGGGTTCAAGGACTGAAGACATTTAAGGCCTTAATTCACCGACCTGCGCGGCTTTTCGGATAGGTCTGGTGCAATGATGGATTGGGCCGTTCGTTGCCTAGGCGCCGAGTTGGCAACCGCTAATGATTGCTTAACCTCAATTTGAGACACAGAGCCGGCACACTTGTTGAACTTGAAAACGCCACCTTGAATTTCCCGCAACTTCCAGCACTGTTCCTCAGCGCTTGATGCGGAAGCTAGATTTTTGAAATATGTGGGCATGTTGATAAGTGCATAGATCATTGCGTAGAACGTAAAAAGCACAAGCAATATACTCAACATCCCGCGCACCTCGCTTGGCAATGCGGCAATGATTGCAGCAAAAGCTCCTGTAGATGGTTGCTTAGCGGCGGTGTCAGTCATGACTTCTCTCCTGAGAGGCACAACAAAATGTATTACGAAAATCCCGCAGAACAAACGGCTTTAGTACAAGCCCATCAAGCCTAACAACAAGAGGGGGCCTAGCCGACAGGGCTCAGCGTTGTTTATTTGCTTGGGATAAGACCGATGCTGCCAACTCCTTCGTGTCCTTGGCGTAGTGGTTGCTGGCCAGGACGCGGGCTGCAGTGTCTTCCATTTTGACGCCCGTCTGCCTGTCCCCACTGCGCTGAGACAGCGCCGAAGCAGCCAAGCTCTTGGCTACTTGTGAAGCACTGCTGCTTTGCAACGTTTCCGACGCCAGTCGGCCAATCCGCGTAGAAGTCTGTTTGGTGTTCTTGGACATCGCTACTCCTTGGTTTAAAGGTGGCTGATGCGCCCCCGCTGACGGGGGGTATTGCGCAACTGTAAACCGTAGTGTAAACTAATTGATCAGAAAATTGAAAATAGCCAAACAATGGGAACCCCACTCAAGAATCCGCCTGTGTATCTAACTCTGGCCCAAGTGCGGTTCAACCCCATTTTGAAGCTCGCCGATTTCTTGCCCGGCATCCAGGAGAGCTTCCGTCAGATGGGCTACCCCGACTTCGAACGTCAGAACATCATCTCGATACAGATCGCTGCTCAAGACGGACAATCGCCAGCCCCAACGCCTGTTCAGCAGGAGAGGTTCCTCCTCGGCAACGTTGAAAAAACGCACACATTCATCCTTGATGGACAGAGCCTCACCCTTCAGTCAACCAATTACGGTCATTTTGAAGCCTTCTCTGCCTGCTTTCTGAAAGGACTGGACATCGTCCATGATGCAGTGAAGCTCGCATTCACCGAACGCATTGGTCTTCGCTATTTGGATCGTGTGATGCCGCAAGCTGGCGAAACGCTCGAACAGTACCTCGCGGATCAGGTTCAAGGCATGAATCCGCGGCTCGGCGGAAGACCTCTCTATGCTTTTACCGAGGCAATGAATGTGATCGGCAACATCAAGCTACTTAACCGGGTCGCCATTCAAGAGGGCCCTCTTGCATTTCCTCCAGACATCCAGCCGGGGAACATGCGGATCCCGGAAAGATTTACTTCTTACTTCGGAAACAGCGCCATCCTCGACAATGATGGCTTCGTGGAAGGGCGAGAAGCGTTTTCGACGAAGGCCGTTGCCGAACACCTTGATGCCATCCATAAAGTTATCGGCGATGCATTTAGGGCCACGGCAACGCCTCATGCGTTTACTACTTGGGACAAGTGATCATGCTCGGACTTGCAGCTCCCGTTGCTGATTTCAACGCTTATCCTCACTATCGCTCAGTGTCGGCCATTCACAGTCCTGCAACCGCGGCTGAAGGTCGTCCTCTCCCCTATTTTGGAGCGAGCGGCACCGGTGGGATCGAAGGCGTCCAATTCGTCATGTCGCGTCAAGGTTACAGCCCCTTCGCGATTCTGAAGATGGAGCCAACAACTGCGCGGGAAATCTACGCCCCTTACACAGACTTGATGAATGAAGTCAAAGCTGGTTTTGGTCGGACCATGTCCCACTTGCCGGCAGTGTTCGGTGTATCGCGTCAAACGCTCTATAACTGGCTCAAAGGCGAGATCCCAAAAGAGCAGCATCAAGGAAAACTTGTACATTTGGCTGCAGCTGCGCGGGTGTTCATCGAATCTGGCTTCAAGCCAACCGCACTGTCGCTTGATCGTACCGTTACACATGGCAAGTCGTTTATTGAACTCATCGGACAAGGTGCCGATGGCAAGGAAACCGCTGAAAGGCTCATCCGGATTGAGAAGCGCGGTGCGTCTGCACGAGCAAAACTCGACGCTTTACTCGGTGACCGATCATCTTCACGCCCCGATGTTGCAGACCTGGGTCGCCCTGCCTTCAATGAAAATGTCTGAGCAGAATGGAAGGCATGGAAGCAACCTGGACCAGAGATACGCCGTGGCGTCAGGGACATCTCTTCACGCCTGAAGCCGCTGGGGCACTCGGACTTGCACATCCAGAATGGCCTGACTCAACATGTGTGATTGTCATAAGCCACGACTGCGATCTAGCCAACGATAACCTACAGATCGAGCCCGATGTTGAAGTCATCGTTGGGCGTCGCGTGCAGAAAGGGGATGGCAACTACTTCTGGGCGAAAGCGCCTCGTACCCTGCACATTGATGCCCAGCTTGGCGGTACTGCAGTAGTCATTGAGTTGGTCGCCACAGCCAAACACCTCATTTCGAAGCGAGAACTCGCCGCGTTTTTGCCTGACACCGCCTACTCGCTCTCCGGAAAGTCGTTGTCGGCCATACGTTCATGGCTGGGCGTTCGCTATAACCGGGCGGCGTTTCCTGACCCTTTCGTGGATCGCCTCTCACAATCCAAGGTGGATAAGCGTCTGGCCAAGCTCATTGAGCCTGTCGGCAACCTGCTGTCTGCAGTCTATTTTGACGTCGATGGCGGCAAGGAAATCGATCGCTCAGACCGCAGCCCTTACGAGCTGAAGATCGTTCTTGCCTATCCGCCAGGCGACGACCCAGAGCAGGCCGCTGAAGCGGTGGAAGCACTCGAAACCGCGATTACGAATATCTTTCGTGATAGATGTTTCGATCAAGGCGCGGAAAAATGGACGGGGATTGCTTTGAAGCAATGCATGTCTATCTGCGAAGACGATCTCAGCGTAAGCAAGGCAAGGTTGCTTACGCAATGGCGGCTCGAATACATGACTTTTAAGGCCGACGAAGATCAGGTGGAGCCTCTAAGCTGAGGCGTAATCAAGTTTCGGAATGATTGACAAACACCAATCCTGAGAGAAACGGGATGTAGCGGCGACCACCCTACGGCAACTAAAGATCAAACGAATTTTGCGCGATTTGGGGCAAGTCTTTTGAAACTATCGACCCCAATCCGATCGAATCTCGGGGCGGGCGAGTTCTCCTAGGCGATGCTTCAGGAATAGATTGCCGAGACGATCACCGACACCCCTTGCAAGAAGGCAGCAACCGCTGCTACGTATGCGGCCCATCGGTTCAGTTCGCCTTGGCGCTGCACAGTCGCAATGAAGTCATCACCATCCACTGAAATTGTAGCTGACTGCCACCCATCCTGAGTTGACTGTGGCTTGTGGAGAACGCGAGCCCGCGCAGCAGCAACCCAAAGAACTGCCGAGACCATCGCAGCGAACCCGGCAGCGATCGTAAAGAAAGTATCAATTTTCATAGTCGATCATCCACATCGGAACTGGGCTGAGGATGCCCGCTTAGACCCGGGCGAGATTTGACCGCCTCGTTGTAATTAACGTTACTTGCATTCAGCAATTAGGTTTCTCCGAACTAACGGACCATAGGCAGTCGGAGTACTACTTTCATTGCGATCAATGACTTTGTATTTCCCGTTGCATGCTTTCGTTGCTGCCTCGTAACAAGATGCCCAGCTATCTGCTGACCCGTCGCATTCGACAAGAAACCCTCGCTTCCCGTCCGGAGTTGTCATTGGTTTGACAGTTGCAGCACATCCTGAAAGAACAATGCATGAAAAAATTAAAAGGCGAGAAATGAAAGTCATGGTGTGCAGAGCTCCCAATGCTTTGGAATCCATTTAAGTCTAGGAATTAGACCAAATAATTGGATAATTCTTTGGCTCTAAGATATCAGAAAGGCTGCACTTTGAATTAATCACGCGCCCCGTAATCACACGCCAATCCTCCACGGGTTTGTTGCTTACGAAGCGAGTCAGAAGCCCAAAAGCAAAACCCCCGGTCATGACGGGGGTTTTTAATTTTGGTGGTGGAGTATAGCAGACCGGCAAACACTCATCCCGAAGGGGTGAGGCATCCCGTCCTGGAAGCGCCCCCCAATGAGGAACACGGGGTACATCCAAGGATTTGCTCTAACCACCTCACCGGATCGCAAAATTCCCTGCCAGGGCATGTGTCAACATCTGTCGTGTAAGCATTACTAAGAAATATTGATTGCAAAACCCAATCTAATAGACTCAAACGGCATAAGGATTATGATACTGACGCTCAAGCTTTGGCTGCGACGCGATGTCAAAAACCTGACCGCATTCCTTGTTTTTGCAAAAGGCCGCACTGCCATCCTCTTGCAATATTGACAGCTTGTTGAGTACATCCTTGCAATTGGGGCATATAAAGTGAACAGGCTCACCCGGCTGAGCCGTATCGGCCTTGAGTTGATACAGCCTTGTTCCCTTATATGGCTCCTTCAATTCATAGCGATCAAATTGGGCTCTCCGAGAGAGTTCCTCATTCGCCTTTCTCAACTCCTCCTGCATTTGTGACATTGATTGCTGAGTCTCAAGTAGGCGACCCTGAATTTCTGAAATTGTAGATAGCAACTCTATTGCTTTAGCATTGACGGCGGCATCTTTGTTTGCCGTCAGCATTCCGTTCGCGATTTCATAAAGTGTCTTTACACTAGAGATTGCATCCCTGACCATAGTTGCATCAACCATTTTGATTTTCCCATTCCTCGCTAAGACGGCTCATACTTCACGAAATATAAAAGCCTCGCCCCACATCTTTCCGAGCTATTTCTTCAAGTTCATCCACCATACTATCCTCCATTTGAGCTCGGTAATCACACTCTATCTCCTTACTTACTGAGTATGTCGGACCGACCTGTTTGTTTTCGTGATGAATACTTACATGATAAGCGTTATCAATCTCAATTTTCCTAATTTCAAACTCTTTATCCTTGTGAACGAATTTTTTGCTCAAATTCAGTCATCAGATGATTGAAATATTAAAAATAATGACATCAATCTTCGGGATTTGGATACCCAGAGACGGCAACCTCACCACATCGTCCATCGCGCGGATGAACCTTCACGCTGCGCAACCCAGCCTTCTTCGAGGGCGACTGGGTCGCCAGCTTCGACTGTGTGATCGCCAACCCGCCTATCTCATTGATCAGTGGTCGCCAACGGGCCTGCAAAGATAGTAGTCATTCAAGCAAAAAATTAAACTGTCCGCCCGATAGAACCACCCATTCGACAATATTTCCTGAGCGAATCTGGAACCCTCGTGCTTTCAATGCTGCAGCATCGGCATCGCTTAGTCGACACTTTGCCCCATGACTTGCAGATCCATCGAAGTTCACCACACCAATTTCGTTGCCTTTTCGGCAAAATACGTGAGCGTGCGTCTGACCAACGCCATGAGTGGGTTGGTCGATCCGTATATTCCTTTCGAATCGCCCGGGGATCCATTTACCTTCGCGCAAGACTTCAATAGCTACCCCATCATTTGAAACAAATATCTCATCCAAGATGGGCAACTCGCTAAATTCACTAAACCTCATAGGCACATCTTTCTCTGAATTTTTAGCTATGGCTCAATCCAATAGAAACCACAGAGTGTGATCAATTTATATCTTGATCAATTGACCTTGGCTTTCTGAATCTGCCAAATCCCGCTTGCTCATGAACACATCGTCTTGCTGCCCTTTGCTCGATTTAATCTTTAAGACCCAGTGGGTATCTGTTTCAGACGTGATCTCATATATATCCCCCGTTCCTGAAAGTGAGTATTTATTGCCAATCACTACTTTCTCCTTAAAAAGAGCCTCCATCAATGGAACCACGCAATCGTGATGAATTAATTGGTCCATTTGCTATTTTTTCCAACAAAGAAATAAGATCCTTTGAGTTAATTTTTTCCTCAGGATTTTCCAGTATTGCATCTCTGATGTCAGATGAAAGCTTTTTAAAAATAACATTCTGTTCGTGAGTGCTTTTTCTGTAATAAATGTGCGTGACCAACCAGCTAACAATGCCACCACCAACAATTCCAATAATTAGTGTCTGGGTGTTATCCATCACGTACTCCTTAGCAGTTGCATCTATTAAATCCCTGATACCAAATTCAATCAATCAGGAAAATTCATGAGGTCTACGGTTCCTGATTAAAATCAGGATTCACTTCCCCGACCTCAATGCCATACTCGCCAACAGCCAACTCTATTGATGGCGCCAGTTTATCAACTGCCACATGCTCAAAATCACCGCGCAAGGCGATGAATATATCTACTGCCAGTTCATGATCGCGTGAGACTGATCGTACGCCATAGATATTCATGGATCCATCAATGACATCCTTGGAATTAAAGCCCAGTCCTATGGCATATCCCCTTGACCAAGCTGCAAAGCACGCCACCATCAGCGCCTGGCTGCGCGACACGTCACCGAGGGTGACCGTAAGGTGCGATCCTCAGGTGCACGGCGTAGCTTTGAAATGCCATTTACCGCTTTTCAATATAAACGCTATGATTATTCGCTTGGTGGTCAAACTCTAGAATAAAACCGAGATTGGAATAAACATGCCCGATCAACAACTAGAACGGTTCACGACCGAAGAGAAGGAAGCTGCCGAGGATCAGATCTCAGAGCAGGCTAAGCGTATTGACTATTATTTAACAGAATATTCACTCGAACTCTTGGCCACGAAGATGCGCGATGGCGAGTTTGAAGTTCCTACTTATCAACGGGAATACACTTGGGAAGAGGAGCGGAAATGGCGCTTTATCGAATCTATCTTGATGAACCTGCCGATCCCTTTCCTGTTTTTCTGGGAAAACCCACAGACCGGCAAACTGGAGATTGTCGACGGCTCACAGCGTCTCAGAACGATTCAGGAGTTCATCTTTGGCGATCTCATTCTCGGAGAACTTGACAAACTTCCCCTTGTCTCCGGATTTTCATTCAAAGACCTACCGGAGGCTCGACAGCGTAAATTTAAAAACCGCTCAATCCGAGGGATCGTGTTAAACGAACATGCCGACGATCAGGCCCGATTCGATCTCTTCGAGCGGATTAATACAGGTAGCAAGGTTGCAAACAAAGCTGAGGTTAGACGAGGCGCGCTACGCGGACCATTTCTTGATCTTGTGATTGAGCTCTCTCAGGAGCCGAAGTTCGTCGAACTGACGCCTGTTTCCGACAAGCAGTTGAAAGAGCGGGAGCGCGAGGAATTGGTTACCCGGTTTTTTGCATATGGCGATGGCCTTGACGACTACGCCGACGAAGTTTCGCCATTTCTGTTTTCATATGCTCGCAAAATGAATCAGCAGATGACAGACACACCCGCCCTCTTGGAGCAGTATCGGGGGCGATTCAAGAGCATGGTC
>JACCDS010567687.1_pt1 | contig 13240 bp, 10 predicted proteins | sample 7446441 | NCBI WGS metagenome assembly JACCDS01 (sample SAMN15323445, study PRJNA562643) | freshwater metagenome | isolation source: river surface water | place: USA:Blue River Watershed | collected 2017-08-17
CAATCAGCGCCAGGCCGAACGCCAAAGTGGGCAGGTGAACGTGCCCCAGGTCAGACAGCAGCGCGTGGATGAGCAGGAAAAAATCTTCACCCACCAGCTTGATGCCCACCAGCTTGCCCAGCTGTGTGGACACCAGCACCAACGACGCCCCATTGAGGTAGCCGATGAGCACCGGGCGCGACAGCAAATCGGCAATGGCCCCCAGGTTCAACCGTGCCGCTATCAGCAGCACCAGCCCTGACAGCAGCGACAACTCGATGGCCAGCACCACGGTGCGCCCCAGGTCGCCCCCTGACAGCGGCAGGATGGCCATGCCCGCCAGCAGCCCGATGGCGGCATCGGGCCCGGCAATGACGTGGCGCGAGCTGGCAAACAGCGCGTACCCAATGGCCCCCGCAAATGCCGCGTACAAGCCTGCAATGGGCGGCAGGTGCACCAGCTCGGCATAGGCAATGACCGAGGGGATCATGACCACGCACACCGTCAGCCCGGCGATCACGTCGTGCCGCAGCCACGCGCGTTGGTAGGTGCGCAGGGCTTCAAACAGCGGAATCCGAAACCGTGTGGTGCTGCGCAGGCGTGGTCGGGACATGGGGTGGTGGTGCGGGTGGGCGGGTCACATTCTTTCACTTTTGCCGTGGCGGATGCGCCGTAAAAGCACCAGCCCGCCGGTCACCACCAGTGCAGCACCCAGCCAGGTCCAGCCGTCGGGCCAAACGTGCCACCACAGCGCGTCGAACAGCACGCCCCAGGCCAGGGCTGAATACTCGAACGGGGCCACCACCGCCGCGCGCCCGTGCTGGAAGGCCTCGACGATGCAAATTTGCCCAGCCAGCCCGGTGAAGGCCAGCAACACCAGCCAGGGGGTGTGGCCCCAGTCCAGGGTGACCCAGGCAGGCCAAGCCAGCGCCGAAGCGCCGACGGCCAGCGACGTGGTGGTCCAGAACACCAGGCTGGCGGGCACGTCGGTGCGCGTCAGCACGCGGCCTGCCACGGCGGCCACGGCATAGCAGGTGGCGGCTGCCAGCACCGCCCATGAGGCGGCCGATTGCCACAGGTCAGGCCCGGGCCGCATGGCCACCCACACGCCTGCCAGCCCCAGCACCACGGCCCACACGCTGCCACTGCCCACGCGCTCGCCCAGCACGGGCACCGACAGCAAGGTGATGAGCACGGGCGCGATGAAGAACAGCACGTACGCCGACGCCAGCGACAGCGTTTGCACGGCGTAGGCAAACAGGCTGAGCATCAACACCGACAACACCCCGCGCAACAGGTGCAAGGGCCAGCGTATGCGCCACACCGCGCGCAAATGCCCCTGCCAGTGCACATACACCAGCACCAGTGGCCAGGCCGTGAGGCCGCGCAGCGCCGCCACCTGCAAGGGCGGGTAATGCGCGCTCAGGGCCTTGAGCGACACGTCCATGAGCGAGAAGCAGCCCATGGCCAGCAGCATGGCCACCACGCCGCGCGTGGTCTGGTCGATGGGGTTCATGCACCTGCCCGGTTCAGCGTGCCCGAGGGGGTGCGCACCGCCGCATTGGCGGCCAAAGTGGCCTGTTGCACGCACGCTGCGGTGTGCGCGGCGGGGGCGTGCGCGTGGTCAAAATATGAGAGCATGAAATGAATCTGAAACAATCCGGCATTTGGACACCACCCGACACGGTCAGTGACACCGCTTGAGGCAGCGCATGGAATTGAAGCACATCACCAAGCTTGAAAAAGCCAGCCAGCAACGGTCTCCCGACCTGCTGGCGCTGGGGCTGGGTGTGCTGTTCTTGGTGGGTGTGCTGGTGTATGCGCTGTACCGCCACGGCGGTGGTGGCAGCCTGTACATCGTGGCCGCTGCCGTGGTGGGGGCATACATGGCGCTGAACATTGGTGCCAACGACGTGGCCAACAACGTCGGCCCTGCCGTGGGTGCCCGTGCGCTGACGATGGTGGGCGCGTTGGCCCTGGCGGCCGTTTTCGACGCGGCGGGGGCGCTCATTGCCGGGGGCGGGGTGGTGGAAACCATCAGCAGCGGCATCATTGACCCGGCGCTGTTGCCCAAGGGGCCTACCTTTGTGTGGGTGATGCTGTCGGCGCTGATGGGGTCTGCGCTGGCGCTGAATGCGGCCAATGCACTGGGGGCACCGGTGTCCACCACGCACTCCATTGTGGGTGCCGTCGTGGGCAGTGGCCTGGCTGCCAGCGGCCCGGGCATCGTGGCCTGGGGCCCGTTGGGGGTGATCGCGGCGAGCTGGGTCGTCTCGCCGCTGATGGGGGGGGTGATTGCGGCCGGGTTGCTGTACCTGGTCAAGCGCAGCATCACGTACCAGGCTGACAAGGTGGCTGCCGCGCGCCGTGTGGTGCCCTGGTTGATGGCGGCCATGTGCTGGAGTTTCGTGACTTACCTGTTGCTCAAGGGCGTGAACCTGGTGCTGACGGTTTCGTTTGCCAAGGCTGCCTGGATCGGGCTGGCTGCCGGTGCCGTGGTGTGGGCCATGGCCCGGCGGGCACTGGCGCGGCGCGCCACCACCATGGCCAACAACAAAGAGGCGGTGAACAGCTTGTTCACCCTGCCGCTGGTGTTTGCAGCTGCGTTGCTGAGCTTTGCACACGGCTCGAATGACGTGGCCAACGCGGTGGGCCCGCTGGCCGCCATCGTCAACGCCACCACCGCCCAGGCCGCCGAGCTGCCCGCCCATGCGCCTGTGCCGTCGTGGGTCATGTGGGTGGGGGCATTGGGCATTTCGGTGGGGTTGGCGCTGTTCGGCCCACGTGTCATTCGCACCGTGGGTTCGGGCATCACCGAGCTGGATCAGATCCGTGCGTTTTGCATCGCCATGTCCACCACACTGACCGTGATCGTCGCCAGCGAGCTGGGCTTGCCCATCAGCTCGACCCACATCGCGGTGGGGGCCGTCATCGGGGTGGGCTTCCTGCGGGAGTTCCTGAAGAACCGCTATGAGCGGCTGGTGGACCTGATCAAGGCCGGGCACCCCGAGTCTGATCAGGCCGCGCTGGATGCGTTTCTGTGTGCATTCAGAGATGCGGGCGTGAAGGCCAAAGGCACCCTGCTGGCCGACTTGAAAGCCCGTGCCAAACGCCTGGACGATCCGGCCAATTTCTCGAAAACAGAGCGCAAGCAGCTCAAAAAGGTGTACCGCCGCGAGCTGGTCAAGCGCTCCCAGCTGCTGCGCATTGCTGCGGCGTGGGTGTTCACCGTGCCCGCCTCTGCGGCGCTGGCTGCGCTGTGTTTCTTCATGTTGCGCAATGGCCTGGGTGGCACAGCGGGCTGAGCCGCCGCCACCGGGCAACGGACGCTGAGATCAACCACCCCATGCGCCATTGGCTAAAGTAGGACGCCATGAACACCACTCCCCCCGGGCAGGCCGCTTGCGGCACCAACGGCATCGATGCGGGGCGCTGCCCCCTTTGCGGCCAACCCAACCTGTGCGCCATGGAACAGGCGCGCCTGACAGGCCAGCCCGAGTGCGGGCCGTGCTGGTGTACGCAGGCCACATTCGGTGCCGATTTGCTGGCCAAGGTGCCCGAACCGGTGCGTGGCAAGTCGTGCATCTGCGCGCGCTGCGCAAGCCAGCGCTGACCTCCCGCCCTAGACACCCCCAACGGACACCACACGCCATGTGCCAACTCCTCGGTCTGAACTGCGCCACACCCACCGATGCCACCTTCAGCTTCACTGGCTTTTGCCAGCGCGGTGGCCAGACCGATGAGCATGCCGACGGCTGGGGCATTGCCTTTTTCGAGGGACGGGGGCTGCGCCATTTCGTCGACCACCAGAGTGCGGCACAGTCGCCCATGGCCGAATTCCTGAAAAACTACCATTTAAAGAGCACAAACATCATTGCTCATGTGCGAAAAGCCACTGTGGGGTCTGTTGTTTTGGAAAACGCCCACCCGTTTGTGCGCGAACTGTGGGGTCGCCACTGGGTGTTTGCCCACAACGGTGACTTGAAGGACTACGCACCCCGCCTGCACACCCACTTTCAGCCGGTGGGCAGCACCGACAGCGAGCGTGCGTTTTGCTGGTTGATGCAAGAGCTGGCCAAGTCGCATGCCGGGCTGCCCACTGTGGAAGAGCTGACGCACACGCTGCAAGAGCTGGTGCCCAAGGTGCGCGCGTTCGGCACATTCAATTTTTTACTGAGCAACGGCGAGGCGCTGTGGGCGCATTGCAGCACCAAGTTGCACTACCTGGTGCGCCAGCACCCGTTTGCCACCGCCACCCTGAAAGACCAGGACTGGACGGTGGACTTCGCCGAACTGAACCACCCCGGCGATCGCGCAGCCGTCATCGTGACCACGCCGCTCACCGCGAACGAGTGCTGGACCGCGTTCGAGGCGAACGAGCTGAAGGTGTTTGTCGACGGGGCTCCCCTTGGCATGGCTGGCTGCCGCGCTTGAGCGTTGCCGCACAGTTGGCGCCAGCCGGAGAACTGTCGTTTCCTATCGTTTTGACTGCACTTCCAGTGCATCAATGAACATCGCCGGTACGTCGAACCCCGTTTGCTGCGTGATTTCCTGAAAACAGGTGGGGCTGGTCACGTTCACCTCGGTCAGGCGGCCACCGATCACGTCCAGGCCCACCAACAGCAGGCCGCGTGCGGCCAGGGTGGGGCCCAGGGCGTCGGCAATCTCCCGCTCGCGTTCGGTCAATGGCATGGCCACACCCTTGCCACCCGCGGCCAGGTTGCCACGCACCTCGTTGCCCTGGGGAATGCGCGCCAGGCTGAACGGCACGGGCTGGCCGTTGATGACGAGCACGCGCTTGTCGCCCTCTGCGATTTCGGGCAGGTAGCGCTGCACCATCAGGGTCTGCGCGCCATCGAGGTTCAGCGTTTCGATGATGGAGCCCAGGTTCAACCCATCGGCCTTCACGCGGAAGATGCCCATGCCACCCATGCCGTCCAGTGGCTTCAGGATGATGTCGCCATGCTCGGCATGGAAAGCCTTCACGTCGGCCGCGCTGCGCGTGACCAGCGTGGGCGGTGCGTATTGGGGAAACTGCATCAGCGCCAGTTTTTCAGGGTGGTCGCGCAATGCGGCGGGTTTGTTGAACACCCGTGCGCCCTCGCGCTCGGCCTGCTCCAGCAGGTGGGTGGCGTAGATGAATTCGGCATCGAACGGTGGGTCCTTGCGCATCAGCACGGCATCGAAGGCGTGCAGTGGCATGCGGTCTGCACCGACTGTGGTGTCTTCAAACCACGGTTGGGTGGCTTGCGTGGCACCGTAGGTGGGCGTGATGTCGAGCAGGCGGATGTGCCGCACCGCAGCGGTCACGGGCTGGCCACTTTGCCACGCCAAGTCGGCAGGTAAACACACGGCCACGCTGTGCCCACGCCGTTGCGCCTCACGCATCATCACGTAGGTGGTGTCTTTGTGGGTCTTGAAAGACTCGATTGGGTCGGCAACAAACAGCAGGTTGAGTGGAGAGTTCATGGCGGGGCGGCAGGGTCGTGCAAAGCAGTCAGCTTAGCAGCGACACACCCGATCGGCCAACGGATGAGGCGTAACACCTTGATGCCCGCGGGTTGAAAACCATCCTGTGAAGGGTTGCTGCAAGTCGAGAAAACCTGCGCAACCGAGCTGGCGAGCAAGGCTGTGGCCTTGCACCGATGAGCCCCTCGGCCTCAACCACCCGCAGGTTTGCGTTTGAACGCGCTGCCTTGTACGGCCCATGCCACCCCGCCAGCCATCACTCCCCAGAAGGCTGAGCCCACACCGCCGATGACCACGCCGCTGAGCGTGACCAGAAACGTGATGAGCGCCGCCTCGCGGTGGCGTTCGTCTGCCAGGGCGGTGTGCAGCCCGCCACCAATGCTGCTCAGCAGTGCCAACCCGGCAATGGCCACGACCAGCTCTTTCGGGAATGCGGTCAGCAACACGGTGACCACCGCGCCAAACAGCCCGATCAGCACGTAAATGCCACCGCACACGACGGCGGCGGTGTAACGGCGGGTCTTGTCTTCATGCGACTCGGGTCCCATGCAAATCGCCGCCGTGATGGCACTGAAATTCAGTGCGAATGCGCCAAACGGTGCCAGCACCAGCGTGGCCAGGCCGGTCAGGGTGATGAGCCTGGACACAGGCAGGTTGTAGCCCGTGGCCCGCATCACAGCCACGCCAGGCAGGTTTTGCGAGGCCATGGTCACGACAAACAAGGGCAGTGCCAGGCTGACCGCCGCACTGAAGGTGAACACGGGGGCGGTGAAGGCCGGGGTGGCCAGTTCGAGCGTGATCGCGTCCCACGCCAAGTGCCCACCCAGGGCCGCCCAGGTCACACCTGCCGCCAGTGTGGCGGGCACCGCGTAGCGCGGCGCCAGGCGCTTGCCTGCCAGGTAGGTGGCCAGCATCAGCAGCACCAGCGGCAAATTGGTTTGTGCGGCAGCAAAGGCTTGCAGGCCAAATCGGGCCAGTACCCCGGCCAGCAGGGCCGAGGCAATGGCCATGGGGATGCGGTTCATGAGTCGCTCGAAGAGGCCGGTGATGCCTGCCAGCGCGATGAACGCTGCGCACACCATGAATGCCCCCACCGCCTCGGCCATGCCAAACCCTGCACCGCTTGCGCTGGCGGCCACCCCGGCAGCGGCCAGCACCGCAGCACCCGGGGTAGACCAGGCCACCATGACAGGCTGCCTGAGCCACAGTGAGGGCAGCGCCGAGCACAGGCCCATGCCCAACCCCAATGCCCACATCCAGGAGGTGATTTGCGCTGGGCTGGCCCCGAACGCCTGTGCCGCCTGAAAGATGATGGCGACTGAACTGGTGAACCCCACCAGCACGGCGACGAAGCCAGCGGTGGCAGCGGATACGCTCAGGTCACGGAAAAATGGCATTAAAAATGATAGCTAACTTATGCCGTTAAATAAGCGAAGAAGGCCAAAATTGTTTAAATTTCCACCTTGGAACCCAATTCCACCACCGCGTTGCTGGGCAAATTGAGGAAGTCAGCCGCACCGCTGGCGTTGCGGTGCATTTGTGCAAAGATTTTTTCGCGCCACAGCGCCATGCCACCGCCCAGCGTGGGAATGACGGTGTCGCGCGAGAGGAAGTAACTGGTGGTCATGGCATCGAGCTCGCAGCCATGTGGCTTCATCAGTGCCAGCGCCTTGGGCACGTTGGGGTCGTTCTTGAAGCCGTAGTGAATGACCACCTGCCAGCAGTCGTGTCCCAAGTCTTCCACCTCCAGGCGCTTGGCCATGGCAATCCACGGCACTTCGTGGTGTTTGACCGAGACGAACAGGTTCTGCGCATGCAGCACCTTGTTGTGTTTCAGGTTGTGCAGCAAGGCGTTGGGCACGGTGCCCAGCTCGGCCGTCAGGAACACCGCCGTGCCATCCACCCGTGCGGGCGGGCTGACGAAAATGGCCTCCAGGAAGCTGGGCAAATCCAGCGCGTCTTCACGCAGCTTGTCGCTCAGCAGCTTGCGTCCTTCCTTCCAAGTCAGCATGAGGGCGAACACCGCGCCACCGATGGCCAGCGGGAACCAGCCCCCATCGAACAGCTTCATGAGGTTGGACGCCCAGAACGCCAGGTCCACCAGGAAGAAGAACCCCGTTGCGCCGATGCACAGCCACAGCGGGTACTTCCAGCCGTAGCGGATGACGAAGAACGTCAGCACCGTGGTGATGAGCATGTCTGTGCACACCGCGATGCCGTACGCCGCAGCCAGGTTGCTGCTGGACTTGAACATGACCACCGCCAACACGATGGTGACGAACAGCCCCCAGTTGACAAACGGTATGTAGATTTGCCCAGTGTCTTTCACACTGGTGTGCAGCAGTTGCAGGCGTGGCAGGTAGCCCAGTTGCACCACTTGCTTGGTCACGCTGAACGCCCCCGAAATGAGCGCCTGCGACGCGATCACGGTGGCCATGGTCGCCAAGCCCACCAAGGGCACCAGCAGCCAATCGGGGGCCATCAGGAAGAAGGGGTTCTTCACCGCCTCTGGGTTTTGCAGCAGCAAAGCGCCTTGGCCAAAGTAGTTCAACGCCAGTGACGGCATGACGATGGCAAACCACGCCACACGGATGGGTTTTTTGCCGAAATGCCCCATGTCGGCATACAGCGCCTCGCCGCCTGTCACGCACAGCACCACCGCACCCAGGATGATGAAGGTGGTGCCCGGCTGGTTGAACATGAACATCAACGCGTAGTGCGGGCTGATGGCCCACAAAATGGCTGGGTTGCTGGCAATGTGCCACACGCCCAACGCTGCAATCACCGCAAACCACACCACTGTGATGGGGCCAAAAAACTTGCCACTGCCTGTGGTGCCGCGCTTTTGCACCGCAAACAGGCAAAACAGAATGACCAGCGTGATGGGGATCACGCCCTTTTTGAAGGCAGGTGAAATGACCTCCAGGCCTTCTACCGCCGACAACACCGAAATGGCCGGGGTGATGACGCCGTCGCCATAAAACAGGCAGGTGCCAAACACGCCCACCAGCAGCAGCTTGCGGCGCAGGTGAGGCCGGTCTTTGACCGACTGTGAGGCCAACGCCAGCATGGCCACCAGGCCACCTTCACCATGGTTGTCGGCCCGCAGCACCAGCGTCACGTACTTGAGCGAGACGATGACCGTCAGCGTCCAGAACACGATGGACAACACGCCATAGACGTTGGCAGTGGTGAACGGCACGTGACCGGAGCCGAAAATTTCCTTGATGGCGTACAGCACGCTGGTGCCAATGTCGCCATAGACCACGCCGATGGCGCCAAGGGTCAACGTAGCCAGGGAGGATTTGGATGCTGCAGACAAGTGAGTCACCCAACCTGAGGCAGGCCGGGATTTCAAAGCCGAAAACCTGCGATTGTGCGCCTGTCTTCAGGCTGACTGCACGCGGCGTTTCAAGTCAGCAAGCCGCTCTGTTGCGGTGCAGCAACTGCCCCTGCGCCGGGGCTTGACAGGGGGGCTCAATCGTAAGTTTCTGCGTCAGGGTCGGTGGCTTCCAGTTCGTAGCTGGCGGCCAGCATGCCCAGGCGAGCGATCACGCCATACATGTAGAAGCGGTTGGGTGCACTTGCGCCGGGGCGCATGCCCAACTGCGGCAGGTGGTTGCTCTGGTCAAAGGCCAGGGGCAAAAAGCTGGCACCGGGGCCATTCATGCCCTGGTGGTCGGCCTGGTCGGCGTGCACGCGGTAGAAGCCCCCCACCACGTAGCGGTCCATCATGTAAACCACTGGCTCGGCCACGGCATGGTTGATGCGCTCGTGGGTCAGCACACCTTCTTGTACAAAGAACGCCCCTTGCAGGGCGGACTGCGGGGTGGCGCCATTGGCCGTGGCCGCCGCCAACAGGGCTGGCACGTCTTTCGCGTCGCGTACGACCCATGGTCCGGCATCGGTGCGCCCGTCGTCACGTTTGATGACGGCAAAGGCCTTTTCGTTGATGCCGTACTCTTTGTATTTGCGCCGTGTTTTGGTCAGCACCGCATCCACCTGCGCTTGCAACGCGGCCAGACCGGCTGGCGTGGTCAGCTCAAGCTCGCCACAGGCCGCGCAGGCGGGGTTGATGAGCCAGTGGTCCATGCCCAGCATCTTGGCAAAACGCTTGGCCAACTCTTCGTACAAGCGCAAATGTGTGCTGTGCCGCCGTGTGGACCCGCCCGCATGCAGCGGTGGCAGCAGGTATTGCTCGTGCAGGTCTTCCAGGATGCCGGGCACACCTGCCGACAAGTCGTTGTTCAACAAAATGGTGCACGGGTCGAAGTGTTTCAACCCCAGGCGGCGCTTGCCGCGTTGCAGCGGCTCCAGCGTCAAGGGTTCGGCACCGGGCACGTCCAGCCGCATCGGCTCTTTCACATCGGCACTGAGCGACCCCAGCCGCACGTTCAGCCCGGCCAGGTTGAATATCTGGGCCAGGCGTGACAGGTTGCTCAGGTAAAACGTGTCGTGTGTCTGCGCTGACGGCACGAGCAGCAGGTTTTTGGCCTCGGGGCAGATTTTCTCGATGGCCGCCATGGCCGCCTGCACCGCCAACGGCAGCATCTCGGGGGCCAAGTTGTGCCAGCCATCTGGGAACAAGTTGGTGTGAACCGGGGCCAGTTTGAAACCCGCGTTGCGCACATCGACCGAACTGTAGAACGGTGGCGTGTGCTCCATCCACTCCAGTCTGAACCAGCGCTCGATGACGGGCATCGACTCCAGGATGCGCTGCTCCAGCTCGTTGATCGGGCCGGTGAGTGCGGTGACGAGGTGGGGAACCATGTTGGGCTGTCCGTTCAGGCAAGGGAATCCCCAGTGTAATGGGGGCACTGGGTGGGTCTTTCAACCCCGCACGGCCTTTGTGAATGGCGTCACATCCGTACTTCGCCTTCACCCAGCACCACGTACTTGAGTGAGGTCAGGCCCTCAATGCCCACAGGGCCCCGGGCATGAAACTTGTCGGTGCTGATGCCAATTTCAGCGCCCAGGCCGTATTCGAAGCCATCTGCAAACCGCGTGCTGGTGTTGACCATGACGCTGGCCGAATCCACTTCGCGCAAAAACTGCTGCGCATGGCGGTGATCGGTCGTCAGGATGGCGTCGGTGTGGTGGCTGGAGTAGTGGTTGATGTGGGCAATGGCTTCGTCCACGTCGGCCACCACTTTCACGCTGATGACAGGGGCCAGGTATTCTTCCTGCCAATCAGCTTCGGTCGCCGCTTTGAGCAACGCCGCCGGGGCCACGGTGGCCAGCAGGCGCAGCGATTCCGGGCAACCACGCATTTCCACCCCTTTGGCTGCAAACACAGCACCCATGCGGGGCAGGAAGTCACCCGCCACGCCACGTGCCACCAGCAGGCTTTCGGTGGCATTGCAGGGGCTGTACTTGTTGGTTTTGGCGTTGTCAGTCACCTTGACGGCCAGCGCCAGGTCGCAAGGGTCGTCCACATAGGTGTGGCAGTTGCCGTCCAGGTGCTTGATGACGGGCACCTTGGCTTCGGCGCTGATGCGCTCGATCAGGCCCTTGCCCCCGCGCGGGATGATCACGTCCACAAACTGCGGCATGGCAATCAGGTGACCCACGGCGGCACGGTCGGTGGTGGGCACCAGTTGCACCGCGTCCTCCGGCAGACCGGCCTCGGCCAAGGCCCGACGCACCAGGCCAGCCAAGGCCTTGTTCGATTCAATGGCTTCGGAGCCTCCACGCAAGATGCAGGCGTTGCCACTTTTGATGGCCAGGCTGGCTGCTTCGATGGTGACGTTGGGGCGGCTCTCGAAAATCATGCCGAACACGCCAATGGGCACGCGCATCTGCCCCACACGGATGCCACTGGGCACCTGCTTCAGCCCCACGATTTCGCCAATGATGTCGGGCATGGCTGCCAACTGCTCGCAGCCCAGTGCACAGGTTTCCAGTACTTTGGGTGTGAGCTTCAGGCGGTCGACCATGGGCTCGGCAAGGCCGTTGGCACGGGCGCGGTCCAAGTCTTTGGCGTTGTCCGCCTGTAGCGGCTCAATGTGCTCCCGCAGCAAACGGGCCAATGCCCTCAATGCTTTGTTTTTGGTAGCTGAAGATGCTTTTGCAGTATGCGAGGAAGCTTGTTTTGCTTGCAAACCCATGGTTTGCATCAAGTCGGAGACGGCGGTGGCGTTCGTGGCGTTCATGGGGGAATTGTCGCACCCGCAGCCGCTGCAACCAGCGGTTTGTGAGACATTGGCGGCCATGGCAACCGAAGCATCTCTCCGTCTCCCTCTTCCCGCCGGGGTCACCGTGTTCGAACGCGGCTGGCTGTCCAGCAACAACGTGCTGCTGGACGACGGCGTCAATGCCGTGCTGGTGGACACGGGCTACTGCACGCACGCCGAGCAAACCCTGGCCCTGGTGGCCCATGCGCTGGCTGAGGGTGACCGGCAGCGCCCCTTGACCCAGGTGCTGAACACCCACCTGCACAGCGACCACTGCGGCGGCAACGCCGCCTTGCAGGCGCGCTACCCCTTGCTCACCACCGCCATCCCGCCAGGGGGCTCACAGGCTGTGGCCGATTGGGACGAGGACGCTTTGGGGCACGACCGTTTCGGGCAAAGCATCGTGCGTTTTGGTTTCGACCGGTTGTTGCAACCCGGCCGCACCGAGATGCTGGCGGGCCGCCCGTGGCAGGTGCACGCCGCACCGGGGCACGACCCCCACGCCGTGCTGCTGTTCCAACCCGATACGCGCACCCTGATCAGCGGCGACGCCTTGTGGGAAAACGGTTTTGGCGTGGTGTTCCCCGAGCTGGACGGCCACAGCGGGTTTGGCGAGGTGGGGGCCACGCTGGACTTGATCGAGTCGCTGGCCCCCGCGGTGGTCATTCCCGGGCATGGCCGGGCGTTTGGCGATGTGTCAGCCGCCCTTGACCGTGCCCGCACCCGTCTGAGCAGTTTCGAGCAAGCCCCTCAGCGCCACCTGCGTCACGCGGCCAAGGTGCTGGTGAAGTACAAGCTGCTGGAAATGGTGACCACCACCCTGCCCAACCTGCATGCCTGGGCCCGTGCCACCCCTGCACTGGGCGATTTGCACCGCATCAGCACAGGTGCCCAGGCTGACTTCGACGCTTGGGTCGATGATTTGCTGGCTGACCTGGTACGTGCGGGGGCGGCAACCCTGTCAGATGGGCTGGTCACGAACCACTGACACCCCAACATGGCCAATCGAAGTTGACACTTTCGATTGGCCAAACATGCCACCCCGGCACGCATGCATGTGAACTGCGGGCAGGCTTTGCCGCCCAACCCACCGGCGAACAGTGAGGCGGTCAGCCCCGCGCGCCACACGCCCCGCTGACCTGCGTGGCCAAGCGGTGCAGGGCATCCCACGGGTCGGCAGGCCAGGTGGGCACTTTCAGGCCTTTGGCAATGCCGTCCACCACGTGTGCGTCTTGCAGCCACTGGACCAGGGTGGCGGCACCGAGTCGGGGCAGCACACGCTCCATGAGTTTTTCCTTGTTGCCCCACACGCGGTTTTCACGCAAGGCCATGGGCATGGGGCGGCCTGCGTCCAGCGCCTGGCGCACGCGGGCCAGGGTGCGGATGTCCTCGCTCAGCGCCCAGTGCACCAACACAGGGGCTTCGCCTTCGGCCTGCAGGCCGTCGAGCATGCGCTGCACGCGGGCGGTTTGCCCGGCCAGCACGGCCTCGGCCAGCTTGAAGCTGTCGTAGCGCGCCACGTTCAGCACGGCTGACTCGACTTGTTCGAAGCTCAGTTCGCCTGCCGGGTACAGCAGCGCCAGCTTTTGCACCTCCTGGTGCGCGGCCAGCAGGTTGCC